>SXGU01062068.1_pt1 | contig 10147 bp, 8 predicted proteins | sample 3174531 | NCBI WGS metagenome assembly SXGU01 (sample SAMN11356863, study PRJNA531348) | freshwater metagenome | isolation source: freshwater sample F1-140 | place: China: Fuxian Lake, Yuxi | collected 2017-12-25 | reverse complement strand
GGCGCGCGCGCCCCGCCACTCCGTCCACACTTGAGAGCACCGCGCCAAAGACGATTTCGTCACCGTCCGTCATACTCCAGCCAGCCTCCGAGCGCTTGAGTGTGTAAGAGCGCTTGCCCTCTGGCAGCCCCAGAAAGGGCAGGGCAGGGTGTTCCACCTCCACCACCGCAGTGTCGCCTTGTGTGGAAAGAGTTTTGGCCACCACCATTCCCAAGGGCTTCTTAAAACCATCCTTCCACGATTCCGAGCCGGATTGCGCTGGCACCACATCAAGCTTGCTCATCAGCGCACCGCCTGTGTTCGTCATGAATTGGGCGAGGTCAGGCTTGGCCAGCCACGAGGGGTCGTTGAGTTTGCTCTCCAGAAGGGTTTGCAGGATGCTGGCGGTGGCGTCGAGTTTCCAGGCTTCGACCTTGTACTGCGCGATGAGCCCGGCAAAGTGCTGGTCCACCAAGCCTGCGGCAATCTGGGCGGGATCAGGCAGCTTGGTGGCGGCGCCCTTCTCACCAGTAAGGCTGCCAATGATCGACCCCAGATTGGTGGCGCTCAATCCCAAGTTCTGCTTGGGCTTGTAATTCATGAGGTCCAGCAGCAGCGCCTTTTTGGTGTCCACCAAGCCAACGAAGTTTCGCGCCACGCGCACGCCTCTCTTGTAGAGCTCGGCGTCCTGCGCCACGGTCGCGCCAAACTTTTCAATCTGTCCTGCCGCCCGCTTCTGCATCGCCTCGGGCAGCGCGTTCCAGAGGGTTTCTGGGTGGTTCTGAAGGAGCGCGCCGTACCAGCTCTTGACCGCCATTTCGGGCGTCATCTCCTTGACGGCTACTTCACCGGTCTTGGAAGGACGCGAGAAGAACCAGATGCCCAAGCCTGTGAGGATTGCCACCGTAAGGACGATGGCGACGCAAATCCAAGCGATGCGCGCTCTGGAGGGAGGGGTGGGCGCGGGCGGCTCCGGCGCGCCGGGAAACTCAATGTGGATGTCGTACTTCTTTTCGGCCACTGCCCGAAGGTGCCCTTGCCAAGGCGCCTTGTCCATGGATTTGGCGCGCCGCCTGCGCGGTTTTAAGGGGCTACCTGCACGCTCACCACGATGCCCTGCTTGAGCGCAAACTCCAGGCGGGTGGCCAGCGAGTCACCGTTGGGGCGGTTGTAGATTTTCATGTCCTTGTAAACCCACACCACATCCGCGCGCGGATTGCGCGAAGGCCGGCGCTCATCGGGAAAGCCAAAACCCTGCAGGAGAACTTCCTGTCGCTGGTTGAGGTAGGCGAGGTTGATGGAGTCGGCTCGGCCATCGCCATAAATCCACTGGCGTTGGCGCCCGGGATAGGTTCGCACCGTGGGGGTCTGGCTGAGCGCCGCGTCCAGCCCGCCGATGGCCAGGGCCACCTGCTGCACCGTCTGTGCATTGTCAATCTGGTCGAGCGCGCTGTTGGCCGAGGCGATGGCGCGCAGCATGGACAGGCGTTGGCGGGCGAGCTGATCCTTGTTGTCCAGACGCGTGTTTAACGCCGTCCGCCATCCAGCCATGAGTTCATTCCAACGCAATGCCAAGGGGTCCGGAACCCACTTCTGCTCCACCTGACGAAAGGTCCATAGCTCGCGGTTGGTTCCAAATGAAACCTTGAGCACGGTGTTAGTACTCCGCGGTGGCGGGGGCAGTTCGACACGCAGCGTTTTGGTGAGCGCTTTGAAGGCGCGAAGCTGCGCTTGATTGGGATCGGTTTTCGCAAGGAGCTGTTCGAGTTGCGGAAGCACTTGTGCAGCGGTCCCGCCCAGAAACCGTTCCACATCAGGATTGTTGCGCCACGCCGGCGTAGCCAGTTCGCTGTTCGCCACCAACACCGCCAGAGCCACCACCGCATCGGGATGGCGCAGGCTGCGGGCCGCCGTGCTGTTGAGATCGGCTGCCTGAGGCGATACCGCCCAGCGCTGAATCAAATCGCGCTTGCGCGGCAGCACCGTGGCGGCTTTCTGCAGGACGCTCACGGCATTTTGATGCGCGGTATCGTCCACAATTTGCAGCGCGAGCTTCGCGACAGTCTGGAGGTCACGGCGATAGGTGTCGGGCAGGGCATTCCACACCGGGCCAAAACGGTAGGAACCCACGCCGGCGATCGCCGTGTTGATGACATCGGCGATGATCGATGGATCCACCGGCGAGGGAAGGGCCGGCGTCACCGTGATGTTGGTGGCAATGGGATTGGGGGGCTCCGGAGTCGTGAGGGAATTGGTGGACTCCTTGGGGAACTTTTTTACAGGCTTCGGAGCGTCGCCATCGCAGCCCAACAATCCCAGTGCCAGAATCCCGACCAAAACTTTTAAGACGAAGACCCTCATGAAATCAGGCCCATGCAAGCGATTCATGGAGGTGCCCCCTTGGTGCCGCCGGCGCCCGGAGGCGCAGGCGCCTCGCGCATCACCTCGCATTTGGGCAACGCCTTCTTGATGGCATCCACTTGGTCCTTGGTAATCTTGGTGTTGCTCAAGTTAAGCTCGGTGAGTTCCGGCAGTTTCTTGAGCACCTCCACCCCTTTGTTGGTGATGGGATTATCGGAAAGATCCAGCACTTTCAAGTGAATCAATGGTTTGAGATTGGCCAGATCGGCGTCGGTCACGCCGCAGTTGGCCACGCTGAGGCGCTGGAGGTTTTTCAACTCGCTCAAGAGCTTCCAACCGTTCGTGCTGATGGGAAGGCTGGGGAAGTGGATGCCGCTGATCTCATTATTCCCATCGCGAGCCATGTGCGCTCCCAGTTCGTTGAGCTTCTTGGCCACATCCAACGTGGTGCCTTTGGCCACGACCTCTTTGGGAAGGGGGCGCTGTTTCTTGCGTAAGGACGAGGTGACTACAAACGCGGCAATGGCGATGACGGCCATGAGCAAAACCACCGCCACAATCTGCGTGACGGGGATTCGGGTGCTGGCAGGGGCTGCTTCGGCCTCGGGCTGCTTCGCCGCAGCCTTCGCGGCTGCGGATTTGTTTCCCTTCTGCAACCGCCGAACTCGCTCGGCGATCTCCGAGGCGCTCACGGCAGCTCTTGGCGCGGCGGCAGCTGGAGTGGGGTCAGGAGTTGCAGCTGGTTCCTCAGAAGGCGGATCGGCATCCGCGGTCAAAACTGCGTAATTCGACGGCAAAGCAGTCGAAAAGTCCTCAATTTGGAGGATTTGGACCCATTCGGAGAGCCCTTCATACCATACCCAATCGGTGCCTGCCAATGCCCCCTCGCCCAGCATTTGCCGGATTTGCTCAACTGAATAGGGCCCAAATTGTTGGCCATCCCTATTGACGTGGATTTCCATCCCGATTATTTTGGCCGAAAGCTTAACCGCAATTGTGGCACCGGAGCAAGCCCAAGCGGTAGGTGGGTAGATAACTGGAAGTACGGACAGGGTGCGATGAGAGTACGAAGCCAAAAAGGCTTTACGCTGATTGAGCTCTTGGTGGTCGTTGCCATCATTGGCGTCTTGGCGTCGTTGCTTCTGCCCACGCTTGCCAAGGCGAAGATCAAGGCCCGCGCCGTTCGCAGTCTCAGCGACAAGGGCCAGTTGCAGAAGGCCTACAACTCCGCGGTGGATGAGAACAACGACAAGCTCATCTCAAACCGTCCTGCCGCTTCCGATGCTTGGTGCCGCCACGACACGCTGGGCACTCCCGGGGTGGACAGCCGTGTGGACGACAAGGCCTTCATTAATGGAGTGATGGCCAAGGGCGTCTCGGGCAAGGCGGAGATTTTCAAGAACCCCGGCGACCCCAACGAGTTTAAGGATGCCGGCGGCAACACCGTGCCTGGGGTGCGCTCCGTCGCCATCAATTGGATGCTCAACGGCACCCATCCCAGGGCCGTGCAGCATGAGATGAAGGTCACGTGGCCGGGCCAGACGTTTGTGTTCATCGATGTCGCCACCGATGTGAGTGACAACCCCAGCTTTGCCTTTGGGTTTGACGAGCCGGGCGACTTCAACGACGGACGCTGCACCTTGAGCTTCTACGATGGTCACGCCGACACGCTGAAATGGGAGCGCGGAGTGAGGCGCATCAGCTTCCAGGGTCAGGGCATCCCGCGTGTCGAAGGCGTCAAGACTCTCGCCGCGGCAGCCGACGTGAACTAGCTTCGAGTCTTCGTTTCCTCCCTCGGGTTTTTAAGGATTCAGCCGCTTCCCAAGGTGGCGTAAAGTCGCTGGAAACCACAACGCACCACAAGTGCCATCCGCCATGAATCACTCCATGCTCAAAAGCCATTCCTCATCCCTGCGTTCCCATTCCATCCGGATGATGTCGCTCATGGCGGCGGTGTGGGGTTGTTTGGCGGCGTCCCTTCACGCGGTGCGCGCGGCGGAATTGGTGAAGGTCGGCATTCTCGGCATCGATAACTACGGTTCCGTCGCGTACACGGAATTCCTCAATCGCCCGCACGCGCAAGGAGTGTTCGAGGGGGTGCGGGTTGTCGCGGCATTCCCAATCGGCAGCGATGACTATCCCGAAAGCGCCGCGCTGGCCGCGCGCTGGAAGGATCAGCTCTCGAAGATGTATCAGAATCCCAAAGATCCCAAGGACGCTGTCCCGCCCATCACGTTCGTCAACTCGACGGCCGAGCTTTTGAGGCGCGTCGATGCCGTCATGATCTTCAGCATGGACGGCCGCTTGCACCGGCAACAGGCGGAGGCGGTGCTCAAGGCGGGTAAACGATTATTCATCGGCCGGCCGCTAGCCTCCTCGCCCGCCGACGCGGTGGCGATTTTGAAACTTGCCGAGCAGACGAAAACCCCCTGCTGGAGCAGTTCGCAGCATCGCTTCAGCGGCGGCTTCAGCGGCATGCGTAATCATCCCGAAGTCGGCCGCGTGATCGGGTGCGACGTGTACGGCGGCTGGGATGTGAAGGCGCCCGTGGCGGACCAGTTCACGCGCCCGTTGCACAGCCTCGAGACGCTCTACACGATCATGGGGCCGGGCGTCGTGAGCGCGACCTGCACCTCAACGCCGACCACCGAGTCGGTCACCGTCGTGTGGAAGGATGGCCGCGTGGGAACGTATCGCGGCGTCAAAGAGGGAGCCGTCAAATACAGCGCGACGGTGTTCGGCGACAAAGGCGTCTCCACGGCTGGCATCTACGGCCACGGGATCCCCGTCAAGGGAGTCGTGCCGACGAACGACAAGTATGTCGGCTACGAAGGGCTGGCCATCGAGATCGCCAAATTCTTCAAAGGCGGCCCCGTGCCGGTCAGTCCCGCCGAGACGCTGGAGATTTTTGCGCTCATGCAGGCCGCTGAAGAAAGCAAAGCCCAGAACGGAGCCGTTGTTCGTCTGAAGAATCTCTGGGAAACAAAGTAGGGGGCACGAGGTCGGTTAGAACGTTGAACAAGATCACGGGCGCAAGCGTCGTTAAAGCAATCGTATGCTGAAGATTTTCGGTTCCAACTCCAGCAAGCTGTGCGACGGCCTTTCGCGGCGCAACTTCCTCAAGATCGGCGGCCTCGGCGCGGCGGGGCTCTCGCTGCCGCACTTGCTCGCGCTCGAAGCGCAGGCGGGCATACGCAATTCGCACAAGTCGGTCATCCTGATTTACCTCGTCGGCGGGCCGCCGCATCAGGATATGTTCGATCTCAAGCCCGACGCCCCCAGTGAGTTTGCGGGACCGCATCGACCCATCGGCACTAACGTGCCGGGGGTCGAGATTTGCGAACTGTTCCCGCAAATGGCGAAGATGATGGACAAGTTCACGGTCATCCGTTCGCTCGTCGGCGCGCAAAATGATCACGATGCGTTCCAGTGTTACACCGGCCACAGCCGCACGGAGGTCGCGCCGCCCGGTGGCTGGGCGCCGTTCGGCAGTCTCGTGGGCAAGGTGCAGGGTGCGGCGGATCCCGCCACGCCGCCGTTCGTGAGCCTCTGCTACGAATGCACGCATGGCCCTTACAACGAACCCGGTCCCGGCATGGCGCAAATCGCGCACTCGTCTTTCCGCCCCGTGGGGCCGGGCCGCGGTGATTTGAAATTGCAGGGCATCACGTACGACCGCCTCGCTGACCGCACGCGCCTGCTGTCGAGCATGGACCGCTTTCGCCGCGATGTGGATGCGAGCGGCCAGATGCAGGGACTCGACGCTTTCACGCGGCAGGCGATGGGTGTGCTCACGTCATCGAAGCTCGCCGAGGCGCTCGACTTGTCGAAGGAGGATCCGCGCGTGGTCGCTCGTTACGGCACTGGCGACGAGGTGAAGCGCATCGATGAAAACGGCGCGCCGCGCGTCCCGCAAAGTTTCCTCGCCGCCCGCCGTCTCGTCGAGGCCGGTGCGCGCGTGGTGACGGTGAATTACAGCAAGTGGGATTGGCACGGCGGACCGAAGAACGACATCTTCACCCGCGAACGCGAGGACTTCCCGATCTTCGACCAAGCCATCACTGCGCTCGTCGAAGATCTCCACCAGCGTGGCCTCGACAAGGATGTGACGGTGCTTGTCTGGGGCGAGTTCGGGCGTACGCCGCGCATCAGCGCGCAAGTGGGCCGCGACCACTGGCCCCGCGTGGCGATGGCGTTGATGGCCGGCGGCGGCATGCGCAATGGCCAAGTCATCGGTTCGACCGATCGTCTCGGCGGCGAAGTGGATAGCCGTCCCGTCCGTTTCGGCGATGTCTTTGCGACGCTCTATCGGAACCTCGGCATCCCGTCCGACACCACCGTCCTTGACGTGTCCGGCCGCCCTCAATATCTTGTGTCCGGCGGATGCGAACCGATCCGGGAGTTGGTGGGGTGATCATGATTCTGAGTGAACAGACTTAACGCACCACGCGACAGGATCAAAATCTCATGCTGAAAATCTTCGGCTCCAACTCCGGCAAATTGTGCGACGGACTTTCGCGGCGCGATTTCCTGCAAGTCGGCGCGCTCGGGATGGGCGGTTTGGCGTTGCCGCAGTTGCTTGAGGCACAGGCGCTCGCGGGCGTCGGCAAGTCGCACAAGGCCGTCATCATGATTTATCTGGTCGGCGCGCCGCCGCATCAGGACATGTACGATCTGAAGATGGACGCGCCGAGCGAGATCCGCGGCCCGTTCCAGCCCATCAAGACCAACGTGCCCGGCATCGAGATTTGCGAGCATCTACCGCGGCTGGCGCGCATCATGGACAAGCTGGTGCCGCTGCGCTCGGTGCACGGCTCGCCGGATGGCGACCACGATTCGTTCATCTGCTACACCGGCCGGCACAAGCGCACGCAACCGCCCGGCGGCTGGCCGTCGCTCGGCTCGGTGGTGTCGAAATTTCAGGGTGCGGCGGGCAAGTCCGTGCCGCCGTTTGTCGGGCTCGCGCCGAAGGCGGGCCATCCGCCGTATGGTTCGCCGGGCCTGCCCGGTTGTCTCGGTGTGCCGCACGCGGCGTTCCGTCCCGCCGGCGAGGGGATGAGCGACCTGACGTTGAATGAGATTTCGCCGAACCGTTTCCATGGCCGCAAATCGCTGTTGACCTCCTTCGACCGTTTCCGGCGCGATGTGGACAACAGCGGCACTTTGGCCGGGCTGGATCCATTCCAGCAACAGGCACTGGGCCTGCTCACTTCCAGCAAGCTCGCCGAAGCGCTCGACCTCTCGAAGGAAGAGGCGAAAGTGCGCGAACGTTACGGCAAAGGCTTCACGCAAAACTACGGCGATGGCGCGCCGCGGAACCTCGAGCATTTTCTCATGGCCCGCCGCCTCGTCGAAGCCGGCGCGCGGGTGGTGACGCTGAATTTCGGTCGCTGGGATTTTCACTCGGACAATTTCAACGAGGCCAAGAACACGCACCTGCCGTACTTCGATCAAGGCGTGGCCACGCTCGTCCAAGATTTGCACGACCGCGGCATGGCCAAGGATGTGGCGGTGGTCGCGTGGGGCGAATTTGGCCGCACGCCGACCATCAACAAAGAGGCCGGGCGCGATCATTGGCCGCAAGTGGGCGGCGGGTTGCTCGCCGGCGGCGGATTCCGCACCGGACAAGTCATCGGCGCGACCGATCGTCTCGGCGGCGAGATCGCCGAGCGCCCTGTGCATTTCGGCGAGGTGTTCGCCTCGCTGTATCAACACCTCGGGCTCGACCCGCGCCAGACGACCTTCACCGACCACGCGGGCCGTCCGCATCCGTTGGTGGATTACCGGCACGAGGCGTTGAAGGAATTGGTGTAGCGTCCGGTGCTGCCGCGATTGCGGCTGCGGTCCGGGGCCAAAGGCACTTCTGCAGGGGGGGCGCGCCTTCCCCTCTATTTCTCTCCTTGTTTACCCTGCGAAGTCGGTCGCCGGATGCTGATGCTATGTCACGACAGGAGGCGCAGTGCGTCTGCCGGAGTTCACGGCGGCGTATCATCGCCTGCTCGACCAGTTCGCCGCGCGCACGAAGAAGCTGGTGCTGGTTTCGCCGATGCCTTTCGAGAAGCCCATCGCCTCCCACGCGCCCGACCTGACAAAGCGCAACAACGACGTGCGGGCCTACGCGGATGCGGTGTGTGACATCGCGAAACAACGCGGGGCGGTGTTCGTGAATCTGTTCGTGCCGCTGGCACTCCGCGCGCCCGGCCAGCGCCTGACAGGAGATGGCATTCACCTGACCGACGCGGGATTGATTTCGCGCCCGCTCCGCGCGGAGGCGAAGCGGCCTGTGGGTTTGAGGGCGTTGTAACAGGCGGCCTGCCCGCAGCCGGCTTGCTCCTGTAATTCCTCGGCCGCATGGCCTCTCGCCATCTGCAGCGTGCTGTTGTGAAAGAGCGTGGCGAGGTCGCTTTCTGTGATTTGCGGGCGGTTGGTTGGGCTGGGATGGGCCTCTCCCAACTTGAACTTGTTCCATCCACGGGATTGCGGCAAAGATAACGCCATGAAAGCCACCCTCCTCCTGGCCGCCGCCTTGTTTCCCGTCCTTCTTCCCGCCGCGCCAGCCGCGCCCTTAAAACCCGTTGCTGCCAATGTGGCCTACGGCTCTCAAGAAAGACAGGTGCTCGACATCTACGCGCCGGCCGGGCGTCAGGGGTTGCCGGTGGTCTTCTGGATTCACGGCGGGGGCTGGCAGACGGGCGACAAATCCGGCGTGCAACTCAAACCCCAGGCCTTCGTCGAGGCTGGCTTTGTGTTTGTCGCCACCAACTATCGTCTGCTGCCCAAGGTGGAGATGGCCACTATCTTTGCCGACGTGGCCCAGTCCCTGGGCTGGGTGTTTAAGAACATCGCGCAGCATGGCGGTGATCCCCAACGCATCCTGGTGATGGGCCATTCGGCCGGCGCGCAGCTTGCCGCACTGCTCTGCACCGACGCGCGCTACCTCAAGGCCGCCGGTGTGCCCTTCTCCTCCATCAAGGGTTGCGTGCCGCTGGATGGCGACACCTACGACATCCCCGCCATGATCGAGACGGCCGAGACCCGCCTGCGCGTTCACAACATGCCCATGCCCACCTTTGGGCATCGCATCAAGTTTGGGAACACCCCGGCCTTGCATCGCGAGTATTCCGCCGTCACGCACGTCGCCCGGGACCGGGGCACTCCCCCCTTCCTCATGCTCTACGTCGCCGATCATCCCGACACCAGCATTCAGGCCCGCCGCATGGAGGCGGTGTTAAAAGATGCGGGCGTGCCGGTGAAGGGTTTTGCCGCGCGCGAAACCAACCACACCCGCATCAACGCCGAACTGGGCGCGCCCGGCGACGCCACCACCAAGGTGCTCTTTGATTTTGTCGCGGCGTGTCTCAAGCCCTGACCAGCCCAAGGGGGCGCCTGCGGTGCGGCCATAGGGGCAATAACCCCCCTATTGCCGGGTGCAACCCCCCTGCGGTACAGCAATACCCCCCCCCATCGCCCGCCTTATTGCCCGCCCCTGCAAGGGGGGAAAAGGGCGCTTGCGCCCCCCGCAGGGGGGTGGGTTAGGGTGTCCCCCATCGCCATGAGAATGCCTTTCTTTCTGCTCTTGGGAGTGTGCAGTCCGCTTCTGGTTTCGGCTGCGCCCCTTTCACTCTTCGATGGCAAAAGCCTTGCCGGTTGGGAAGGGGAGACGAACAAGGTCTGGCGCATCCGCGAGGGCGTCATCGTCGGCGGGTCGCTGGAGGGGAATCCGCGCAATGAGTTCCTCGCCACGCGCAAGAGCTACAAAAACTTTCACCTGCGCCTCGAATACAAGCTGGTCGGCACGCAGGGCTTC
>SXGU01280497.1_pt1 | contig 10149 bp, 12 predicted proteins | sample 3174531 | NCBI WGS metagenome assembly SXGU01 (sample SAMN11356863, study PRJNA531348) | freshwater metagenome | isolation source: freshwater sample F1-140 | place: China: Fuxian Lake, Yuxi | collected 2017-12-25 | reverse complement strand
GTTGCAGGCTGATGGCGGAACCCGTACCGCGTCGATTACCGGCGGCTTTGTCGCGCTGTCGCTGGCGGTGCAAAAAATGCTCAAACGCAAGCAAATTAAAACCAATCCGCTGCATGGTCAGATCGCCTCGGTTTCTGTCGGTATTTATAACGGTGTGCCGGTGCTGGATCTGGATTATGCCGAAGACAGCAACGCCGAAACCGATATGAATGTGGTGATGAACGACGCCGCCGCGTTTATTGAGGTGCAAGGTACGGCCGAGGGGCATGCGTTCAGGAAAGATGAGATGGACGCGATGCTGGAACTGGCCAGTTCAGGCATTAAAGACTTATTGGAAAAACAACGGTTGGCAATAGAGGAGCATAAATGAGCGTTGCAAACTCTCAACACAAATCTGCCGGTAGCGGATTTGCGCTTGCTCGAACAGGGCAGGGCGGGAATAGCCATGCATGATATCGTCCTGGCCAGCGGTAATCCCGGTAAGATCAGGGAAATTCAGGCCATACTGGCGGACCATCCTATCGTTCCGCAGTCCGCGTTTAATGTTGTTGAGGTCGAAGAAACCGGCACGACGTTTGTAGAAAATGCGATTTTAAAAGCCCGGAATGCGGCATTGCATTGCAAGTTACCGGCGATAGCTGACGACTCTGGACTGGTTGTGGATGCGTTGAACGGCGCGCCGGGCGTGATTTCCGCCCGGTATGCCGGAGTCGGCGCCGGCGACCGGGATAATCTGGACAAGCTGTTGCGGGAGCTTGAAGGCGTTCCGGATGAGTTGCGCACGGCCCGGTTTATTTGTGTGATGGTGTTTATGGAACATGCGAACGATCCTTGTCCGCTTATCGCTCAAGGCGTTTGGGAAGGCAGGATTTTGGACCATGCCGTCGGCGAGAACGGCTTCGGTTATGACCCGGTATTCTGGGTGCCGGAGCAAGGTTGCGCCTCGGCGGAATTATCGGCGGCGCTTAAAAATGCGTTGAGTCACCGCGGACAAGCGTTAAAGCATCTAAGCGCATTAATTAAGGCCAGAGAAAACGGCTGATGTTCGGCGAAAAATTTGGAATTTAGCGGAAATTAGCCATCTCCAAACTTTCGGGATGAGGTCATTTGCCCGATGCCAAAGCCGAACGGGGCGTATTTTTCGGCATCAAACCGTCGCCATAAACGACCAGTCTATGCTGAGATCCGGGAACCGTTGCACGACCGTAGGCTCATCCATGCCGAAGACGCCGGGCTGTCCGTAGCGGCCCTGCGCATCCAGCGTATAAACCAAGATCCAGCGGTCTTCCGGATGAATAATCCAGTATTCCTGCACGCCATGCTGTTGGTAGAGACTGCGCTTGGTGTCCATGTCTTTGAGCGCGGTGGAAGGCGAAAGTACCTCAATAATCCAGTCCGGCGCGCCGCGGCAACCTTGTTTGTCCAACTTCGATGGGTCGCAAATGACGCTCAGATCGGGCTGCACCACGGTTTCCACCTTGGCATCGGCTTCATTTTGGCGCGGCAAGCGTACGTCGAAGGGGGCGACATAAACTTCACAGGGTCTGCTTAGCAGGTAGTTACCGACTTGCCTACTCAATTCAGACACTATCTTTTGGTGTAAGCGTTGCGGAGCGGTCATAGCATAAGGTGTGCCGTCAATCAGTTCCCAGCGCTCATCTTCAGGCCATTGGGCATAATCGGCATAGGTGTATTTTTGGTGCAATTGCTCTGCGGTATTCATCGTTTTTTCTCCAGACTGTGGGTTTCTTGAGCCATCAAAGCGTTGCCATAAACGACCAGTCTATATTGAGATCCGGGAACCGTTGCACGACCGTAGGCTCATCCATGCCGAAGACGCCGGGCTGTCCGTAGCGGCCCTGCGCATCCAGCGTATAAACCAAGATCCAGCGGTCTTCCGGATGGATAATCCAATATTCCTGCACGCCATGTTGTTGGTAGAGACTGCGCTTGGTGTCCATGTCTTTGAGCGCGGTGGAAGGCGAAAGTACCTCAATAATCCAGTCAGGCGCGCCGCGGCAACCTTGTTTGTCCAACTTCGATGGGTCGCAAATGACGCTCAGATCGGGCTGCACCACCGTTTCCACCTTGGCATCGGCTTCATTTTGGCGCGGCAAGCGCACGTCAAAGGGTGCGACATAAAATTTACACGACTTGCCGTACAGATAATTGCCGACTTGCCTGCATAACTCGGAAACAATGTCTTGATGTAAACGTTGCGGCGCTGTCATCGCATACGCTACGCCGTCAATCAGCTCCCAATGCTCATCTTCGGGCCATTGGGCATAATCGGCATAGCTGTATTTTTGGTGCACTTGTTCGGCGGTATTCATCGTTTTTTCTCCAGGCTGTCGGTCTCTTGAGCCATCAAAGCGTTGCTATAAACGACCAGTCTATGCTCAGTTCCGGGAACCGTTGCACGACCGTAGGCTCATCCATGCCGAAGACGCCGGGCTGTCCGTAGCGGCCCTCCGCATCCAGCGTATAAACCAAGATCCAGCGGTCTTCCGGATGGATAATCCAGTATTCCTGCACGCCATGCCGCTGGTAGAGACTGCGCTTGGTGTCCATGTCTTTGAGCGCGGTAGAAGGTGAAAGCACTTCCACAACCCAGTCAGGCGCACCGCGGCAACCTTGTTTGTCCAGCTTGGACGGGTCGCAAATGACGCTCAGATCGGGCTGCACCACCGTTTCCACCTTGGCATCGGCTTCATCATTTTGGCGCGGCAAGCGCACGTCGAAAGGGGCGGTGTAACCTTTACAAGGCTTGCCTTGCAAGTAATTGCCGATTTGTCGGCCCAATTCGAACACAATATCCTGATGCAAGCGTTGCGGCGCGGTCATAGCATACGCTACACCGTCAATCAGCTCCCAGCGCTCATCTTCGGGCCATTGGGCATAATCGGCATAGGTGTATTTTTGCTGCAATTGCTCTGCGGTATTCATCGTTTTTTCTCCAGGCTGTCGGTCTCTTGAGCCATTAAAGCGTTGCGATAAACGACCAGTCTATGCTCAGTTCCGGGAACCGCTGCACTACCGTAGGTTCATCCATGCCGAAGACGCCGGGCTGTCCGTAGCGGCCCTGCGTATCCAGCGTATAAACCAGGATCCAGCGGTCTTCCGGATGAATAATCCAGTATTCCTGCACGCCATGCCGCTGGTAGAGACTGCGCTTGGTGTCCATGTCTTTGAGCGCGGTGGAAGGCGAAAGTACCTCAATAATCCAGTCCGGCGCGCCGCGGCAACCTTGTTTGTCCAGCTTGGACGGATCGCAAATGACGCTCAGATCGGGCTGCACCACGGTTTCCACCTTGGCATCGGCTTCATTTTGGCGCGGCAAGCGCACGTCGAAAGGGGCAGTGTAACCTTTACAGGGTTTGCCTTGCAGGTAATTGCGGACTTGTCCGCCCAATTCGAACACAATATCCTGATGCAAGCGTTGCGGCGCGGTCATCGCATAGGGTACGCCGCCAATCAGTTCCCAGCGCTCATCTTCAGGCCATTGGGCATAATCGGCATAGCTGTATTTTGGCTGCACTTGTTCTGCGGTATTCATCGTTTGCTCTCCGAAGTGAAAAATTCTGACCTAACCTGCCAACCGCTCTCGCCATTCGGCGATTTTCAGCTTCAACTCATCGATATTAACGGTCGTCAAATGACGTTGATTTAACAAGCGTTTACCCGCGACCCAGACATCGCTGACTTGCTGACGGCCGGCCGCGTAAACAATCTGCGAAACCGGGCAATATAAAGGCTGGGTTTCCAACGGCGATAAATCAACAGCAATCACGTCGGCAGCTTTGCCGATGCTTAACGAGCCGGTTTCATGCTCCAAACCCAAGGCCTTGGCGCCGTTAATGGTCGCCATCCGCAACGCGGTCATGGCCGGAATGGCGCTGGCGTCACCGGCAACGGCTTTACCAAGCAGCGCCGCGGTGCGCATTTCGCCGAACATATCCAAGTCATTGTTGCTGGCCGCGCCGTCGGTGCCCAAAGCCACATTAATACCCGCGGCAAGGCATTTGGCAACCGGGCAAAAACCGCTGGCCAATTTTAAATTGGATTCGGGACAATGCACGATATGCGCGCCGGATTCGGCAAACAGGGCGATTTCGTCATCGCTTAATTGGGTCATGTGGACCGCGATGAATGAAGGATCGATTAAGCCGAGTTCATGTAATCTTTGCAAGGGCCGCTGTCCGGTTTTTTGCTGTTCTTGCTCGACTTCGTGCAGCGTTTCGTGAACATGCATATGGACCGGCAATTCCAGTTCGTCGGCAAAGGTTTTAAGTTTTTGCAAAGGTTGGTCGGATACCGTATACGGCGCATGCGGTGCAAAAGGCGTGGAAATCAACGGGTGGTGCCGCAGTTGCTCATGCAGAGCCAAGCCTTTTTCAATATAGGCGTCGCTGTTTTCGGCCCAAACCGTCGGGAAATCGATCACGATCAAGCCGACACTGGCGCGGATGCCGTGGTGTATCGCTTGCGTTGCGGTAATTTCCGGGAAAAAATACATGTCGTTAAAACAAGTCGTTCCGCCTAAAATCATCTCCGCTATCGCCAAATCGGTGCCGTCTTTGACAAACGCTTCACTCATCCATTTTTGTTCCAGCGGCCAGATATGGTTTTGCAACCAATCCATCAAATGCAAGTCGTCGGCAATGCCGCGCATTAAGGTCATTGCGGCATGGGTGTGGCTGTTGATCAAACCGGGCAGCAGCGCGTGGTTGTCCAGGTTTTCTGTGGTCGTACCCTGATATTTTTGCCGGGCAAGTTCGCTAGGCAGCAGATCGATAATCCTGCCGCCGTCGATAACCAGCGAGTGCTGTTCCAAGGTTACGGATTCCGGTTCAACGGGTATAATCCAGCGGGCATGAATGAGGGTATCGACGATGATCATGAGGTATTCCTATATTTAAGTTGCCGAATTATAACTTTTTAATAAGTGTTCAGCACGAAGGCTTGGCAAGAATCGGGTACAAGGCTTAAACATGAAAAACCTGTGCCTTTCGTCTCGGAAAGACGCTGAATAATGGTAACTACTCAGCAGATAGAAAATAGAACACGGATGACACGGATTAGACTGATATACGCGGATAAAACCAATGAATGAGCTGTCCATCGACTCTTTAAAATCCGTTTAAATCCGTCCAATCCGTGTCATCCGTGTTCTATTATAAAATTAGCCCTGAGTAGTTACGAATAATGACATTTACTTTATAAATTAACGACTATGCAAAACAAATTAACCGTACAAGCCCTACAATGGACCGGAGATGCTTTAAAAGTGCTGGATCAACGGCAATTGCCGGAAACCATCGTTTACGACCAATACACGGATGCCGTTGGCGTCACCGAAGCCATTGCCACTATGCGCGTGCGCGGCGCACCGGCCATCGGCATAGCAGCAGCTTACGGCGTAGCGCTGTCGGTGCGCAAGCACTACGCCCAGTCCAATCATTGGCGGCAAAAAGTCAGCGCCGATATAGCGATGCTGGCCAAGTCCAGGCCGACGGCGGTTAACCTGTTTTGGGCCTTGGATCGGATGACGGCGGTGTTGGCTAAGCAGACCGATAACCCGATAGTGGCGGTTCTGGCTTGCGCCGAAAAAATCCATAGTGACGATATTGCCGCCAACCACAAAATGGGCGAATTGGGCGCGGATATTCTGGCCGGCGCTAAAGGCGTGATGACGCATTGCAATGCCGGCGCCTTGGCGACCGGCGGTTACGGCACCGCGCTGGGCGTTATCCGTAGCGCTTATCAAAGACAGCGCCGCAACGTCTATGCGGGCGAAACCCGGCCTTGGCTGCAAGGCGCCAGACTCACCGTTTGGGAACTGGCGCAAGACGGCATACCGGCGACCCTGATTGCCGATTCGGCGGCCGCATGGCTGATGAAATCCGGCGCGATCGATTGGATCGTGGTCGGCGCCGACCGCATTGCCGCCAACGGCGATGCGGCCAACAAACTCGGCACTTATTCATTGGCCGTATTAGCCAAACAGCATGGTGTGAAATTGATGGTGGCCGCGCCGACCTCGACCATAGACTGGACGATGCCTAGCGGCGATTTGATAGAAATCGAACAACGCAACCAAAACGAATTATTGCCCGCTTGTTATATCAAAGAAGATTCCTTGGTCAGCGCCTGGAATCCGGTTTTTGACGTGACCCCGGCGGAACTGATTTCGGCGATTGTGACCGAGCGCGGCGTGATATTAAATCCTGCCGGGCAAGGCGTGGGAGGTTTAAAACATGCACTTTGATAAAAGAGGCAACAACCCGGTACTGGCTGTCGGCTTTTTGTTTAAGGGGCTGAAATTGCTGGCCCGTCCGGAATTGCGCAAGTTTATTATCATTCCTATGCTAATCAACGTGGTGCTGTATAGCGTTGCCTTGAGCTTGGGTTATTTTTATATTTCGGATTTAATCGATCAATTTATTCCCGGCTGGCTGCAATGGCTAAGCTGGGTATTATGGCCGCTGTTTTTTATCAGCTTTTTTATCGGCGGCTTTTTTACTTTTACCGTTGTGGCGAACCTGCTGGCCGCGCCTTTTTACGGCAAATTATCGGCAAAAACCTTGGCGATGGTTAGCGATCAAGCTTTTGCAACTGCCGAACAGCCGTTGCCGAAAGTCCTGCTTGCGGAAACCAAGCGCATCGGCTATTTGGGGAGCCGAGCTTTTCCTTTGCTGATCTTGTCGATTATTCCCGGTCTGAATGTCATTGCGCCTTTTTTATGGGCGTTGTTCGGGGCATGGGGCATGGCCTTGGAATATTTGGCTTATCCGCTGGAAAATCAGGGTGTGTTATTTTCCGAGCAGAAGGCGTTGGTTAAGAGTGTAAGATTGGGCGCGTTAAGTTTTGGCGGACTGGCGGTGTTGGGGCTGACTGTTCCGGTGCTGAATATTATCGTTGCGCCTGCGGCGGTGATTGGGGCTACGCTTTATTTTCATGAGATTAAGCGGGATTGAAATGCACCTAAAAAGGTGTCTATATTATAAGTAGGCTTTGCATGACCTTTGTATTATGTAACTTAAGTAGTTACAATTTGGCGCATGATTAAAAGCTTCACGCACAAAGGCTTGGAAAAATTCTTTGCCACAGGCAATCAAAGCGGTATTCAAGCGATTCACGCCAAACGTTTGCGCTTAATTCTAGCGCTACTGAATGATGCCAATCAATTAGGCGACTTGGAGTCTCCCGCCTTGCGTCTGCATTGCTTGAAAGGAAACCTTGAAGGCTTTTGGTCTGTTACAGTGCAAGCGAATTGGCGGGTTATATTTCGCTTTGAGGACGGCAATGCGTATGTTGTCGATTATCTGGACTACCACTAACGAGGCATTGTTAATGCGAATGTACGATCCCCCGCATCCGGGCGAAATACTTTATGAGCTCTGGCTGCAACCTCTAAATTTGACCATTACCCAAACAGCCCAAAAGCTGAATGTCACCCGGAAAACCGTCTCTGCGTTGGTCAATGGTAAAACGGGTGTCAGCCCTGAAATGGCTTTACGGCTGGAGTTGGCATTCGGCAAAAGCGCCGAATCATGGCTTGCCGCTCAAGCGGCTTATGATTTGTGGCAACTGGAAGCAAAACGTGAGAGCTTAGGCGTTCATCGCGTGGCGGCTTAAGTCAGGTTCGGCATGTTGTTTATGCCCGACATTGATACTAATTGATTGGAGGAAGAATAATGCAAGCAATAAGACAAATTGTCGAAACCAAAAAACTTAAAGATCTGATTGATATACCTGACGATTTCAGTTCTGAAACAGTTGAAGTTATTGTTTTCCCTATATTGTCAGCAGATACTGAAAAAAACCAGTTCAATCCGGAACAGTTTTTTGGCGTTAGTCACTTCGAGCATGTCGATCAATTGCTTGAAACTATGCGTGACGAGTGGGAACACTAAAGTATGGAACATTATTTGCTGGATACCAACATTCTCATTTATTACTTTAACGGTAATATGGAACATGCAGTAAAAGACAAGGTTTCCAGATTAATACGCGAGAGCTTTCAAATTTCAATCATCTCAAAAATGGAATTCTTAGGCTTCCCCTTTAATTCGCAGGAAAGACTAAAAGCCGAGCAATTTATGGAATGTGCCACAATTAAGACATTAACGGATGAAATTGTTCAACATGTAATTGATATTCGAAAGGAAAAGTCTATTAAATTACCCGATGCGATTATTGCTGCAACCGCAGTGCAATATTCGTCAATTTTAGTAACGCGCAACACTAAGGATTTTAAAGCACTCGCGTTAGAGACCTACAATCCCTTTGACGGCGGTTAGCGTAAAACCCAATGAAATTCGCCATCCAAGTTAATTCCAGCCCGTACCAATCCAATGCCGGGTATACCGCCTATCAATTTATCAACGCTGCATTGGCCCAAGGCCATCAAGTATTCCGGGTATTTTTTTATCACGACGGTATTTATCATGCGTTCAAATACGCCACGCCGCCGGATGACGAACTCCAGTTCACCGCGCAATGGACTGAGTTGGCAAGATTGCATCAGATTGATTTGGTAGTGTGCATTTCCGCCGCCCAACGACGGGGTTTATTATGCAGCGACGAGGCCAAACGGCAAGGCAAGCAGGATAATGATTTAGCCGAAGGTTTTCGCATTTCCGGTTTGGGCCAGTTGGTTGAGGCCACGCTGGAAGCCGACCGCTTTATCGTGTTCGGGTGAGAACATGAAGAGCTATTTATTCGTATTGCGCAAACCGCCGCACAGCGGCGCACAGGTACAGGAAATGCTGGATATTATTTTGACTACCGCCGCGTTCGACCAGCAGGTCAGTATCTTGTTGCTGGACGACGGCGTGTTTCAGTTAAAAAACGGCCAAAATCCCGAAATCGCAGGGATGAAAGATACCGCAGCCATTTTTAAAGCGTTGGAAATCTACGATGTGAACGATATTTACGCCGAACTGGAGTCGCTACAGGAACGCGGTTTAAAGCCGGGCGATTTGTGTTTGCCGGTGCAGGAGTTTTACCGGAAAGACATAGCCGGGTTGATGAAGCGCTTTGATGTGGTGTTTGCCGGATAGGTCGAGATCTCCAGCTTCTTGTCTCGCGAAGCTGGAGCTTCGTCCACTGCATTCCCAAGCTGAAGCTTAGGAACGAGCCAATTTAAACAACTATTTTTCCTTCGTGAACTTCGTGTCTTCGTGGTGAAGAGGTTTTTAAACCGCTTTTAACACTACGCAAAGCGCTCGATCATTTTTTCCGCCTGCTCGGCAAACTGCTCAAGATCGCCTTTTTTGACCGTTTCCACCGGAATAACCAGCGCGGTACTTAAATTAATATAGATATAAACGTAACGTTTGCCGTATTCCACTCTAACCAGCTCGGCCCAGGCCATTTTATGTTTGCCGCTGGGCGATTTTTCCAGCAGGTAATTGGGATTGGCCGGATCGATGGTCAGGGTATAAGTGCCGAACATATTGATCTTTTCTTTAGCCGTATAGTTTTTAAGAATCTGCCTACGCAAATCCAACATCATGATTTTCGGCGACAACAAGGCCCAGAGCGCGGCAATAACGATGATGTAGCCCGACGAGGTCAAATCGGCGTAATAAAAATAATAAAACGAACCGATCAGCGCCATGATGCCCGGCACGATCCAGCGGTTTTTTCTGATATTGTTTTGGATTTCTTCATTTCTCATGAACTGTATTTCATTAAAATGGATTAAATCTTCTTCGCGGAATTCGTATTCAATTTCAAACATGTTTTTGGTCTTTATAAAGAGTGATAAAAGTAACTACGCAGCTGTCTAAAAGCTTGGTAATACAAACGCATATAGCGCCTTAACGAGGTATATAAAATTCTAATGCATTTTTATGGTGGCGTGAGCGCTACGCCTGAACAGATTGGAAAGCGTCAACATCGCCGTTCTAAAATAACCGTGTACCGCCACTTGATGCATTTTATACAAGGACAGATAAACTACTCGGGCGATAAAGCCGCCGACACTGACCGAACCCATCAAATTGCCCATCAGATTGCCGACCGTGGTGTACTTGCCCAGTGCAACCAAGGACCCGTAATCGAGATAATCATATTTGACCGGACTGCCGCCCTGTAAGCGGTTGATTATCGACTTGCTTAAGGTCGATGCCTGCTGGTGCG
>SXGU01284099.1_pt1 | contig 10150 bp, 7 predicted proteins | sample 3174531 | NCBI WGS metagenome assembly SXGU01 (sample SAMN11356863, study PRJNA531348) | freshwater metagenome | isolation source: freshwater sample F1-140 | place: China: Fuxian Lake, Yuxi | collected 2017-12-25 | reverse complement strand
TGTCATGATGGTCATCGATCATGCGGCACAACAGCGGTGCAATCTCGCGGTACGTTGCGCTGCACTGATGCACGATCTCGGCAAGGGAACGACACCGGCATCCGAATGGCCGCGTCATCACGGGCATGAAGGCCGCAGTGTCGCCTTGGTGGAGCAGGTGTGCCAGCGCCTCAAGATTCCCAATGAATGCCGCGATCTTGCCCGCATGACTGCCCGCGAGCACGGCAATGTCGGCCGTGCGCTGGAATTGCGGGCCGATACGATCGTCAAGTTATTCGAGCGCTGCGACGCCTTCCGAAAGCCGCAGCGTTTCATCGAGATGCTGCAAGCGTCCGAATGCGATCATCGCGGACGCGCAGGATTCGCCGACCGGCCCTTCCCCCAAGCGCCCTATCTCCGAGGAGCACTGGCGGCCGCCCAGTCGGTGAACGCGGGTGAGGTCGCCAAACACTGCAGCGACAAGCCGCACCATATTCCGCAAGCGATCCATGCCGCGCGCGTTGCATCAGTCACGGAATTCATTGCATCTTGCAGGCACAATAACTGAGACCCCAGGCCAGGGAATCGACATGCCGGTAAGGCGATTCACCGGCGAGTCGACCAGGAGACTCTTTTTCGGCTGGCTATGCCATCTTGCCGGGCGATTCGATGAACGGCATCGGTTCCTTCGTCGCTTGCTGCGTATCCATGAGCACGGTGCGGCAGGCGAGCCCCTTGCAATGCGCAACATGGACCGGCGTTTCCCGCGCATGACCAACGCGCCTCATTGCCTTGCGGAGGTAAATCCGGTGATCGGTGGTCCGGTGCTCTTCGATATCCGGCTGCAGTCTTCCTGGGCCATCCCTTTATCGTGTCCAGCCTGGACTGCCTGATGGCTTTCTCCGAAATCAACCGAAACGTTTTTGCAATTACTTTGCGCGTGCAAAATCGCTGCCTTTTTGCACGTCTCGGCCTTTTGCCGAAGCCATGATCATTCCGTCATCGCCGCGCACTCGGCATGACCGTTTCCCGATACATCGGGATTATCACTAACAAAAATTGCAACGATGTTCTGTCGTTTCATAGTATTGCCAGGCATGTACGCCCCTGATTTCGTTAGCCACAGGTTTTGGTAAAAAGCTGTAACAAGACAAAAAGCAGTCGTGCATCAAGGGTGAATTACGGTAACATTGCCTGCGAGTAATCGCCGGCCCTCGCCTCAACACAAACGATGGCTGTGTCCATGTCTGCGGCGCTCACGAAGCGTTACACAATGTCATAGCGAGAATCCCATGCCGACCAATACCGTGCTCGCGCCGGACGACGATAGCCGGAACCATGCCGGTGCCGTCATACAACTGAACACCATCAACGATAAGCCATTCGAAGTCGCCGACTTGCTGATCGCTTATCTTGAACAGGTCGGTGTCGAATACATTTTCGGCGTTCCCGGCGGCGCGATAGAGCCGCTGTACAACGCGCTTGCAAGAAGCAGTCGAAGGGGCGGCATTCGTCCGATGCTCGCCCGCCATGAATCCGGGGCAGCATTCATGGCGGATGGATATGCGCGCGAGACCGGCAAGCTCGGTGTCTGCTGCGCCACCTCCGGCCCCGGCGCGACCAATCTCATCACCGGCGTCGCGTGCGCCTACGACAACAGTATTCCACTCCTCGTCATCACCGGCCAACCGGCGCTGCCCGCATTCGGAAAGCGAGCATTGCAGGAATCTTCCTGCACCGGGATCGATACGCTGGGCATGCTGAGCCATTGCACTCATTACAACTCACTGGTTTCGCATCCGGAACAACTCGAACAGAAACTCATCACTGCCTTGATGCGCGCCACCCGTACACCGCGCGGGCCGGTGCATTTGTCCTTCCCGGTGGATGTCTTCAGGAGCCCGTCGAAAGCGGCTGCCTATGATTTGTGCGCATTGTTGCAGCCGCCCGTCATGATCGACCAGAACGCGACCGAATCGCTCGCGCGGCTGGTTCGGGAATCGAAAAACGTCGTCGTCGTTATCGGAGGCTGGTGCGGCGAAGCGGCCGGTGTCATCCTGCAGTTTGCCGAACTCATCGGCGCGGTTTTTGTTACCACGCCGGACGGCAAGGGCTTCGTGAATCCCGGGCATCCCTTATACCGGGGTGTTTTCGGCTTCGCCGGCCATACGACCGCCGATGCGGCGCTGCGTGCCGAGGCCGTCGATCTCATCATCGCCATCGGAACCAGCATGGGCGAATGGACCAGCAGCGGATGGAGCGAATCGCTCCTCAACAAGAAGCTCGTGCATATCGATGAATCGGAAGATCATCTGGCCCGGAGTCCCATTGCAAGGCTGCATGTGAGAGGCCGCATCCTGTCGGTCTTCAGCCGCCTCGCGGAACTCATGCGCAAGGACATGAACCGGTATGAACACGAACCTTCCATACCTGCATTTCAAACAATCAATCACGATCTCACGCTTGCCGAAGGCGAGAAATGCGCCAGTGATGCATTGCCTGTCAAGCCCCAGCGGCTGATGCGCGAGCTCGGACAACTTTTCCCGGAAAGCACCCGCTTTCTCGCGGACGCCGGTAACAGCATGGCCTGGGCGGTGCACTACCTTCAGCTTTTTGATCGCAGGAGAAGCGAGCGGCGCATCGGTGGCAGGGATAGCGATCCGGCCATCGGACGCCGCAAGAGCGAGGGCGGATGGCTGCGCGTCACGGTGGATTTTGCGCCCATGGGGTGGGCGATCGGTGGAGCCGTCGGAACCGCCGCCGCGAATCGCGACGTACCCGTGGTGTGCATCACCGGTGACGGCAGCATGCTGATGAACGGGCAGGAAATATCCGTGGCGGTGGCAGAGGAATTGACCGTCATCTTCGTCGTTCTCAACGACGCCGCGCTTGGAATGGTGAAACACGGGCAACAGCTCGCTCGCGCCGAACGTATCGCATTCAAGCTGCCAGCCACCGATTTCGCCGCCATGGCGCGTGCGATGGGCGCACATGCCTGCACCATCCGTGCGCCAGAGGATTTTGCGACCCTCGATATGGAAGCGATCTGCAAGCGCAAGGGCCCGACGCTGCTCGATGTGCATATCGATTCGGAAGAAGTACCGCCGATGAGTCTGCGGATGCGGACATTGGGTACCGTGGTCTGACTACCGTGATAAAAAAGGAAATATCAATGGAACGGCTGAATGGAAAAATCGTATTGATTACCGGGGGCGTCAGCGGAATCGGCCTGGCCACCGCCCGGCTTTTCAGGGAGCAGGGCGCACGCCTCGCCATAACGGGACGTGACCCTGACAGTCTCGCACGGGCGCGGGAAGAATTCGGAAACGACGCCCTCGTCGTGCGAAGCGATGCCGGCAAGGTAAGCGAGATCGAATCATTGGTCGAACAGGTAAGGCAGCGGTTCGGCCGCCTCGATGTGCTGTTCGTGAACGCTGCGATTGCCAAGCCTGCGCCATTCGAATTCGTCACCGAGGAGCAGTTCGATGAAACGGTGGGCATCAATCTCAAAGGTGTTTTCTTCACCATCCAGAAGGCGCTTCCGCTTTTCAGCAATGGCGGCTCGATCATCGTGACCACCTCCATCGCCAACCAGATGGGTTCGCCGAACTTCAGCGTTTACAGCGCGAGCAAGGCGGCACTGCGCTCGCTGGTGCAGACCCTGGGACTCGAGCTTATCGCAAAGGGCATCCGCATCAATGCCATCAGCCCGGGGCCTATCTCCACGCCGATGTTCGACCGCTTCGGTCTTCCGGACGAAATGGTCCAGGGTATCAAGGGCGAAATCGAACGAAAATCCCCGATCAAGCGATTTGGCACGCCCACGGAGGTTGCCAGGGCGGCGCTGTTTCTCGCTACGGATGAGTCCTCCTACATCGTCGGGGACGAACTCGTGATCGATGGCGGCATGAGCCTGCTGTGATTACGCATCGCCAAAGATTGATATGACTGAAGAGCAGAAGCCGAATACGATTCACAGCAGCATCTGGCAGGAAGAGGCAGAGCCGGATAACACCTTTGCAACGAAGGCTGCGTACTGCCGCGGCTACGACGTGTATGGAGAAATGCTGGGGCATGCGCGCTGGGTCGATATGCTGTATTTGCTGTTCAACGGCGAAGCACCGAGCGAACCGGAAGCCGACTCGCTTGAAATACTGGCGATCGCCCTGGCCAATCCCGGGCCGCGCGATGCATCGGTGCATGCGGCAATGTGCGGCGGTGTAGGCGGGTCGACATCCGCCGCATGCCTTATGGCGGCACTCGCGGTCGGCGCGGGTCAACTGGCGGGCGGACGCGAGATCGTTCTTGCGATGCATCACTGGATCAAATGCGGCACGGACCTGGACGCCTGGCTGCAGGTGTTCGGCCAGGAGCCGGAATCGCGTCAAAGCATCTGGCCTGCCGCAGAACATCCGCCCGGATTCGATCCGCACGGCGTCACTACGGCAACGACAACGAAACAAACGCTTTCGATGCTCGCTCGTCGGAGCGGCGGACCTTACCTGAACTGGCTGGAACAGAATTTAACGGCGCTGGAAACCGCCGCCGGCTGCCCTCTGGCTCTATCCGGCGTCGCCGCGGCGGCGTTCGGCGATCTCGGTTTCACGCCCGAAAAGGCGGAGATGATGTACCTCTTCATGCGCCTGCCCGGCGCGGCGGCGCATGCACTGGAGCAGCGCGCATCGGGATACAAGAAATTCCCGTTCGGCGTGGTCGAATCGAGCAGCCCTCTTCCCGGAGAGGCAGCATGAACGCATTGCGGCGGGGGCAGCAGGTGCTGGAAAAGGCTGCCGGAGTAGTCCGAAGCCGGATGGGAGCATTCTTTCCGGGCAGCCATGTGGTTTATCGCGGCCACGATCTGCATGTCGAACTCAAGGACTTCGACTGGGTTGAGCTCTACCTATTCGGGATCACCGGCCGGCGCTTTACGACCGGGCAGCTGCGCATGCTGCATTCGATCTGGACCTACACCAGTTATCCCGATGCACGCATATGGAACAACCGTATCGCCGGCCTTGCAGGAAGTGTGCGCAGTACCGGCAACCTCGGCATGGCAGCGGCGCTTGCCGTTTCCGAAGCGTCGATCTACGGACGGGGTATCGATATACGGGCCATCGATTTCCTGATGCGAACACGCAAGGAACTGGAACGCGGCCGCTCCCTGGAGGAATGTGTTCGAGACGAACTCGATACGAACCGCAGCATTGCGGGCTATGGCCGGCCGGTGATCAACGGTGATGAGCGGAATCCGCATATGCTCGCTTTGGCAAATCGTCTCGGCCTGGACAAGGGACCCTATCTGAAGCTTGCATTGGAGATCGAGGCCGTGCTGTCGAGCGGACGGTGGCGCATGAAGATGAACTATGCCGGACTGGTCGCTGGACTGGCCGCGGATCTTGGCCTGTCTCCCCGGGAGTACTATCTTTTTCTCTTTCCCACTTTCCTGGCCGGGATGCCGCCTTGCTACATCGAGGCATCCGAACAGCCCGAGGGGGCATTTTTCCCATCTGCTTGCAAAGACATTCGTTACGACGGGCCGCCTAAACGGCGATGGCCGAAAAGCGGGGATATGAGCAAATGACCGGAGACAACCGCATGAACACCAGGCGTGACGGGAAAAAGTCGCGCCGCGGCCGACGGCCGCTCCCGCATGTGCAGCATTGGAAAGTGTTGCTGGCGCTGCTGCCGTTTGCGTGGACACAGGGTTATGCCGCTCAGGCCCTGGAGGAGGAGGAGCTTGCGCTTTCCTATGGTGACAAGTCCTTCGTCAGCATCGCAACCGGCACGCAGCAACTCATTACACGCGCACCGGCGGTAACCACCGTCATCACGGCGCGGGAGATCGAGGCGATGGGTGCGACCGACCTGGACCAGGTGCTCCAGAACGTGCCGGGGCTGCATGTATCGATCTCCTCGCTGGCACAGAATCCCATATACAGTTTCCGGGGCATTCAGACGGTCTACAATCCGCAGGTCCTCATGCTGGTCAACGGCATACCCATCACCAGCGTCTTCGTCGGCAATCGAGGACAGGTGTGGGGCGGCATGCCGGTGGAAAATCTCGCCCGTATCGAAGTCATCCGGGGCCCGGGATCGGCCCTGTACGGCGCGGATGCGTTCGCTGGGGTGATCAATCTGATCACGAAGAGCGCCGCCGATATCAAAGGTACCAACTACGGCGTGCGCCTCGGGTCATTCCGTACGCGCGACGCCTGGATTCAGCACGGAACCAGGATCGGCGCGATAGACTCTGCCTTCTATCTGCGCGTGGGGCATACGGAAGGCCAGAAAGGCGTTATCCGGGAAGATGTGCAATCCGCGCTGGATAGAGTCTACGGCACCCGTGTCTCGCTCGCGCCCGGACCAATCAGCGCGGAGCGAAGCGCGGTGGATGCACGTGTCGACTTCGCACTGGACAACTGGCGGCTGCGTGCGGGGTATCAACAGCGCGAAGCAGGCGTCGGAACCGGCGTGGCGGACAGCCTGGACCCCAATGCCCGCGCTCCCGCATCACGGCTGTCTGCCGATCTGAGCTACAACAATCCTGCCTGGTCCCAGAACTGGGCGCTGTCGGGCGCCGTGGGCTTCTACGATATCAAGGAGAAACCCGGCAATCCCGCCTATACCCTTTTTCCGCGGGGCGCTTTCGGCGGCGCATTTCCAAACGGGGCAATCGGCAATCCGGGCCATTCGGAGCGCTATGTCGATGCAAATGTATCGGTGTTTTATACCGGCTATCATAGCCACCGCCTGCGGTTCGGCGCCGGCATGCGCTCTTCGGATCTCTATGAAACGACCGAACTCAAGAATTTCAACATCGTTACCATTCCCGGCGTCGGACCTGTTTTCACTCCTCTCCCGGGGCTGATCGATGTAACCGGCACCCCGCTGGTGTACATGCAGCCGCACAAGCGTAACCTGGCGTATGTCTTCGCCCAGGATGAATGGAGCGTGGCGAAGGACTGGACACTGACCGCCGGTGTCCGCCACGATCGCTACTCCGACTTCGGCAGCACGACGAATCCGCGGTTCGCGCTGGTCTGGGATGCGGCCTACAATGTCGTCGTCAAGGCGTTGCACGGCAGGGCCTACCGCGCGCCGAGTTTCACCGAGCTTTACAGCATCAACAATCCGGTCACCATCGGAAACCCCAGGCTTCGTCCAGAGACGATCGCCACCAATGAACTGGCGCTTTCGTGGCAGGCTGCTTCCAACCTGCAGACCAACCTGAGCCTGTTCAACTACCAGATGCGGGAGATCATCCGTTTCGTTCCGAACCTGGACCCGACGACCGGTTCGACGGCGCAAAACAGCGGCAGCCAGTCGGGACACGGCTTTGAATTCGAGTCCACCTGGGATGCCACCCGGACGCTTCGCCTGACGGGAAACTGGTCATATCAGCGGTCCACCGATGACGTCTCCGGCCAGGATGCCGGGCTGGCGCCGCACAAGCGCCTGTTCGTTCGCGCGGACTGGCGCTTTGCACCGCTCTGGCAATTGGGCACCACGGTCAACCATGTTGCTGATCGCAAGCGTCAACCCGGCGACCCGCGACCGCCGATTGCGGATTACACGACTGTCGATCTGACACTCAAGCGGGAAAAAATCGCCGGCAATTGGGATTTCCGCGCAACTGTCCTTAACCTGTTCGACCGCGACGCCAGGGAGCCCAGCGTGGCGCCAGGGAACATTCCTTTCGATCTCCCGCTTCCGGGCCGTGCTCTCTATGTTCAATTGCAGCACAGTTTCTAGACGGGTCGTTCGCCTGTATCGCGGCATGGCTGCGTTGAACAGCAGATTTCGCCGTTCCGCGGTATCAAAATGACACGCCGCCAGCACCTATCCGTCGCGCTCGTCCGGCTATGGCTTCTTGCCTGTGCCTGGATGGTGTCCCTGGAAGCCAGCGCCGGCCCTGATCTCCCACGCCATGGCGGAGCGGACAGGCCGCTTGCGCCACACGCTGCCGGAGAGACGTTCCTGCTTCGCCCGATGCGGTACGAGCCGGTGCTCGTGAGCCTTGCCGATGCGGCCGATCCCAGGCGCGTGGATGCCGCATCGGCCGCCTCGATCGCTGTTATTTATCCTGATCTTGGCGAGCCTTACCGCAGCATCTTCATCCAGATCATCGAAGGCATCGAAGACGCTGCCGGTTCGCCGGTGCGTCAATACGCGGTCGGCGCCAATGTGGATCCTTCGGAGCTGCGTACGCAACTCAAGCGCAATGGCGTCAAGGTGGCAATCACCTTGGGGCGGCAGGGTTTGAAGGCGATGTCGGGACTGGAAAAGGATATCGCGGTCGTGGCAGGTGGCGTGCTGTCGGTCCCGGAAGCCGAAAGCAGAAACCTTTTGGCAGTCAGCCTGACGCCTGATCCCGCGCTGTTGTTTTCGCGCCTCAAAAACTTGTTGCCAGCCATGCGGCGCGTGATAGTTATATACAATCCTCAGCAGAACGAATGGCTTATCCGGCTGGCGCGAGAGGCTGCCAAGGCACACGGCCTGGAGCTCCTGACTCATGAAGCCCGCGATCTGTCGTCGGCGGCAAGGACCTACGAAACGGCCTTTGCCGGTATTGACGGCAAGCGCGACGCGATCTGGCTGCCGCAGGACAGTACGACGGTGGACGAGAGTGCAGTCCTGCCGATGATCCTCAAGGAGTCATGGAACCGCAACGTTCCGGTGTTCTCCAGCAGCTTTTTGCACGTCAAGAAGGGTGTTCTTTTCGCGCTCTACCCAAACAACGTCGAAATGGGCCGTACCCTGGCCAACTCGGCGTTCGGTATCCTGGCCGGCGACCCGCGAAGGCGCGGCGTATTGCCGCTTCGTGAAGTGAATACAGCGGTTAACATACGAACCGCCAGCCACATCGGCCTGAACATCGGCTACCAACAGCAGCGCAGTTTCGATTACATCTTTCCGGAGCCATGATGTTTCGATCGACAAGCGTCTCTTCAATTCAACATGGTGTGGCCAGCGCCGCATCCTCAATGTAGTTCCGCCGCATGCTTCGCAATTACCTCCGCAAAACCCGTTTCCGTCGTCAGCTGACGATCACCGTCAGCACCGCCATTCTTGGATTAGCCCTGTTCTCCTCCCTGATGAATTCATGGGAGGCCAGTAGGCGGATGGAAGGTTACCTGGTGGAGCAGGGCGTGCGGATTGCCGAGAATCTCGCCCGGCAAAGCGTGCTGGCCCTGCTTTACCACTCTGGCGACAACGTGCGCGAAGGCGTGGCAACGACGCTTGCGTTTCCCGACGTTCTGCATGTCGAGCTGCGTAATGCCACGCAGCAGGTGCTGCTTTCCGAAGCCAAGGCGGGTGCGAGCGTGACGCCGCGGCCTCCGGAAGTGGCGCGTCTTCCAGTATCGCAGGCGATGTTGGTGTCGCAGTCCAGCGATCAATGGCGCTTCAGCGCGCCCGTCTACGGCGGACAATCCGACCCGTCGCCTTTCGATGTGCAGGAGCGCCAGCCGCAGCTGCTCGGTTATGTGGAAGTCGTGATCGGCAAAGGCACTTTGCATCGGCTGGTCGCATCGCTGCTGTTCGGCAATCTCGCAATCACGCTATCGTTTGCGGCGATGCTGCTGGCCGTGATGCGCTTGCTGGCGCATCACATGGTTCAGCCGCTGAACGCATTGTCGCAGCTGATGGGCCGCGCCGAGTCAGGGGAATCAGGCATGCGCGCGACACCGGAAGGGCCGCGCGACATCGTCGATATGGCCCACGCCTTCAACAAGATGATGGCCCGGCTCGAAGAGCGCGAGGCAGAACTGAAGCAGTCCCGCGATGAAGCGCTGCGCACCGCATTGACGAAGGCGCAATTCGCCGCGACCGTAAGCCACGAGGTGCGCACGCCGCTCAACGGCATCGTCGGCATGCTCGACATGCTGAAGGAAATGCGGTTGACCAAGCGGCAGCAGGAATGCGTCGATGTCGCGTGGAATTCGTCGCGCGCGCTGATCGAACTCATCAATGACATTCTCGATTTCTCCAAGATTGAAGCCGGCAAGCTGGAGCTGGAAAAAGTCGATTTCGACTTGCGCAAACTGGTCGAGGAAGTGATCGAGCTGCTGGCAAAGCAGGTGCAGCAGAAGGGTATCGAGATTGGATACCTGCTGTCGCCCGGCGTGCCTGATCGGGTGAATGGCGACGCTCTCCGCCTGCGCCAGGTACT
>SXGU01255408.1_pt1 | contig 10150 bp, 22 predicted proteins | sample 3174531 | NCBI WGS metagenome assembly SXGU01 (sample SAMN11356863, study PRJNA531348) | freshwater metagenome | isolation source: freshwater sample F1-140 | place: China: Fuxian Lake, Yuxi | collected 2017-12-25 | reverse complement strand
TTAATAAATTGTATTGCAAATCCATCTTGCTTTACGGCTTGTTCTTTTATCTTTTCTGATGGATTCTTTATAAATTGTATTACATATCCATCTTCTTTTACGGCATATTCTTGTATCTTTTCAGAAGGATTCTTTATATATTTTATTGCACATCTATTTTGGGTTACTGCTAATTTCTGCACCTTCTCACTTGGATTCTTTATATGTTCTATTGCCCATCCATTTTCTCTTACTGCCTTTTCTTGTGTCTTTTTAGATGGATTATTAATATATTTTATTACATATCCATTTCGACTTACTGCAAGTTTTTTTAATTTTTCGCTTGGATTCTTTATAAATCGTATTGCATATCCAATTTGTTTTATGGCTAGTTTTTGTATCTTTTCAGTAGGATTAGTAATATATTGTATTGCAAATACATCTTTTTTGATGGCAAGTTCTTGTACCTTTTCAGATGGATTCTTTATATGTTCTATTGCATATCCATTTTGTTTCATTGCTATTTTTTGTGTCTTTTCTGATGGATTATTAATAAATCTTATTGCACATCCATTTTTGCTTACTATCTCTATTGCTTCTTCTTCTGTATATATTTGTTTCATATCATCTCTGGATATAGCATTAATACTAATTTTCTTATCTTCTCACTTGGATTATCTATAAATCTTATTGCACATCCATTTTGTTTTACTGCAAGTTCCTGTGTTTTTTCAGACGGATTTTTGATATGAAATATTGCACATCCGTTTTGTTTTACTGCAAGTTCTTTTATCTTTGCACTTGGGTTTTTAATACCTTGTATTGCATATCCATTTTCTCTTACTGCTTGTTCTTGTATGTTCACACTTGGATTTTTTATATTTTCTATTGCATATCCATTTTCTCTTACTGCTAGTTCCTGCACCTTTTCTGATGGTTTATCTATATGTTTTATTGCATATCCGTTTTCTTTTACGGCAATTTCTTGTATCTTTTCTGACGGATTTTTAATATGTTTTATTAGCCATCCATCTCGACTTACCATCTTTATCTGTTCTGCTTCTGTATATTCTTTTTTCATATCATCTCTGGATATAACATTAATGCAAGTTTTCTTATCTTCTCACTTGGATTTTTTATATGTTTTATTGAAAATTCATTTTCTCTTACTGCTATTTCCTGCATCTTTTCAGACGGATTTTTGATATAATATATTGCACATCCTTTTTGTTGTACTGCTATTTCCTGTAATTTTTTATTTGGATTCTTTATAAATCTTATTGCATATCCATCTTGCCTTACTGCAAGTTCTCGTATCTTTTCGCTTGGATTCTTTATATATTTTATTGCCCATGCATTTTGTTTTACCATCTTTATCTGTTCTTCTTCTGTATATTTCTGTTTCATCTTGTTACTAATTTAATATATTTAATTCCTTTTGTCTATCTTTTTCTGTATCTCTTTTTGTTTTATACTTTTTACTCATTTCTTTATGTTATATTCAAACCTTTTATTAATATTTTATTCTTTTTATTCGTAACCCGTTGCACATCAACCACTTATTCCATTTCTTCTTTTTTAATCTTTTATCATGTTTAATTAAATATTAGGCAAATATATGGTAAATCATATATTTACCTTATTTTTTTATTTATATTCTTTAAATCTTTTTAAATATATTTTCTTTTTTATGCGTTTTTATTCATTTATTTCAAATTTTTTTAAATTATTTCAAATTCTTTTAAATATAATGAAATAATTTAGTGAATTTATAATGTGTCTTCCGACATAACAAATGATGTTCAAATTAATTTACATATGATTTGCAAAACGATTTGCAAAACGCATTACGAATTATTTCCGGCGGGGAATTCTTTTTTAGAAACAGATTGACAATGATTTAAAAAGGTGTATAATACATTGATTTGCAAATATTTACGCAAATTTTATTGACAACGATTAAAAAAATTGTATAATATATTGAAAGGGAATAATGATGGGATTAATTTTAAAAAAGGATTGACAATAATTAGAAAAGATGTATAATACATTGGTTCTCAACGATTTGCGACAGATTTCAAAAAACGGTGGGTTAAAAATCCTAAAACGCGGAATTTTGATTAATTAGGGATTATTTTGAACAAATTGCAAAAACATTGAGGAAAAAGATAAAAGTGAAAAAATTCCCTCTAGGGGGGAAAAAATTCAGAAAAAAGGATGGTGGGTCAAGAGTACGGGTAAATCCCTAAAATAAACTATAAGAAATCAAGATTCTGTAATTTTCGAGTAAGATTTTGGAGGATAAAGTAAAGAATTAATAGCATTATTAAGATTAATAAGTTTATTAAGGACAATATTAGGGGAAGAATTAAGAATATCAGACATAAGAGCATCACCATGAAAGCCAAAATTTTTAATAAGAGTACCATTAGGGAATAAGATATAATTACAATTAGTTTTATTATAGAAGACAACATTTTTAATAGAATAACGAATAGAGCAAGTATTTAAAAAGGATTGCCAATCAGGGTAATCAGGATGAGGAAGAGAATAATCAAGAGTATGAATGTGCATAAAAAATCCTTTAGTTAAAAGCATACAGGAAGGCAAAGAAGGCACCCAGAAGAAGCAAGAGCAGGGATAAAAGAGAGAAGACATATCAATTGAGCAACAAGGTTAAATTCTTTATTTTTCGAGAAGGGGATTTGATATATAGTATATGTTGTTTTCATAATGTTGTTAATTTAATATATTTAATTCTTTTTGTCAATCATTAAATTATATCATCTCTGGACTTGTCATTAATGCGAGTTTTCTTATTTTTTCAGATGGATTCTTAATAGATTTTATTGCATATCCAATTTGTTTTACAGCAAGTTCCTGTATCTTTTCAGATGGATTATCTATATGTTTTATTGCACATCCATATTGCTTTACTGCTAGTTCTTTTATATACTCGCTTGGATTATTTATATATCTTATTGCATATGCATTTACTCTTACGGCTAGTTCCTGCACTTTTTCATTTGGATTATTAATAAATTTTATTACATGTCCATTTTGTTTTACGGCAAGTTCCTGTATCTTTTCAGATGGATTATCTATATAATTTATTACAAATCCGTTTTGTTGTACGGCAAGTTCCTGTATCTTTTCAGATGGATTATTTATATATCTTATTGCATATGCATTTACTCTTATGGCAAGTTCTTTTATCTTCTCACTTGGATTATTAATATATTGTATTGAATATCCATCTTGTTTTACTGCAAGTTCTTGTACCTTTTCAGATGGATTTTTAATATGTTTTATTGTAAATCCATTTCGACTTACCATCTTTATCTGTTCTTCTTCTGTATATTTCTGTTTCATCTTGTTACTAATTTAATATATTTAATTCCTTTTGTCAATCATTAAATTATATCATCTCTGGATGTAATATTAATGTAAGCTTTCTTATCTTTTCATTTGGATTTTTTATATCTTCTATTGCATATCCATTTTCTCTTACTGCTATTTCCTGTATCTTTTCACTTGGTTTATCTATATGTTTTATTGCACATCCATCTTGCTTTACTGCTAGTTCTTTTATATACTCACTTGGATTATTTATATATCTTATTGCACATCCGTTTTGTCTGACTGCTATTTCCTGTATCTTTTCAGATGGATTCATAATATATTGTATTGCATATCCATTTTGTTTTACTGCAAGTTCTTGTAGGTTTTCGCTTGGATTCTTTATAAATTGTATTGCATATCCATTTTGTTTTACTGCTTGTTCTTGTATGTTCACACTTGGATTTTTTATATTTTGTATTACAAATCCGTTTTGTCTTACGGCATATTCTTGTATTTTTTCAGATGGATTCTTAATATAATGTATTGAATATCCATCTTGACTTACCATCTTTATCTGTTCTTCTTCTGTATATTCTTTCATCTTGTTACTAATTTAATATATTTAATTCCTTTTGTCAATCATTAAATTATATCATCTCTGGATGTAATATTAATGTAAGTTTTCTTATTTTTTCAGATGGATTATTTATATATTGTATTGCACATCCATTTTGTTTTACTGCAAGTTCTTGTATCTTTTCTGATGGATTATCTATATGTTTTATTGCACATCCATTTTGTTTTACTGCTAGTTCTTTTATATACTCACTTGGATTATTTATATATCTTATTGAATAACCATTTTCTTTTACAGCACGTACTTGCGGGGTTTCATTAATTGCGATTTCGAGTTGGTTTGTTTCTGTGAGTAATTGATTCATTGTAAAACTATTTTTGTAAAACCTATTCGAGTACTATACCATATAAATTTGCAATTAAATGTTTTTAATAAATTATAACAACAAGTACAAGGTTTACTATTACGTAAAAGACCTTGTTTAGTTAATCTTATATTAATAGCATAAAAAGAAGATTTTTTATCAATTAGACCATAGGCTTGATAAATAGCATCTAATTCTGAATGTATTTTACAATGGTTATGATAATTTGAATCAGGAGTACCACAACGATTTAAACCAAAGTCTACTATTTTATTATTTTGAATAATATAAGTATAATGTTTATAATTTTCATATTGTGGATGTTTTGGTAAAAATTTTATAGCATGATTAATACAAGTTTCTAATAATTTTCTTTTCATTGAATATTCCAACCACGGAAATGACAAAACAGCAAACCAATGATAATAGACAAAACAATTAAAACAACATCAATTAAAACATCTTTTTTCATATTTTTTATACCTTTAATATCTGGATAGTGGATTATTGTATATTAAAAATCCAAAAGAACAAGTTTTTACAATATATTAAAACAATAATAATAGCCCAAGCGATTATTAATCTATCAATTAAGCATATTTTTTGTTTATTCATTGATACAGCTTTTATACAAAGGTTGTGAACAGGGGATAAGCCCAAGTTTCTGAAAGTTTCCCATGTGACGGACATACACAAATCGTATTAGTGTTTCCATAATTTTTTCCTTTTTGACTGTGAATAGTTTATAAAATATAGACAAAAATGTCAACATTGATAATGATATAATTTAATGGTTGACAGAAAGAATAAAATATAATATTCTTTTAGCATCATAAAGAAAGGTTGTTTATGGCATACAAATTTAATTTAGTGATTGGCGAAAAGTATATTGATACATGTATTAATGAAAAATATGATGCAGAAAAGGCATATGAAAAATTCATTAAAAAATGGGGAAAAAAGTTATCAAAGTATCAGAAAAAGAATATTGCAATTGTTTGTTTAGATGATTGAGAAAAGATGTGACAACAAGTTACAAAGTATATTTCAATATAGATGATAAAGGAATTAGTGAACGATTGCCTAAATGGACATCTATTATTAAAAATGATGGTAAAACACCAACAATCGAATGGTTTAATGATGTAAAACTTATTGCAATATATTATATTAATCCTCAATTATTATTAATAGCATTAGATTAACAATATAATTAAATGATTGACAATATGAATTAAATATATTAAGGTATATACATCATAAGAAACCAATACAAAAAAGGACGAAAACATGAATGAAAAAAGATGTAAAAAAAAGTATACCACATATAGAAATGATAAGTGGGGTGCGTTCCATTCTCATACGTGTGCAAAAAAAGCATGGAAAGACGGATTCTGCAAGCAACATCATCCAGACACGGTGAAGGAACGAAAGGCTGCTTTAGACATCAGGCGGCAAGAAAAGCAAAAAGCACAGCCGTGGTATAAACTGATGGTTGCACAAGAGCGTATCCAAGTTTTGGAAACGGAAATTGCCAATTTGAAGAATGCGGCGGAACACGCCAAAACAACCCAAAAAGATTAAAAAACATGACAAAAAATAAACAAAACAAACGTGATAAACAAAACGCCTTTTATTTTGAAAAATCAAATAAAAAGTTTGATGAATATAATCGTCAAAATTATAAACAAGAATTGAAAAAAGAAGTTCAATATATTTATAGTCACACTAATATTATATGAACAACACAAAAACATATCGGGGAGTTGTCTTTCATTTTGATCCTATTCATCCCCAACTTTATACACGTTGGACGACTACTTGGGGCGACGCTTATATACACGCGGAACGTTTGTGCAAGAAAAAATACGGAAATAATGGGTCTATTAAAGTTATTGACAAACAAGGAAAAGCTTGTTAATAATATGAAAATAATGTTTAATATATTAGATATAATTATTTTAATATGTTTTATTTGTGTAATTATTTGTGGTTCAATACTTTGTACAAAATTATTTACTGAAATAATTAAAATGTTATCAAAAACATATTGACAATCAATTAGGAATTATAATATACTCTTACATCATAAAGGAAAACATGAAATGACCAGTAAACTAATTAAAAACCCAATATTGATAGATAAGACATTTCCTAAATTAATAAAATATGATCATGGAAATAGTGTTACAATAATTTTAGCAACAAGTTTTATTGAAGTTCCACCAGAAGAAGGACTTTCTGGATATGTTGGAACATGTGTTTTTTCCACAAACAAGAATGAAAAACTTGGGGAACATCACCAACGATGGTCCCCTTATGGCAAACATCTTTTAGACACAACTGTTTTATTGAGTAATTAATTATGAACCAAAATATAAAAACATGGAAAGTCAAAGAGTTGATCGTGGAACTACAGAAGCGATCCCCTGAATCAGTTGTGCAATCGTGGGATGGCTACTGTGACATCCCAACAAATGAAATGTACCTGTCAGACATGCGCGATGGTACGACCATGATTTGCAACATCAATTTTGGACCGGAGGAGAAACATGAGTAAATTTGCATTAGAAGCCATGAAACGGGCAAAAGCAATGGGAATAAGTGTTTCCGAATATTCAAAATTGGCGGCATTAAAGAAAAAGAAATTACAAGATGAAAAAGATGCCAAGGAAAAATTGAGTAAAAAGGTTTCTACAATGTGGTGGAATAAAGATTAACAGATTTATATATTGACAATCAATTAAGAATTATAATATACTCTTTACATTATAAAGGAAAACAAAAACAATGAGCAATAAAATTAGATATTATCATTTTGGTCGGCTTGTGAGTAATCATAAGGGAATTATTACAATATGCAGTACGGTTGACGATTCCGGATTGTTAAAAATGGGATTTTCTTTTTGTAAAAAGAATACAACATATATTCGCAAATTCCATAATAAAATTGCATATAGCCGGATGTTACTTGAAAAAACCTGTTTAACAACCCCTTTTACTGGCAAATCTATTGTTGACATTTATAATTTTTATGAAACATTAAAAACCATCTCAAACAACTTCATTCCCAAAAGTTTTCTCAAATTCAATTTAACAACGAAATGTGCAAAAGTTCAAGTGTAAATAATTTGGGAATGTAGCTCATCTGGTAGAGCATTTGACTTTTAATCAAATGGTAGCGGGTTCGAGTCCCGCCATTCCCACCAATTTATATAAAAAGATTTTTTTAAGTTTCGCCTTGGTGATGAAATGGCAGACATAAAAGACTTAAAATCTTTTGTCCGAAAGGGCATGTGGGTTCGAGTCCCACCCAAGGCATTTTTCATTTGACAACACTAATTAAATATATTAAATTAGTAACAACATGAAACAGAAATATACAGAAGCAGAAGAAATTAAAATGGTAAGCAATAGAGGCAGAACCATACAATTTTTGAATAATCCATCAGAAAAGATACAAGAACTTGCAGTAAGACAAGATGGCACAGCAATTTATTATATTAAAAATCCATCTGAAAAGATACAGGAACTTGCCGTAAAACAAAATGGAATAGCAATATATCATATAAATAATCCATCTGAAAAGATACAGGAACTTGCCGTAAAACAAAATGGACATGCAATAAGATATATCAAAAATCCAAATGAAAAGCTTCAACAAATTGCTATCAAACAAAATAGCGTTTCAATAATGGGTATTGAAAATCCTTCTGAAAAGATACAAGAACTTGCAGTAAAGCAATATGGACTAGCAATACAATTTATCAAAAATCCAAGCGAAAAGATAAAAGAACTTGCCGTAAAACAAAATAGATATGCAATAGAACATATAAAGAATCCAACTGAAAAGATAAGAAAGCTTGCATTAATATTATATCCGGAAATTATATGAAAACATGCAATAAATATTTCATTTTAATAGTTGACAAGTCTTTTCCTTCTATGTTACACTCTTAACATCATAAAGAAAGGTTTATAAGATGAATTTTGTTTTTAGTTTACAAGTTAATGGTACGGAAGTCGATACGACAAACATGGACACAAATGAAGTAGAAGAAGCAACCCGATTGTTTATGGACGAATTTGGATGGAAAAACAAGCTAACACCAGAACAATTAGAACAAACGGCTGTTGTGTTGTATGATCTTGAAGATAAGAATCCTATTATCAAACGTTTACGAAACTATCCACTTATTATTGGGACAAATGTACTAGATACATATTTAGAAATGAAGAATGAATTTACACCTAAAACAGCATGGCGTAAATCTGTACATCTTCACCGTGATTATTTTTACCAAAATAAGAAATTTGAAAAAACCTTTGGCGATAAACTCGTTTCACATAATTGGGAAGACTTGTATTAATAACAAATCTTAATTTAATTGTTGACAGATATCCCTCTGTTATCCTTTTACCATAATAAAGAAAGATTATTACCGTGAAACAACAAGACTATGATGAAGTAGTTGAAGCACAAGAACAAATTGCCGTTTGTATGGAAACGTTAACCCGTATTCTTAAACGTGACGAACCACATTTATATAATCAATGGAAAGCTTATGGTAAATGTGTTTCTAACGAATTTGTTGGTCAACATACTTTGTCTGATATCGTTGAACAAATAAACGTAAATGAAGAACAAGATGAAGAACAGGAATCATAATATTTAAGGAATTCTGTATGCAATATTTAATGACATATTTTTGTGTTATCATGTTTTTATTTTCAATTGTTTTTCCTATCTCGTTACATTGTCGGGATGGTCCGAATAATGTAGTTAAGATATTTAATACGGGTGAAGCTGAAATGGATTAGCAACAGATTTCTAATCTGTAGACTGTGGGTTCGAGTCCCACCTCCCGTACCAAAATCCACGCCAGTATGGAACCATGTTTTTAGTGTATACAAGACAACACAACCATGGAAGTATAGAAGTATAGAAGTATGGAAGTATGGAAGTATGGAACCCGATAAATTATTAAAAAATAAGAAAACAATGAAATTTACACAAATGTCAGATAAAAGTTTACTAGAAATTGCATATTGTTGCAATCAAAGACTTGGCTCAATTTCTAAACCAAAAAAGTCTGCTAGTGCAAAAGATTATATAGATTTTGTTTGTGCCGTTGAAGAACTTAAAAAACGAAATTATCTAATTAAAGGTATTCACAAGTTAACTTTTTCAAAATAATTTACAATAAATTATATTAACACAATCCCGTTTCTAATGAAGCGGGATTTTTTATTATTAATGTTTTTATACAGTTATTTAAAAATCCTCCATTTTGTTTTATAAAAGTCAAATTTTTTCTTTTTGTTATGTTGCTTTTGGTTTTTAAATTAGATTTTGAAACATTATACAAAATTATTCTGTTTTTGACAATCTTTTTGTGATAATTGTTTATTTTATTTGTTGCAAAAGATGTTGACATAAAGGGCGCGAGAGCAAGCTGTTCACGGCGTCCGCCGCCGACGACGCGCCCCCGGTGGAGATCGGTCTCAACGGCGGCGACGTGCGCGTGGCCGACTGGAGGTTCGTGCCCGACACCGACAGCATGCTCGTGCTGACGTTCGATTCGCGGCTCCTCCTCACCGACGCGCAGGGCGGCAACGCCGCGCCGCTCGGCAGCGCCCTGTCGATCGACGGCATCGCGCGCGGCTCGTCGGTGGCGATCGTCGAGCGGCTCGAGGGCATCCGCGAGATCGACCTGACCGACGGGTCCGAGCAGGCGCTCGTGGACCCCGTGGACCCGCCGGGAATGCCGGGACGTGCGACGCCGGTCCCGGGGGCGGGCGCGGGGACGATCCGGTCGTTCGCCGACATCGGCTCGGACGGTGCGTACCGCGCCACCACGATCGGCCACGTCGACACCGACGGCACC
>SXGU01251850.1_pt1 | contig 10152 bp, 9 predicted proteins | sample 3174531 | NCBI WGS metagenome assembly SXGU01 (sample SAMN11356863, study PRJNA531348) | freshwater metagenome | isolation source: freshwater sample F1-140 | place: China: Fuxian Lake, Yuxi | collected 2017-12-25 | reverse complement strand
TGCTGCCAGAGAATGGCGCCGCCGTTTTCCGGATCGAAAACATGCGCGCCGAACCTTCGGTCGGCACCGAGCGCGAACAATGCTGCGGCCAGCGGCGGGAAGGCCATCAGGACCAGGATCGAGGTCACCAGGGCATTCCAGGTGAAGATCGGCATCCGCCACATGGTCATACCGGGGGCGCGCATGCAGATGATCGTGGTGATGAAGTTCACCGCACCGAGGATCGTGCCGAAGCCGGACAAGGCGAGGCCGAACACCCACAAGTCACCGCCGATGCCCGGGGTGAAGGTGGTATTCGACAATGGCGCATAGGCGAACCAGCCGAACGAAGCAGCACCCTGCGGGGTCACGAAGCCGGAAACCGCGATCGTGCTGCCGAACAGGAAGAACCAGAAGGCCAGTGCGTTCAACCGCGGGAAGGCCACATCCGGGGCTCCGATCTGCAGCGGCATGATCACATTGGTGAAGCCGGCGAAGAGCGGAGTTGCGAACATCAGCAACATGATCGTCCCGTGCATCGTGAAGAGCTGGTTGTACTGCTCTTTGGTCTGCAGGATCTGCATGCCCGGTTCGAAGAGTTCGGCGCGGATCAGCAAAGCCATGACGCCGCCGAGGCAGAAGAAGATGAACGAGGCGATCAGGTACATGTAGCCGATCGTCTTGTGGTCGGTGGAGGTGATCCAGTTGACCACCAAACGGCCTTTCGAGACCGGAACCTTCCGTTCTTCGACCTGGTTTTGCTCGGGAGCAGTTTCGGTAAGTGTCGACACCTGTCCGGACCCCTATTTCTTTTCGTTCAGGTTGGGATTGCGGTCGTATTCGCTGCCGAGCGAGCCGGTGTTGCCGGCGGCCTTGAGCTTCGCCAGGTGGTCCTGGAACTCCTGCTCGGTCACCACTTTGACCCGGAACAGCATCTCGGAGTGGTACTCACCGCAGAGCTCGGCGCATTTTCCGTCGTACGTGCCCAAGGCAGTCGGCGTGAAGTTGAGGTAGTTGGTCTTGCCCGGGATCATGTCCCGCTTCTGCAGGAAGGCCGGAACCCAGAAGGAGTGGATCACATCGCGCGAATTGAGCTCCAGCTCAACGCTGCGGTTGACCGGCAAATAGAGCGTCGGCAGTTTTTCCTTGTCGATCGGCTGGCCGTTGAGCGGCACCTGCTGGGTCGACTCGTAGACGCTCTCCGAAATGTCGTTTCCGGAAAGGTAGTTGAAGTCCCACGCCCACTGCTTGCCGCGCACATCGATCTTGATCTGCGGGTTGGGGTCACGGGCGTCGATCGCCTGCTGGTCCCGATCGGTGAAGTAGAAGAACACCAAGACCATGAACAGCGGAATGGTCAGGTAGAACACTTCCAAAGGAAGGTTCGCAGACATCTGCCGCGGGTAACCGACGGTTCCCTTGCGGCGACGGTAGGCGATGATGCACCAGATGATCAGGCCCCAGGTGATGATGCCCACGGCAAGCGCCGCGATCCAGGAATTGACCCAGAGATCAATGACCCTGGAAGTGTGGTTCGTGGTATCCCGCTCAGTCGGCAACCAGCCGTTCTTCATCTCGGGGGTACATGCCGACAAGACCAATGCGCTGGTGATCCCCACTGCTGTAACAGCGAGTACCTTGGCGCGTCGGCTGCCGGTTCGGTGCTGCGAACTCACAGACGGCCCTTCCTTTTGTTGCGTGCGTCCGGAAGCTGTTTTCGCGGCCGCGTTCTGCATTCAAAACTGTGTTCTTTTTGTGTTCTACTACTGCGTGTAGAGAGTATTCCCTTAGAGCTTACCGCGCTCGGGAACTTTTTGCGCACACTCTGTCTGGCGCGTCAGTTTCACTGCCGTTTCGGGCTGCCCGGATCCCCTCCGGACATACGAAAGGCCCGGAGCCCCGGGCCTTTCGATTGCCGATTTGATTTAGTGGAACGAGTCGCCGCAGGCGCACGAGCCGCCAGCATTAGGGTTGTCGATGGTAAAGCCCTGTTTGGCGATGGTGTCCTCGAAATCGATGCTCGCGCCGTCCAAATACGGAACGCTCATTTTGTCGACGACGACCTCTACACCGTCGAAATCGCGCACCGCATCGCCGTCAAGCATCCGCTCGTCGAAATACAGCTGGTAGATCAAACCAGAACAGCCGCCGGGCTGCACCGCGACCCGCAAACGCAGATCGGTCCGGCCTTCCTGCTCCAGCAGGCTGCGCACTTTCTGCGCGGCGACATCGCTCAAGCCGACGCCGTGGCTTTCCAGCTCGGTCGCCGGGTCGGCAGCAGTATCAGTCGTGGTCGTCATATCAGAATCCTAACTCTGGTGTACAACAATGGTACGTCCGACGGCCGGAACTTCCCAGCTGCCGGGCCGGAGATTACCCCTCAATCTGCTCAACCGCGGAATTGCGCCGGTTGTTCCCGCCGCTGCGCCGCGAGCAGGCTCATCCGGCATTGAGCCGGGCCAACAGCAACGCCTCGGCCAACACGGCCTTTTCGAACTCCGCCAGATGCAGCGATTCATTCGCGCTGTGCGCCCGGGAATCGGGATCCTCGACGCCGGTGATCAGGATTTGCGCGGTCGGGTACAGCTCCGTCAGGTCCGCGATGAAGGGGATCGAACCGCCCATCCCGGCCTCGACCGGATCCACTCCCCAGGCAGTCTGCAATGCCCACAACATGTTCTGCGCCGCCGGGGCCGCGGTGTCGGTGGCGAAGGCATTGCCCTGCTCCCCCGGCACGAAGCGGACCCGCGCCGTCTTCGGTGCGTACTGTTCGACGTGCGCGGCGATCGCGTCCATGGCGTCCTGCGGAACCTGCCCCGGGGCCAGCCGGAGGCTGATCTTCGCAGCGGCACGAGCCTGGATGGTATTCGAACTCACGGCGACCGCGGGCGCGTCGAAACCGATCACCGACAGCGCCGGACGGGACCACAGCCGCGCCGCGATGCTGCCCTCTCCGGAAAGCTCCTGGCCGTCCAAGACCGAAGCGTCAGCGCGGAAGTCTGCCTCCTGGTAGTCGATCTCCGGATCGGCTGCCCGGTGCAGGCCCTCGATCGCCACCGAACCGTTCTGGTCGTGGAAGGTTGCCAGCAACCGGATCAATTGCGTCGGCGCATCCAGGACCGGTCCACCGAACATCCCGGAATGCACCGAGTGGTCGAGCACCTCGACCTCGACCACACCGTCGACCAGGCCGCGCAGGCTCGTGGTCAGAGCCGGCACACCGACCTTCCAGTTGCCCGAATCGGCAACCACGATCACCTCGGCGCGGAGCAGTTCCTGGTGCGCTTCCAGGAAACGGCGGAACGTCGGTGAGCCGGCTTCTTCTTCGCCTTCGATGAACAATGTCACCCCGACGCCGAAATCGTCGCCCAGGACTTCGGACACCGCGCGGAGTGCCGCGACGTGCGCGAGCACCCCGGCTTTGTCGTCCGCGACGCCGCGCCCCCACAGCCGGCCCGCCCTGGCCACCGGTGCGAACGGCTCCGAGTCCCACAGTGCGGAGTCGCCGGGCGGTTGCACGTCGTGGTGCGCATAGAGCAGGATTGTGGGCTTGCCGGGTGCCGCTAGTTTTCGCGCCACCACGGCCGGCCCGCCCGGCGTCCCGTCGTTCTTGTTCTCGCGCAGGATCTGCACCTCGTCGACGCCGACTTCGCGGATCAAAGCGGCGACCGCTTCGGCACTGCGGTCCAGCTGGGCCTGGTCGAAGGCGGCCCAGGCGATGCCGGGGATCTTCGCCAATTCGATCAGGGCGGAAACCGTACGGTCGAAGTCTTGGTGCACAGCGGCCCGGAGGGCGTCGACGACCTCGGGCGACGGCTGGCTGGGCGTGGGCGCGTTGGATTCGGGAATGGTTGAACTCGTGGTCATGAACCGAACCTTACCGCGCGGCCCGGCCCGCTCCAAGGGCACTGCCCAGCCGGGTATCCTTGAAGGGTGTTTGGAAGAAACAAGGAAGCCACGCCCGCCCAAGACGTCGTCGACGAGCTTGCAGCCGACCGTGCGAAAAATGACCCCCGTGCAGGAAAAGGCGTCCCCACTCCGAGCCGCAAGGAGCAGGAAGCCGCGCGGAAGCGTCCGCTGGTTCCGAATGACCGCGGCGCAGCCAAAGCTGCCGACCGGGAAGCCCGGCGGGAGGCCCAATTGAAAACCCGGGCCGCATTGGACACCGGCGATGAGCGCTACCTGCCGATCCGGGACAAGGGTCCGCAGCGGCGGTTCGCCCGCAACGTGGTCGACGTCCGGACCAGCCTGGGCGAATTCGTCATGTTCATCGCGCTGGCGATCGTGGTGCTGACTTTGTTCGTTCCCGGCAGCATCGAATTCCAGTCGTATATCTTCATCGGTTTCTGGGCCATCGTGGTTTTGGTGGCAGTCGACGCGTTCTTCTTCGCCCGTCGGCTGAAGAAACGGGTGATCGCCAAGTTCGGCTCGGTCGACCAAGGCGTGGTCTGGTACGGCGTGATCCGCTCCCTGCAATTCCGTCGGCTGCGGCTGCCCAAGCCGCAGGTCAAGCGCGGCGGGGTCGTCGAAGACTGATCGTCGCCGCGCGGGAAGCAGCGCCCGGCTGACCGGAACTCAGACCCGCTTCACGAGATATTTGTTGATCCGGGAAACCCAGAACGGCCCTTCGTACAGGAACGCGGTGTAACCCTGGACCAAGGTGGCACCCGCATCCAGCCGCTCCTGCACCTGGGCGCCGGTTTCCACCCCGCCCACGGAGATCAAGGTGAGCCGCTCGCCGGCGAGTTCCCGGATCCGACGCAACACTTCCAGCGAACGCTGCTGCAACGGTGCGCCGGACAGTCCACCGACACCGTATTTCATCACCTGCTCGGAGGCGGTCTGCAATCCTTCGCGGGTGATTGTGGTGTTGGTGCAGATGATGCCGTCCAGACCAAGGTCCAGAGCCAACGCGGTGACCTCGTCGATGTCCTGGTCCGAGAGGTCCGGTGCGATCTTGACCAACAACGGTACCCGCCGCCCCGCCGCCTCGCTTGAAACCTCACGGACTTCGGTGAGCAGAGGGCGCAAGGTCTCGACGTCTTGCAGCAGCCGCAAGCCTGGCGTGTTCGGCGAGGAGACGTTCACGACCAGATAATCGGCGACTGCGGCCAGCGCCCGGGTGCTGATCAGGTAATCACCGACGGCTTCCGCCAGGTCGACCTTTTTGGTCTTCCCGATGTTCACCCCGACCACCGGCCGCGCCGCACGGTAACTGCGTTCGAGCCCGGCCCGCGCCTCGGCCAGCCGAGGAGCCACCGCTGCCGCGCCGTCGTTGTTGAACCCCATCCGGTTGATCAGCGCCCGGTCTTCCACCAAACGGAACAGCCGCGGCTTCGGATTACCCGGCTGCGCCTGCCCGGTGATGGTACCCACTTCGACGTGGCCGAAGCCGAGATCGGCCAAAGCCTGCACCCCGTGGCCCTCCTTGTCGAAACCTGCCGCCAGGCCGAACGGCGAGGGAAAGGTCCGGCCCAGAGCCGTGACCTGCAGCGAGGCCGCGGGACGGGTGATCGCGCGCAGCGCCGGACCGGCCCCGCATCGGTGTGCCAACCGGATCAAACCGAAGCCGATCCGATGCGCCTTTTCGGCGTCCATCCAGGAGAAGCAGACGCGGAAGAAGAGCGGGTAAAGACGCATGGCTCTAGTTTTCCGTCTGGACGCCGCGATTCAAAATGCGGGCAGCACCGCGGCCGCCACGGGGATAGCATGAAACCACTGCGGTCGGTGACCGGGTCAACAAGCCAGGACTAAGGCAGGAGCAGCTCGATGAAGGCGCGAAGGTGGCAACCGGATGTTCTCGGCACCGGCTACGAGTCCACCGAATTGAGCATCGGCCGGAAGGACGAACCGGGCCGGGTGGCCACTCTGGTGCGCCATTTGCCGGAAGACCAAGCCTCGATGCCCGGCCAGGCGGTGCTGTTCATCCACGGCTGGAGCGACTATTTCTTCAACACCGAGTTGGCGGAATTCTTCACCGGACTCGGCATCGCGTTTTACGCCCTGGACTTGCACAACCACGGACGCAGCCTCCGAACCGGCGATCTGGGCGGCTTCGTGGCCGATCTGGCCGAATACGACGCCGAGCTGGATGCTTCGCTCAGCGCGGTGACCGAAGACCTGCAGGCCCGCTACCACGGGACCGCTCCGAAAGTCGCCTTGATGGGGCACTCCACCGGTGGTCTGGTGGCCGCATTGTGGGTCAGCCGGCACCCGGACACGGTGAGCCACCTGATCCTGAACAGTCCTTGGCTGGAGATGCACGGCAGCTCCTTCGTCCGGCATGCCACCTATTCCATGGTCGAGCCATTCGCACGTTGGTGGCCGCAGAGCCGGATCAAATTGCCGGAGCGCAATTTCTACTGGCGCTCGATCTCAGCCAGCGCCGAAGGCGAATGGCAACTCGACGACGCGCTCCGGCCCCCGCTGGCCTTTCCGATCCGATTCGGCTGGATGAGCGCGATCCTGGCCGGACAGTCACAAGTTGCCAAAGGCCTGAACATCGGAGTCCCGATCCTGGTGTTGATGAGCGCCCGCAGCCTCAATGGTCCGCGCTGGCGCGAGGGCATGCGCAGCGCCGACGCGGTGCTGGATATCCAGACCATGGCGGCCCGGGCGATTACGCTGGGCGAAAGCGTCACGATTGAAAAGATCGACGGCGGCCTGCATGATGTGCTGCTGTCCGAAAAGCCAGTCCGCGAATTGGCCTACTCGAGATTGTTGCGCTGGCTGCGCGGCTACATGTTGGAACAGGGCACCGGGGCGCCCGGAAGGGACGACGCATGACCACAACAGCGACCGGGCTGCGTCTTGACTGGGAATCCGACCACTTGGGACCGCAGTTCCAAAAACTGACCTTGGAGCTGGGGCAGGACGACGAAGGCCCGGTGGTCGCCACCTTGGTGCGGCACCGGGCGCCGCGCCGGCCGGGACCGCCGTCCTGGCTGCAACGGCTTTTGCGCAAAGACGGCGGTGAACCGGATCAGGCCGTGGACGTGGTCCTCTATCTGCACGGCTGGGCCGACTATTTCTTCCAAACCGAGCTTGCGGAGTTCTTCACCGCGCACGGAGTCGCGTTCTACGCCTTGGACTTGCGCAAGTACGGGCGCAGCCTGCGGCCAGGGCAGTCCGAAGGCTTCACCGATGATTTGGCTGTCTACGACGCAGACTTGGCCGCGGCTTTGGCCGCGATCGAAGCCGATCTGGGTCCCGGCCACCGGATCCATCTGCTGGCGCATTCCCTGGGCGGCCTGATCGCCTGTCTTTGGGCGGACCGCAACCCCGGAATACTCAGCTCCTTGATCCTCAACGGCCCCTGGCTCGAATTGCAGGGCAGCCGGTTCGTGCGGCAGATCGCCACGCATCTGGTCGACCCGTTCGTCCGATCGGACCCGCGCCGGGTGTTCCACTTTCCGGACATGACGGCCTACTGGCAGTCGGTGAGCAAAACCGCACACGGCGAATGGGACCTCGACCCGGTGTGGCGGCCGGCGAACTCCTTCCCGTTCCGCGCCGGCTGGATCAAAGCCGTGCTGAACGGGCACGCCCAGGTCTCCAAGGGTTTGCGGATCGACGTCCCGATCCTGATGCTGCTTTCGGAACGCACCCTGATCCAGGCCGACTGGAGCCAGGAGATGATGTCGGTCGACGCGGTCATCGATGTCCAGGAGATGGCGCGGTTGGGATTGCAGATCGGTCGCCGGGTAATGGTCAACCGCTACGCCGGAGCGCTGCACGACGCCTTCCTGTCATCGAAACCGGTGCGCACCCGGGTTTATGCCGACGTGCAGGACTGGTTGCGCGCCTACGGCTGATGCCGGTCCGGAGCGGCCGCATCGACCGCTCCCCCGTAGCGCCGGTCCCGCTGGGCGTAGGTGTCGATCGCCTGCCACAAGGTGCGTCGGTCCACATCCGGCCAGAGGGTATCCAGGAAGACGAATTCCGCATAAGCGCTCTGCCAAAGCACGAAATTCGAGATCCGCTGTTCCCCGCTGGAGCGCAGGAACAAGTCCACCGGTGGGAGATCCGGTTGGTACAGATGCTTCTGAATGGTCTTTTCCGAAATCGCACCGGGCTTCAGTTTGCCGGCCGCGACCTCGGCCGCGATGGCTTTGACCGCATCCGCGATTTCTGCCTGGCCGCCATAGTTGACGCACATGTTCAAGGTGATCACGTCATTGTCCCGGGTACGCTCCTGGGCGATCTCAAGTTCCTTGATCACCGATCCCCACAAGCGGGGTTTCCGGCCGGACCAACGCACCCGTACTCCCCAGGCATCCAGTTGGTCGCGTTGCCGGCGCAGCACATCCCGATTGAAGCCCATCAAAAAACGCACTTCATCCGGCGAGCGGCGCCAATTCTCCGTCGAGAAGGCGAACACCGAGACATGTTTGACGCCGATTTCGATCGCACCGGCCATCACATCCAGCAACGCCGGCTCGCCGGCACGGTGCCCTTCGATCCGGGTCAAACCGCGTTGGTTGGCCCAACGTCCATTCCCGTCCATCACGATCGCCACGTGTTCCGGCACCAGTTCCGCCGGGATTTGCGGCATCGGGTCCCCGGAAGGGTGCTGCCACGGTGCGACCACTGGAGGTTTGTTCGGATCTCGGCTTGAACGGCGAACCATCAAAGTCTTTCTACCAGTCGGAAGGAACGCACCACGCGCTCCAGATGCCATTGCACATAGCTCGCAACCAAGCCCGCCGCCTCCCGGCGGTTCGCCGGGTCAGAGGCGTCTGCCACCGGCCAATCACCGGTCAGCAATGCAGCCAGCAGCACCATGGTCTGCGGTGCCGGCGAAGGTGATCCGGGTGGCCGGCAATCATGGCAGACCGCGCCGCCGAGCGCAGCCGAAAATGCGCTGTGCAGCCCGGGGTTGCCGCACCTGGCGCAGTCGGTGAAACTCGGCGCCCAACCAGCAGTGGACAGCGCCCGGAGCAGATACGAATCCAGGATCAATTCGGCTGCGTGCTCGCCGCGCGCCAACGCGGAAAAGGCGCCGATCAACAACCGGTACTGGGCGCCCGCGGATTCCTGGTCGGAATCCGTCAGCCGCTCCGCGGTCTCCGCCATCGCCGTGGCCACCGTGTAGCGGTCGTAGTGCGCCGCGATTTGCTGCCCGTAGGATCCCTTGCTCACCGCTTGCGAGATGATGTCCAAGGTGCGCCCGGAAATCAGCTGCAGGTCAGCGACCATGAACGGCTCCAGGCGGCCGCCGAACTTGCTGCTGGTACGGCGGACGCCTTTGGCCACGGCACGGACTTGCCCGTGCTCCCTGGTCAAGAGCGTGATGATCCGGTCTGCTTCACCCAGTTTGTGGGTACGGAGCACCACCGCGTCATCGCGGTACGTGCGCGCTGCGAAGCTGGAAGATCCGGACACCCGTCCATTCTCTCACCCCGGCAGCCGCAATACCGAGCCGACAGGCGGAGTCCCGCGGCTTGGAATCAGCTCAGCCGATGATCCCGGATCGCCCGGTTCACCGCCGAAACCACGGCTTTGAGCGATGACACCGTGGTGTTCGGGTCAATCCCGACGCCCCACAGCACCCGATCGCCGACCGCGCATTCGACGTACGATGCCGCGCTGGCGCTTCCGCCCTCGGAAAGCGCATGTTCGGTGTAGTCGAGCACGCGCAGGTCGACGCCGTCGTCGTGCAAGATCTGCAACAGTGCCGCGATCGGACCATTGCCCACCCCGGTCCTGCGCTGCTCGACGCCGTCGATCCGCATCACGGTGCTCAGCGTCGTCGTACCGTCTTCTGCGGTGTCCGCATTCATCGAACCGAGCGCGTAGCGTCCCCATTGTCCGTTCGGGCTGTCCGCCGGGCTCGGCAAATACTCATCGGTGAAGGCATCCCAGAGCTGTTCCGCGCTGACTTCGCCGCCCACCGAATCGGTCCGGCGCTGAATGACGCCGGAGAACTCGATCTGCGCGCGCCGCGGCAGATCGAGGCTGTGTTCGCTCTTGAGCAAATAGGCCACGCCGCCCTTGCCGGACTGCGAATTGACCCGGATCACCGCCTCATAGCTGCGGCCCAGGTCTTTCGGGTCGACCGGCAGGTAGGGCACTGCCCAGACCGCGTCGGAGACCGCTTGCCCCGCTGCTGCGGCATCCCGTTCGAGTGCTTCCAGTCCCTTCTTGATCGCGTCCTGGTGCGAGCCGGAAAAG
>SXGU01557945.1_pt1 | contig 10153 bp, 12 predicted proteins | sample 3174531 | NCBI WGS metagenome assembly SXGU01 (sample SAMN11356863, study PRJNA531348) | freshwater metagenome | isolation source: freshwater sample F1-140 | place: China: Fuxian Lake, Yuxi | collected 2017-12-25 | reverse complement strand
GTAATCAGTAGGTCGGAGGTTCGACTCCTCTCATCAGCACCAGTTTTCTCTATGCAAATAGGATTGCCGGCATACGGCTTACAAAAGCAATAACAGTTAAAACAGTTTAAGAGTCGCACAACTCCTTGTTTTTCAACAACAAAGGAGTTGCCGTGACGATCACTATTTCCATAGTCAGTACCAAGGGCGGTGTTGGTAAAACAACGCTCGCCGCCAATCTCGGTGGAATTCTTGCCGATTTCAACCTGCGCGTTTTGCTTATCGACGCGGACGGGCAATCATCCCTTTCCAAATACTATCCGCTTAACCAACAGGCTCCCAATGGCCTGCACGCCGTGATGACGCGCGGCGGCTCGATTGGCGCTGACTGTATCAGCAAGACATCGGTCAACAATCTCGACCTCATCGTCTCGGACGATCCAGACGGTTTTTTGCAGACTTGGCTCAAGGACCGCGAGGATCGTCTGGTGATTTTGAAGCGGGCCATGAAGGGGCCGGTCGTTCGCGACAATTACGATATCGTCATCATCGACACGCAAGGAGCCAAGGGCGAATTGCAAAAAACCGCTGCTATGGCGGCGGACCTGATGATCTCCCCTATCAATCCTGCCATCCTGAGTGCACGGGAATTCGCGTCTGGCACCGTAGCAATGCTCGAAAGCCTCAATCGAATGGCCGACATGAGCGCGGAATTCAGGTCCGGCGATCTCTATGCGTTGATCTACGCCCAGGAAAACACGAATGACGCACGCACCATCGCCGATTTGATCCGTCAGGAATTCCAGGACTTCCGCACGTCACACCGCGTGCGGGTCATGGATGCCGTCGTTCCTCGTTCGACCATCTACCCTGCGGCCGCTACGGCCCAATCACCTGTTCATCGCATGGAACAGCGCGCAAAAATCAACGCCTACGAAGTGATGCACCAGCTTGTATGGGAGCTATTTCCGAACCTGAAATGCACCTACGTGAATCAGGCGGAAGTGCACTCGACCAACACTGTCAAGGCCGGAGAGTAAGGCCATGAACGGAAAGAAAAAACCTTCCGCCGAACAGGTCTTGGCGAGCATGCGGGTTGCTAATCCAAAGCCGGCGCTGATGGCTCCATCTACCGATTCAGCGCGCGCAGCTGCGAGTCTAGAAGCAAACGAATCTCTGATCCGTCTCCATATCGATTCCGTCGTCCCGTATCGCCGTAACCCTCGGAAGAAGGTGAATGAACGATACCTTGACATCAAGGAGTCGATACGCAACGCCGGTAAGGTCGATAACCTCGTCAAGGTGACTAAGCGGCCAGGCGAAGATCATTACTTTCCAGCTTCGGGTGGGAATACGCGCGTAATGGCCATGAAAGAGCTGTATGCCGAAGGCGATAAGCGATTCGAATACGTTGATTTTATTTTTACTGATTACAAGGGAGAAGCAGATGTTTTGGCTCGCCATTACATCGAGAACGACCTTCGGTCGGATTTAATTTTCTGGGACAAAGCTACCTCGCTTTTCGAGCTGAAAGAAGAACTTGAGGAAGAGCTTGGCAAATCTCTTAGCTTGCGAGAGTTTGCGGAGGTTGCAAAAGAACGAGGAATTCAAGCGGGAAAAGATGTACTTGGGTCCTATCGCTTTGCAGTAGAGTCGCTAAAGGACCTTGGGGACGCTTGTTATGCGTTAAGCGGCATCGGAGTACGCGCCACAATTCAACCTCATTATCTGAAACTACGTCGTCTTGCGGACAAATTCGGTATATCGGAAGAAGAATTTCAAGAGCGTATTGTTCGCTTTGCTCTAGCGAGGGCACGTGAGCAATACAACCAGTCCCAGGACTTCAGCGTTGAACATCTGTGCAGCGATCTTTTGGAAACAACTGCGGTCGCGATCGGTCAAGATAGCAACCAAATCCGACGCATGCTCTCCATCCTGGAAAAGCTACCGAATTCCACCAGGGAGGAACTGGAGCAACCCGACGATTCTCTTCAGAACGCGGGACAACTCGAATCTTCAAACGACCATCAGCACGCAGTTGTCTCAGCTACACGTGGAGACGACGCAAATGTGACGTCCGATGTGAACGGATCGGCGACAAATACCGACGCTGCAAGCGGTTCCCATGTTTCGGCAATCTCCTCATCGCACACTGGTAATTCGAAGTCATCCGACATCCTGTTCGCCTCGGGCCTGACTCCAGGTGATAACACTCGGAAGCAAGCCGACAATCCGACGGCCGCTCTCGCCTTTATCGAGACAGGAAGTTCGGCGGACCAATTAGAGCCACACCAGCCTGCTCAAGAGGTGGCATCCGCATCGAGTGATCAGACACGTGATCGCTTCCTCACTGATCTTCGATCGTTTGCACAAACTGCGGAACTGGCGGATGCACTCCGATTCGACGATGCGCTACCGCTGTGGTTCTACGTCGAGTTACCCGTAACTGCCCAACAGAGCGTCCCGCTTGATATCGAGTCCCAGGCCGGAGGCAATCCGTACCGATACCTCGCCTGGTGGTTCCTAGCCAATCTTGCCGGCATTTTCGATGCGCGGATGCGGAATACATTGCCGAATGAGTGCGACGTGGCGGTGGCGCTGGCCGATGACGAGCTGTGGGACGATGCGGTCCGCAACGTCGTCGGTGAACCGCTGTACGAAGATACGCTGGGTCGACTCATCTCCTGGCAGGCGGATCCCACCAATTCGGCCGGCGAAGCGCTGCACCGACTGCTGGTCGCACTGCGCTCTGTACGCGCGGCGTTCCCCGATCGCTTCACCAATACGTCAGACCAGCCGAAGGAGGAAGCATGATCGCCGTCGAAAACGACATGATGAAGCGGTTGGCCTTCCTGGAAGTGCTTGAATACATCGCCTCCGGAAATACGGCCATGCTCGAGAAGGCGGGTCTTTCCAAAGAAGCGATAAAACGAATTAGCAAGGCGCATGCGAAAGACGTGCCGAACCTGTCAAGGATGATGAAATTGGCGATCACAGTCGACCCTAGAAACCTGAATATGGATTTCTCTCGAGCGGAGCTGGCGAACGAAGAACAGGCTGCGCTTGAATACTACGTCGTTAATCATGCGACGCCAGCGATGTTGCGGCGCTACTTTCGCACGCTCAGCGAGAAAGATATCCACTCTCTAAGGACCAAGCTCGGGACAAAGAAAATGGGTAGGACTCCGGTGCTGGATAACAGAACCGCGTTCCAGGTTTTTGATGCCTGGGAACGGTTGAGCAAGCTGATCAAAGACGAGCGCCAGCGTTATATCGCCCTTCACAAGGATTTCACCGAATGGCCTTTGAGCGCCCTCTATTCGGCGATCAACGAGACAGACTCTGGTGCCGAATGAGTACGGCAGCAAATGAATCAAAGCGCTCTGTGACGGCTGCCAATGGATTCCTGGCCTGGCTTGGGCATGGTTTGAATGCTGGTACCGTCCGATATTTTGCCCACTTTGGCAAGGAAGCTTTACCTGCTCTCTCCGATCGCTTTCCAGGAGTTCGTTTTCTTGACAAACGCGCGCCACACCTGGGCGAACGTGCAACGTGGCATGCAGAGAAAGCGCATCTCGATGCGAAATCCGTTTCAGCGCGAGACGTATTTGCATCGAATTTATCTGGATGGTTTCACGCATCACTGCTTTGTGATCTCAAATTCCTAGGAAAAACTATGCTTGGCTTTTACCCCCGATTGCCACACCCGCACAGTCATTTTGACTGCCCAGCGAGAAACCTCACCCCTTTCACCCAACGTCCTTGGAGGCTGTAGTGGACCGTCCTAACCTCGACCTATTGACCGATCTGTGCACCAACCGCGAATTTCTGATGGCCGTCCTGGACCAGCCAATCGTTTTTCACAAGGTGTACAAGAAGATTACAGGGTCGGTCACTGCTGCGCTGATGCTCAGCTACGCGGCGCAGGTATCCGACGAGCTTGAGCCGGCGCGCGGCGGCTGGTTCACGCTCGACGCTGAGGCCTGGGAAGAAGAGACAGGCCTGACGCGCAAGGAACAAATCACTGCGCGCCGACGGCTACGCGAACTCGGTTTATTCGACGAGCGCAAGCAAGGCATGCCGGCACATATGGAATTCCGCGTGAATTACCGCGGTATCGCTACCTTACTGCATCGGTATGCACAGACGTTCGAGCAACCGATCTGGGATTCCTTCGGTATCAAGGGCGACCTGTTCAGTTCCTGATCTGCGAGCGAGTCTTCTCGATGCGACCCTTCTCCACATTACGCAAGCTGTTGTTCTTCGGATCGATTGATCCGACGTTTAAAGGCAGGCCGCGCGCCTACGAGGAAGCGGTATCGCTTGGCGTCATCGACGAACGGATACGGGATCTGGTTGCAGCGATAAACATCCTGGCGATCGCCGAGACCCTCGGGAGTTGCGAAGGACATCGCCGCATCATAGGAGGACAACAAGGGCCTTTTGTCGCCTACCGTGCGACCAACAACTTCGCGTGCAACTTGGAGCGGCGAATTCGCACCGATGAAATATCGCCTCGCCCAGTACTCCACTATTACTGGACCAATCGAGCCTTCATTACCGCCGACTTCGAATTGGGCTTTATCCTGTCTGCCCCAGCGATCGACGCAGGAAACAAGAAGCTTTGCCGTTCCCGAGTCAATGCGGATTTCGCGACCCTGGCGTCAATGGTGAAGGAGGCGGCTCAAGAGGGAGAAACTGCCGACCCGATAGGCATAGTAGGTGGAAAAAACAAGTGCCACGATGATGACAATCCCTTCAAGCCGTCGCTTGAAAAGCTTTCTGCCGAACGGATCGAGCGCACCGCAATGAGGGCATCGCCCGCCCTCTTTATCGGCGTCGTCACTGATTCGGCTTTGGCAAATGTTACATGCTCTCAGACTCACGGAACTCATCCCATTCTTGACTGCAATAGTGGAGGGGGAATCTTAGCACACACGCAAGACGACCTCGGGAGGCCGCATGACGGATAAGGCTCCCTCTTTCCATCGTCTGTGGCAGGTCTTGCAGCGCAACCGGCCGATTCGCTACTGCACGAACCTGGCACAGATCGTTGGTTCCGTGAAGGCTGCGATTCTCCTGTCACAGATGATCTACTGGACGAAGAAAGGTGTGGAGGTCAAGGCAAACGATGGCTGGTTTCGCAAGCGCAGCGAACACTGGACGATAGAGACTGGTTTGACCCGGCATGAACAAGACACCGCCCGCAAGCTCCTGGTCGACATCGGTTTCCTGGAAATCCGTCACGTCGTCGCTGAAGGCAAGAAAGCCCATGGTGAGGTCCATTACCGTCTGAATCTGATGAAAATCGGTAACGCCCTGGCGGACTTGATAGGCAAGCAGATCGAAGCCATGAATCCCCTGAATCTCGACGATCTCCAGTCTGATTCGGAGGTCGTCCGGCTGTTGCTCGGCCGTCATGTCTCCTACCACCGTGCGCTGGTCGATATCGCGGGCAGCACGACGGCCGCACTGCTCCTGTCGAAGATGATCTACCTGCAGCGCCGTGCCTATGGCGCCAATGGTGGCGAGTGGTTCAGTGTCACGACCGAATACTACCGCCAGGAACTGGGGATGAACCGCCGGCAGCAGGAAACGGCGCGAAAAGCGCTCTTGGGCAAGAGCCTCATCGCCGAGTCGCTGCAAGAGGACTGGCAGCGTCATAACCGCCGCTTGTATCAGCGCGTCGATATCGAAGCCTTGATACCACAGTTGCAAACAGCGATCGACATGCTCGATACGGGTCCGGCACGGGGAGTGTCAGAGAACCCCACGTACAAAACCGGCAACCTCAAACGCGATACCCACGTACAAAACCGGCAACCGGAAAACGGCGAAGGTTTCCGGAAATGTACACGGGTGGTTGCCGGAAATGTACGTGGACGGTTGCCGGAAATGTACGTGTATACAAATGAAGAACTACAAGGTTTACAACTACAAATTAAAACTACAACCACCACCACAACTACCGGAAAGCCAATGAATACGGGCCTTTCAGGGAATTACGCCTCTGTGATGGTGGTTTCTCAGAATCAGGGAATGAAAGCACAAGCCGAGTTCGATTTGACCTCCCTGTTTTTACCAAAGGGGATAACTGGACAAGAGCTGAAGGACTTCGCGAAATGGGTATTGAACGCCCTCCCCCATCGCCGTCAGCTGCTGATCGATGAATTCGAGTACCAGCGCAATCGCCGCGTGATCGTCAGCCCGGTCGGCTATATCCGCAAGCTGGTGGAGCGTGACCAGGCTGCGAATGGAGAATTGCCGCTTGAAGGTGCTTACAACGTGGCGCGTATCCGCGAAGCCGAGGCAGCACAGCAGGCAAAGATCCAAGCGGTTCACGAAACACCACGCACGGAGGCTGGTATGGCGAAGGCGAAGGAGGCACGCGCTGCAGTATTGGCGATGGTGAAGAGTCGGAGGAAGGCATGAAGCGGCTGTCTACAGTGTAGACAGTCAGTAGCTCGAATAACGGTCGATCAATATGAAAAGGCAGGAATGGAGTGCTGTCTACACTGTAGACACTTTCTGGTGCAATCTGAGGCCGAAAGTCGGACGCAGTTGGTGGGTGCGATCGGCGGATTGATGGCGCAGCAGGATCAGCATCCGTGGCACGGGGCTCGCCACTTCAACCGGGTATCCGGTGGCGCAGCAGGCGGAGATTTATGGAATTGCGATTTGGAGCCAGAACTGGGCTCGGATCGCTGAGAGTTGGTGGATGAGGGAACTCAAGGGGAGTCGGTTGCGTTTCCGCGCAACACGGGAGGCCGACAGGCGTTTTCAAGGGTCGCTGTCGGTTCTCAAAGGGCGGCACTGCGTCCAGTGCCGAAAAGGGCTGCGGTCGTTTTCGGCTCCCCGATGCTGACAGTAAGCACGGTTGTCAGCCCCCTCATCCACCGCCGGATTGTAACTGATATGCAATTTTGACCTCCCGAAAGGGCAAATGATGAAGATTTCAAACATGATGGAGCAACGGTATGGCGACCAGTAAGAAGCCGGTCATCGAATTTGGCAAGTCCGTGAATTCACCGTTCGCCGACGGGTATGACCTTGAGGCAGAACAACGCATCGTGCAGCACTTGATCGATGCAGACGATCCCGATCCGGCCGATCCGCTGTACCAGCGTTTCGTGCTGTTCGAGGAGCGCAGCCGCGAGCTGCGGCAGATGCGCGCGGAGCATGGCCTGCGCCAGCAGGCAAACAAGGAGGTCTCGTTGTCCGAAGCTACCGGCATTGCCGAAATCGGCGCGCTGGTCGAGGATGGCGATGACGAAATGCTGATCCATACCCGCGACGCCATGCGGTTGTTTATTGGGCGCAGCGTCGAGCCGGGCAGCCAAGGCCATCCGATGGCCGGCGGCAAGAAGGTAGCCGCCGCCCTGCGCCAGGTTTGGTATCTGTCGGCGAACAACAATCCCTATGCGGATTGGTGCCTGGTACAGATGGCCGAGAAAGTGGAAGACGTGCGCAAGCTCCTGAACCGGGAAGCCGAGAAGGTTGTGCAGCGTATGGAGGTGTTGAAGCGCAAAGGCCTCTCCTACTCAATCGTCAAGTCATCTGCGCCAGTGGTAACACGGCTCGGCTTCCGCAGCCCGTATGGCTATGGGGTGGCCGCGCTCGTCGTGGATTTCGATTACTGCGCCAGGGTGTTGAAAAGCGCCCAGAAGCGCGACTTGCTTTCCAGCGTCGAATGCCACGAGAAGCTGCACATGCTCAAGAAGCATATTCGGTCGATCTTCGAGCGCGTTGTTTATTTTCAGAAGTATCTGTCTCGCGAGGAAATGAAGCCGCTTTCGCGTGCCGATTTCTTGCCGAGTGCAGATGAAGAAGCGAAGAAGCGTGTGAAAGCAGCCGTGGCAATTTTCGGTGAGTGCTCCAGGGATGTTTTCAATGGCGATAAGCAGCCTCGTCACTCCCGGCGCCACGTCGAAATGAGCGAGGAAGAATACAACTTGTTGAACACTGTGCCGCTGACCGGCGAAGAAACCGCCGCAGTGAGCTTGATCTAAGGACGTTTCGATGAAAGAAATGATTTGTCAGTGGATGAGTGGCGTAAAGGCCTTTAAGGGTAAGGGGGCGTTCCGCGAGGGGCTGTTCGCCGCCGAGGCTTTCCTGCAGCAACTTCATGAAGAAATGGAGCTGCTTTCCGGGCAAAGCCGGTCAATCGCCAAACGCCCCTTCTACCTGGAAGTCCACAAGCCAGCCACGGCGAGCTGTTATCGGGCCTGGAAGCTGCGCTGGCGTCTTGGTGGCGAACGCAACGGACATACTCACTGGGACGGCGTCATACAACGGATGGAGCGCATGTCTGTGGCAGAGCGCCTGTATTACGAAGAGCTGAACGAGCGGATGCAGGAACTGAACGTCCTGGAGACCGTGGTCCGGACGCAATGCAAGTGGATGCGCGAGCACCTGGAGCAGATCGGCGACACGGTGCCCGGTGCCACCGTGCTGCAGCGTCTTAACCATGTCACCAAGGCCGCTGTGGCAGCGTAGGAAATCTAATGAAAAGTCTATGGTGGAAAGCGGGATCAAGATACGAAGTCTATCTTCCCTCTAGCCGGGGATCGGTAGGGAGTCTCCAATTGTTTTCGACTCTACCGATTCGGGCCGCCCAGGTGCAAAAGCCCGTCTTGCAAAAGGCGCGTCTCGGTCAGGAGACGTCGGAGTTGAGATGCCAGACCAAGGCAACGTATCGACCGGTCAGAAGTCGTGTCACCCCGCTTTCCGCCGCCCATTTTACTGGATTGCAATTTTTCAGAGCCATGCACAAAACCGGCAACCGATTTAAGGGCGCAAGCACGATGATGCGGATTTTGCGGACATTCATCCGCGAAATCGGGTTGGCGGTTTTGCGCGTGGATGCGCGCATCTCGGTCGATGCACTCGACCGTCTCCGTACCGGCGGCGCGATCGTCAGCGCAAATCACGTCAGCTTCATTGATGGCATTGCGATCGCGCTGGCTAGCCCCGTGCCACTGGTGTACGGATCGGAAGCCGAATATTCGCGTCAGTCGCGTTTTGCCAGGACGGGCATGGAGTTGCTGGTGAAGTTGGGATTTGCGCAGGCGATCGTGCCGCTCGATGCCGAGCATCCATTCGGCATGCGCGAACTGGAGTGGCGACTCGCCGCCGGCCAGTCCGTGATGATTTTCCCGGAGGGACAAATCAGCCCGGATGGCCGTCCACTTCCCGAGCGCCCAGGCATCGCCTGGCTGAAGTCGCGGACCGGTGCGGCAATCATCAACGTCCGGATCCGTGGTGCAGAACAAAGCCGGCTGTTCGCCAAGTCCGGTCGGCGCCTCTGGCCAAGGATCGACATCCGCTTTCAGACGAACGAGGGCCAACGCGATCCACGTACAAATGCGGCAACCGTATTCCGTAGCCTGACTGGGGCTACCGAGTAGTTCTTGATCCAGTCGATTAACCAACTCTTGAAAGGAAGTGGCAATGAGCACCTACGTTGAAGTCATCGGAAACCTGTTGCAGAACCCGGAGCAACGCACTGTGAAGGTCCGCGGAGAAGATCGTCGGATTACCGAAGTCCGCGTCTGGTCGGACGTGTACCGGAAGGATCCGCAGGACGAGAACAAGCTGATTCAGGACGAGAACAAGAGCATCGCCTACAACGTCACGATCTGGAACGAACGCCTGGCCGAGGAAGTGATGAAGCACCTGCGTAAGGGCGCGCGTGTCCGTGTCGAAGGCGAACTGACAGTGCAGCAGTGGGAAGATGGCGAAACGAAGGACAAGCGCTTTGCGCTGCATGTCGATGCCGATGCGTGTGATCTGCGCTTGAACCGCATCGACGAGATCAAGTTCCGCCAGAAACGGACCGAGACCTCCGACACGGCCGAGCCGGCATAAGCCCAAGAGCGAAACCGTTTGCTATTTCAAGCAAAAAACGCGCCATTTTGACAAACAAGAACGGATAACTCCGCAGCACGATGGCGATTTCATATCACAAACTGAACATGCAGCAAACAACGAATGAAAGGAGATCGCCATGCATCAAGCATCGTCTCGTCCGTTCGTTGCCGTGCGCGTGCCTGGGCGTCATACAGGCGATTTCAGCGGCTTGACCGCATCTATGTGCATCATCCCCTCGTGCGTATTGCAAGCGCGACCTTGCTTAGCGAGTGGCCGTCGTTCCGAATTTGCGTCTTCCTTGCTC
>SXGU01101992.1_pt1 | contig 10154 bp, 6 predicted proteins | sample 3174531 | NCBI WGS metagenome assembly SXGU01 (sample SAMN11356863, study PRJNA531348) | freshwater metagenome | isolation source: freshwater sample F1-140 | place: China: Fuxian Lake, Yuxi | collected 2017-12-25 | reverse complement strand
TTTCCAACCGCATGCTCGATACCACTGTGGCATTGATGTCCGCCAAATAATCGGACATTTTTGCGATAAACAAAACGCCCCACTTGCTGGGGCGTTTTGCTATATTAACCACCCTCGGCCTTGACATCTGCAGGGGGTGGAATGCAACGTATCAAGAAATTGATCGCAGGGAATAAGGGTTTCCTATTCTTCCTGTTTGGCATGATTGTCGTACGCAGCGCGATTGCAGACTGGTATGGCGTACCATCCGGCTCCATGTATCCGACGCTGATGATTGGTGATCGCATCGTCGCCGACCGCCTCGCATACGATGTCAAGATTCCATTCACCGACGTGATCGTCGCGCATCTTGCCGATCCAAAGCGGGGCGATATCGTTACGTTCACTTCACCGGAAAACGGTGACCGCTTGGTCAAACGTATTATTGGCTTGCCAGGCGATACCGTGGAAATGCGCGGCGAAGAATTGATCATCAACGGGGAAAAAGCCTCCTATACAGCTGCCGCAGGCAATATCGCGACCCGATTGAGTCCGGATTATTCCGGCCAACAACTGGTTCTGAACGAACAACTCCTCGGTAACCAACGCGCAATCATTGTCATGCCTGAACGTATGGCGGCGCGTTCCTTCGGCCCGGTCACCGTGCCGAAGGAGCACTACCTGATGCTCGGTGACAACCGTGATGCCAGCAAGGATTCGCGGTATATCGGATTCGTCAAGCGCGAGCTCATCACGGGTCAGGTCAAGCGCGTGGCATTTTCCGTCGATACCAATAAATTCTTTCTGCCGCGCACAGATCGCTTCGGCGTTCCACTATAGTAGTTACCAGCGCGGCCAAGGCGCAATCCATGCTTTCGTCCCCGCGCTTCAAGCGGTCGGGCGAAGTGATATCCTTGGCCGACTCCCACCTTCAACTCCCGCAGTTGCTCCAGTTGCGTTGCGGTTTCCACGCCTTCCGCGATCAGTTCCACGCCCAGCGCCATATACAGGCTCGGCTATGCATCGTCTTACCTTTTTTCGACAATGAATGCCAACAGGGCGATCAGTAATGTCCATGCGCCGAACACGTAGATGTACAGCAACGGAATGCCGGCGACTGTCAATGGCTGGTTGAATAGCGACAGTAAGGGGTAATTGAAGAGTGCATTTCCCAAAAGGAACAATGCAATGAACCGCTGGCCCTTGAGGTTAGGCTTGTTCATGCGAATCTCCGTGGATGCGCACCGCTCAATGTGAACGACGCGCATCCAACTTATCGTCTTATCAAGATAGTAATTTACGAGGAGATTGCAATGCGCACTGCATATATGATGTAAAGCAACCTTATGTCGCTGCTCTTATTCCGCTATGCTCTCACCCAGCGTAGATGACCACAGTTGGCGTACCGATATTGTTTCTTGCGCCACCCGTTCGATTTCCACCCGTGCGCGGTCATTGCCTTGCAGCCGCATCTGGTGCTGCAACTTACGGAAAGTGCGGTAGGCATCCGCTACATCGACCGCCAACGCCTTGTCGATCAATCCGAGCTCGCCGCACAGCTTGAGCAAGGCAATATTGCCGATATCCGCAGTCAGTTGCGGATACCGCGCGGCATGGCAGAGCACCAGGTACTGCACGATGAATTCAATGTCGATCATGCCGCCTGCATCATGCTTGAGGTCGAACAGGGTCGAGCGGTTGGGATGCGCTTCATGCATTTTCTTGCGCATGGTCTGCACTTCCTGACGCAGTTTTTCCGCGGCGCGCGGCTGGCGCAATACTGCTTCGCGAATCGCCTCGAAGCGTGCGCCGATGGCGGTATCGCCAGAACAGAAGCGCGCGCGCGTCAGCGCCTGGTGTTCCCATACCCAGGCCGATTCAGCCTGGTATTTCTCGAATGCGGTCAGGCGCGACACCAGCAGGCCACTGGCGCCGTCCGGACGCAAGGCGATGTCGATATCGAACAGGATGCCGGCCGGTGTGTGGCTGGTCATCCAGGTGATGAAGCGTTGCGCCAGCTTCGCATACAAGGCCGGCGCATCCTGATCTTCATCGTCATACAAGAAAATCACATCCAGGTCGGACGCATAACCGAGTTCCTTGCCGCCGAGTTTGCCGTAGGCGATAACGGCAAATTTCGGATCTTCCCGGTGGCGATTGTGGATTGTCTGCCACACCGCCTTGATAGTGGCGCCAACCAGAATATCGGCCAGCGCCGACAAGTGATCCGCCAGTCGTTCGACAGTGAGCGCGCCTTCCAGGTCTTGTGCCAGCAGGCGGAACAGTTGCGCATGGTGCAGGTCGCGCAGCACGTTCATCTGATGCTCGGTATCGCCCTGGCTTGCTTCGAGCTGGAGTTGTACTTCCGCTCCAAAGGCCTGCCAGTCCGGTGTCGCCTTCAGCGTGCGGTCGTCCAGCAGTTCGTCCAGCAGAATCGGGTGGCGCGTCAGATATTTCGCCGCCCAGTCACTCGCGCCCATCATGCGGATCACCCGTTCCAGCGTATGCGGATATTCGGTCAGCAGCGCAAGATAAGCGGCGCGGCGCGCGATCGCTTCAAAAAAATCGAGCAGCCGGCCGAGCGTGACGCTGCGCGCTTCGGTAATGCTTGCGATGAGCGGCAGCGCGGCATTGATCAGCGCCATTAGCTTGCTGCGGCTCGCTTCCGGCAGCGATTGCAATTTCGGCGATTGTGAAATGAGCAGCAAGCGTTGCGCCGCGGACGGCACATCGTCGAAGCCGAGCAAGGCCAGGCGTGCTTCGATCGCTTCGCGGTTATCGGCGTCGGACAGTGCGGCATGCACCGTGGCCGAGTCGTCGGCATCGGTCTTGGCCGCCGGACCGGCGTGCTTGTCGCTGAAGATCGCATCGAACTGCGCCGCGACGACTGCGCGATGCGCATCCAGTTCTTCCAGCAGCGATTCGACATCGGCAAAACCCATCATCTTCGCCACGATCAGGCGGTCTTCCGGATTGGACGGCAGGGTATGGGTCTGCGCATCGTCCAGATACTGCAACCGGTGTTCGAGGTTGCGCAAGAACGTATACGCGTGCAGTAATTGACTCACTTCCACCGGCGTCAAGAGATTCTTGGCGGCGAGCGTGTTGAGCGTGTTGCGCGTGGAACGGTCGCGCAGCGAAGCATCGCGCCCACCGCGAATCAACTGGAATACCTGCGCCAGGAATTCCACCTCGCGGATGCCGCCGCGTCCCAGCTTGACATTGTTGGTGCGGCCGGGATGGCGCATTTCCTGGCGCGTCACTTCGGCGCGGATTTGCGCATGCATGTTGCGCAGTGCTTCAATTGCGCTGAAATCGAGGTAGCGCCGATACACGAAGGGCTTGACGATCTGTTCCAGCACGGCGATATCGGACGCACGTCCGGTCATGGCGCGCGCCTTTACCCAGGCATAGCGCTCCCATTCACGACCCTGCACGATCAGGTAGTCTTCTATCATGCCAAAGCTTGCGGCCAGCGGACCGGATGCGCCGTTCGGGCGCAATGCCATGTCGACGCGGAAGGTGAAACCATCCTCGGTAATCTCCGATATCGCGCCGATCAATTTCTTGCCCAGGCGCGTGAAGAATTCGTGATTCGACAACGGGCGCTGGTCCGGCGATGTCGTTTGCGTTTCGCCGTTTTCCGGATAGGTGAAGATCAGGTCGATGTCGGAAGAGACATTCAATTCGTGCCCACCCAATTTGCCCATGCCGAGCACAATCAGTTCTTGCGCTGTGCCCGATTCAATACCGATCGGCGTGCCGTGCGCCTCGATCAGTTCGGCCGTCAGTGCCGCCACATGCGTTTGCACCGCAAAATCGGCCAAGCCGCTGATCGTTGCGAGAACTTCGGCCAGGTCGGCTCTTCCGCTCAGATCGCGTTCGATCAATGTCGCGATCACCAGGTTGCGCACGCGACGCATCGCTCGCGGCAGAGGCATGCCGGCCGCTGTTTCTTTTTGTAAAAGTTGAGCAAGAATTGCAGGGCTAATAGATAATTCGGCAAGCTCGGTCACCATACCGGCACGCGCCGCGTCCGCATTCAGCCATCGTGCATAGAACCGGGATGCAAGGGTACTGGTCAAATAGGATTGGGTCACAATATTGTTGAGGATGAAGGTGAGGATAGTATTCTTTGTACTTGGGCCTGTGGCTGTTCTTGTAGCTGTTTGATTAACGAACGCAGTACCAAGCCAATCATATCCATGCGAACATGTCGTATGCAATGTCGATTTGACCCTATTTTACGCCGCTTGTTTTTCTGATTGATGTCCATTGACCAAAACATTCCGCGCAAGGCCACTGCCCGGTTATCCGCTTGCTGGTATGCGATAAGAGAATGTTATCTAATCGCCAACGCATTGACGCATCATGCGCTTGGCGCATTGCTCAAGCTCGCGGTTCTTGCCTACTTTATCTTTGGCGTGCTGGTCCTTGGCCTGCGCTATCTGGTACTGCCCAATATCGACAATTACAAGCCGGATGTTGAGCGTCTGGCCACGCATGCGATCGGCAACCGGGTGTCGATCGAGGCCATTCAGGCATCCTGGTCCGGATTGCATCCACGCCTGTCGCTCGACAAGGTGGTTATTCATGACAAATTCGGCAATTCATCACTGACTCTGCCCAATGTCACCACGACCTTGTCGTGGTGGACGCTGCTCGTCGGCGAGCTGCGCTTGCATAGCCTGGAAATCAATCGTCCCGACATGGATGTGCGGCGCGATGCGGACGGCAAGCTGTACGTGGCCGGCATCTTTTTCGATACGGGCAAGAGCGGCGACGGCAGAGGCGCCGACTGGGTACTGGCACAGCGCGAGATCGTGATTCGCGACGGGCGTCTGCGCTGGAACGATTACAAGCGCGCCGCGCCGGAATTGTCGCTCGAGGATGTTAATTTCGTGTTGCGCAACGAGTGGAGTCATCACCAGTTTGCGTTGAAGGCGACGCCGCCAGCCGCATTTGCCGCGCCGCTCGATGTGCGCGCGGCTTTCGACCATCCTCGTTTCAGCGGAAGAGCATCTGACGCAACGATGTGGAAAGGCGAAATTTACGCCGACCTGCGCAATACCGACTTGACCGTATGGAAGGCGTATGTTGATTATCCGATCGACATGCAACAGGGGAAGGGATCAGTGCGTGCCTGGTTGAATTTTGATCGTGCCAGGGTCGCTGATTTTACCGCCGACCTGACCTTGTCGAATGTCTCCGCACGCTTGCGTGGCGATCTCGACCTGATGAATCTGGTCGAGATCAGCGGGCGGGTGTCGGTGCGCGAAGACTTCCGACCGGAAGCCGAAGACGGCAAGCTGGCTTTTGGCCAGAGCGGGCATGCTATTTCGCTGACCGATTTTACGCTGCAGACGGATGATGGATTGTTCCTGCCCCGGACCACCATCAAAGAAAACTTCGTTCCGGCTCAGAAGGGCCGTCCGGCCAAGACCGAGATCAACGCCAAGCTGCTGGACCTGCAGACGCTGGCAAATTTCGTGGAGCGCTTGCCCTTGCCGGCCGAGCAGCGCCAGATGCTGGTCGATTTCGCGCCGCGCGGGCTGCTCAAGGATTTTTCCGCGCAGTGGCATGGAGCCTATCCCGATATATCCGCTTACGGCATCAAAGGCGAATTCGCCGGCCTGTCGCTCAAGCCACAAGCGCCCCGCCCGGCGCGGCCGAAAAGCGCAAGCTCGCCGGCACAGGCCGCATTGCCGGCAATACCCGGTTTTGACAATCTGACCGGACGCGTGGAGGCCAGCGACCGTGGCGGCACGTTCAACCTTGTATCGAGCCATCTCAAGCTGCAACTGCCGGGTTACTTCACCGATCCGGTCATGCCCTTCGATCGCCTCAACATGCAGGCCAACTGGGTATTTCAGGAAAATAACCGCATCCTGCTCGACGTCCAGAAGATGGATTTCGTGCAGGACGGCCTGGCCGGCTCGTTCTCCGGCAAGCACCTGATGCCGCTCACCAGGCAGGAAGGCAAGCTACAGGGCAGCATTGACATCAGCGGAAAGCTCAACCGGATGGAATTGCAAAACATTGGACGCTATTTGCCGATACAGACACCGGAGACACTGCGCGATTGGCTCACCGGGGCATTGGTTGGCGGAGCGGTCAAGGATGTCCGGATCAAAGTGAAGGGAGACCTCGCGCAGTTTCCATTTCATACAGCCGCGCACGGCAACAAATCCCGAGGCGAATTCCACATCGGCGGCAGAATCGAAAACGGCAAGCTGAACTACGCGCCGGGCCAGTTCGCGCAAGATGGCAAGGCGCCGCTCTGGCCAGTGATCGAACAAATCAATGGCGCCATCGCTTTTGACCGGGCGCGCATGGAAATTACAGCAGACAGCGCCAAGACATCAGGCACCGGGTTGTCGCGGGTAAAGGCTGTCATCCCCGATTTGTCGCTGCAGGACATGGTGCTCGACGTCAATGGGGATGCGGCCGGCCCGCTGCAGAATTTCATCCGCTTTACCAACGATAGCCCGGTAGCCGGCTGGATCGACCACTTTACCGAAGAAACCAAGGGTAGCGGCAATGCCAAGCTCGCGCTGAAGCTGCAGCTTCCGTTAAGCCACATGCAGGAATCGAAAGTGCTCGGAACCCTGCAATTCACCGGCAATAACGTTACCCTGCAAAACGTGATGCCGCCCTTGTTGTCAGCAAACGGAAAACTGGAATTCCATGACAAGGGATTTTCCATCGGCGGTATCAAGTCGAACTTCCTCGGCGGGCCGGTCATGGTATCGGGCGGCACCCAGCGCGACGGTACGATTCTGGTCAAGGCGGAGGGCAGCCTGACGGCAGACGGCATTCGCAAGTTGTACGCTACGCCGGTAGTGCAGCGCTCGTCGGAGCGTATCACCGGCAGCACTCGCTATGCCACGACGATTCGCGTCAAGAACAAGCGCCCTGAAATCGTGGTCGAATCCAACCTGGCAGGGATGGCGCTTGATTTTCCGGTTCCCTTGCGCAAGGCCGCCAATGAAAGCCTGCCGCTGCGTTTTGAACTGATCAGCTTGCCGTCAAGCGATGCATCGCTCATGCGCGACGAAATGAAGCTGTCGCTCGGCTCGGCGATTTCGGCGCGTTATGAACGCCAGAAAGGGTTGGAGAAAGAGGCGGAATGGCGTGTCGTGCGCGGTGGTATTGGCGTCAATGTGCCGCCGCCGCAACCCGATAGCGGGCTAATCGCCAACGTCAGCCTGAAGTCTTTGAACATCGATGCATGGCGGCGCGCGGTGACCTCGCTGGTGTCGGCGGGTAGGCAAAGCGAAACGCGCAAGCAAACGGATTCGCTCTCCATTGCGCAATATATCGAACCGGAAGTACTCGCCGCGCGTGCCACCGAGTTGATCGTGGAAGGCCGGACCCTCGATAACGTCGTGGTCGGCGCTTCGCATCAAAAAGGCACATGGCAGGCCAACATCGATTCCGAACAGGTGTCGGGTTATGTGACATGGGTCGAATCGCGCTCCGGACAGGGTTTGGGCCGAATTACAGCGCGCCTGGCATCGCTCATCATTCCAAAATCGGCAGCGTCGGATGTCACCGAGTTGTTTGAGGGAAAGAATACATCGACCCAAATACCGGCGGTTGACATCGTTGCCGAGAATTTCGAATTGTTTGGCAAGAAATTTGGCCACCTGGAAATGATGGCGCAGAACGGGCGCGGTTTTTCCGCCCGAGAATGGCGCATCAACAAGCTATCCATCACGAATACCGATGCCGAACTGAAAGCCTCCGGCAAGTGGACGAACAAGGATGGCGAAAGCTTGTCCAATTTGACTTATACGCTCCATATTGCCGATGCCGGCAAGTTGCTCGATCGTTTCGGTTTCAGCAATGTGCTCCGTGGCGGTAAGGGCAAGATGGAAGGCGACATCAATTGGAAAGGCTTGCCGTTTTCGCTTGACATCCCCAGCCTGAACGGGCAACTGCAACTTGATCTCGCATCCGGCCAGTTCCTTAAAATTGACCAGAGTGCCAATGCGGCAAAACTGCTTGGCGTGTTGAGTTTGCAATCCTTGCCGCGACGTCTGGTGCTCGATTTCCGGGATGTGTTTTCGCAGGGATTTGCATTCGATGGCGTTACCGCGACAGCAAGCATTGCGCAAGGTGTGGCGCAGACCGATAACTTCAAGATGCGCGGCGTTTCGGCAACCGTGCTGATCGATGGCACTGCGGATATCGCCAAAGAGGCGCAGAATCTGCATGTTGTGGTGATTCCGGAAATTAATGTAGGGGCGGCATCGGTGGTGTATGGGCTTGCGGTCAATCCGATGATTGGCGTCGGTAGTTTTCTTGCGCAGTTATTCTTGCGTGAGCCGTTGATGAAAGCCTTTACTTTTGAGTATCAGGTGACAGGTCCTTGGAAAGATCCGGTCGTGACCAAACTGCAGCGCAAGCCCGCCGGTCCCACGGGTGAGATGGACAATCCTCCCGGACCGAATGGTTGAGGTTGGTTCAACATGTTGATTAATCCGGTAAAAATCGCCGCCGTACAAATGGTTTCCACGCCGGTAGTGGACGAAAACATTGCTGCCGCGCGCCGCTTGGTGGCCGAGGCGGTACAGCAAGGCGCGCAACTGGTGCTGCTGCCGGAATACTGGCCAATCATGGGCATGACGGAATCGGATAAGGTGGCGCACGCGGAGCAGATTGAGGTCGGTCCGATCCAGAAATGCATGTCGGACATGGCACGTGCACACCGCATCTGGCTGATCGGTGGAACCTTGCCGATGGCCGCTCCGCAAGCCGATAAAGTGTTGAACACCATGATGGTGTACGACCCGGATGGCGAGCATGTGGTCCGTTACGACAAGATCCATCTATTCAGCTTTACCAAGGATGAGGAATCCTACGATGAAGCGCGCACCATCGTGCATGGCACCAAGCTTGCGAGCTTCGATGCGCCGTTCGGCAGAGTCGGTTTGTCGGTGTGCTATGACTTGCGCTTTCCCGAGCTTTATCGGGCGATGGGCGATTGCGCACTGATCGTGATGCCGGCGGCCTTTACCTACACGACGGGCCGGGCGCATTGGGAAATCCTGCTTCGCGCACGCGCGATCGAAAACCAGTGCTATGTGTTGGCTGCCGCGCAAGGCGGAACGCATCCGAATGGCCGCCGTACCTGGGGGCACAGCATGCTGATCGATCCGTGGGGTGAGGTGAAAGCAGTTTTGCCGGAAGGAGAAGGTATTGTGATTGGCGATATCGATCTTGTGCATTTGCAGCGCGTGCGTGAAAGTTTGCCGGCCTTGAGGCATCGCAAGCTATAGAATTTTTCAAGCTAAGAAAGTGTTTTCTCGAGCGCATCTGTTTTGTCCTAATGAACGCGCGACAAACAGATGTTCTACAATCTAGTCATCTTTGAACCCATCTGAACCCGCGCCGACACTGCGCGAAGACTGAAAAACCATGAATTTATTCGAACCGAATCTCCAGAACCTGGCTGTTGCACGCGATATTCTGCTCACGCCTTTCGGCCTGGATGAATCCAAATTGAGCAAGGCGCTGGATGCGATTTTCACGCACCGTGTCGATTACGCCGACTTATATTTTCAGTTCACCAAAAATGAAGGCTGGAGCCTGGAAGAAGGCATCGTGAAGACCGGCAGTTTCTCGATCGACCAAGGCGTCGGCGTGCGCGCCGTCTCCGGCGACAAGACCGCTTTCTCCTATTCGGATGAAATATCCGAACGCGCATTGCTTGAGGCTGCCGCGGCCACGCGCACTATCGCCCGCCAAGGCACGGGCAAAATCAAGGTCGCGTCATCGATCCAGGCGGTTGGCGGCCGCTCCTTGTATCTGCCGCACGATCCCCTGGCCTCGCTCGACGCGACCGAAAAAGTGAAGCTGCTGGAAAAAATCGAGCGCATTGCCCGTGCAAAAGATCCGCGCGTGGTACAAGTGATGGCCGGTCTCGCGGGCGAATACGATGTCGTGTTGGTTGTGCGCAGCGACGGCGTGCTGGCGGCGGATATTCGACCGCTGGTGCGCGTCTCCGTTACCGTGATCGCCGAACAGAACGGCCGGCGTGAGCTTGGCTCCAGCGGCGGCGGCGGGCGTTACGACTATAGTTACTTCAGCGATGAACTGCTGGAGCAATATGCGACCGAAGCAGTCGATGCGGCTATCGTCAACCTCGATGCACGTCCCGCTCCGGCAGG
>SXGU01035784.1_pt1 | contig 10156 bp, 9 predicted proteins | sample 3174531 | NCBI WGS metagenome assembly SXGU01 (sample SAMN11356863, study PRJNA531348) | freshwater metagenome | isolation source: freshwater sample F1-140 | place: China: Fuxian Lake, Yuxi | collected 2017-12-25 | reverse complement strand
CATGAAAAAGGCGCTTTTACCGGCGCTGCCGCCAGCAAAAAAGGTTTATTTGAGTTAGCCGACAATGGCACCCTGTTTCTGGACGAAATTGGCGAACTACCCTTCTCGCAACAGGCAAAACTACTCCGTGCTCTCGAAAGCGGTCAATACCGACGTGTCGGTGGCACGACTACCTTAAAAGCTTCAGTTCGTGTGGTGTGCGCTACCCACAGAGATTTGGCCGACATGGTCAGACAGGGTCGATTCCGGGAGGATTTGTTTTATCGTTTATCGGTGTTTCCGATCAACATTCCACCGTTACGCGAACGAAAACAGGATATACCTTTGTTAGTTGAGCATTTTTTCCAACAATTCGGACTAATCCGCGGCGCACCCTGTTCAATCAGCCGGGCGGGTTTGATCAAATTGATACAACATGCCTGGCCCGGCAACATCAGGGAGCTCAGAAACTGTTTACAGTTGGCTTGCGGATTGAGCCAGGGCAATGCCGTCCAGGAAGATGACATTCATTTTATGCGCGGTATAGGCGAACTGGTTGATAAAGTCATAGACAATCCTGTTCCCAATACTAGCTTGCCGCAGCAAACAGCCATGCAAGGCATGAACGCGGTGGAACGTTACGAGGCCGGCTTCATCGCCAGCTTGATCGACAAATACCACGGAAATCGTAAATTAATGGCCGCTGAAATGAATATCAGTGAAAGAACTTTATATCGCAAGCTTAATCGACTTAACCTCAACTAGGCAATATCATGCAGTCGACTCTAACCCACTGGACGCTGAATGCAATCAATCCTCAACTTAACAGCTTTACTCCGCCATTAGATATGCGTGAAGTCATATCCAATATTCGAGCGTTACCACCACTCCCCGGCAGTGCGGTTCAAATTATCAATTTAATCGCCGACCCTAAAGCCGATGTGGATAAGTTGGCCAATATTATTGAGCTTGATCCTTTTCTGACCGCACAGATTATCCGCTGGGCCTCTTCTTCACTATATGGTTATCGCGGCAAAGTCACTTCAGTTCGTGAAGCCATCATCAGGGTATTAGGCTTCAACTTTGTATTGGATCTGGCTTTAGGCCTGGCCGTATTATCACCGCTAAAAGGCCCTAAAGAGGGGGTGATTGGCACCCGCATGTTCTGGATTCATGCCTTGGCCAGTACTCGCCTGATGGCAAAATTGACCGAAAAATTACCGGCAGAAATCGGCCTGACGTCTCATGAAGTATTTTTAGCGGGTTTGATGCACAACATTGGCTTTCCCCTCATCGGCCACCAGTTTCCAAAAGAATTCAAACAACTGGAAAACATGATCAATGCCAACCCCAGTTTATCGATTTTCAACCTGGAATCCTTTGCCTTTGGTGTCAATCATGCCCAAATTGGCGCCTGGCTGATGAATGCTTGGTCTATGCCGCAGTTGATTACCGATATTGTCTATCATCATCACAATCCCTATTACCGCGGGGATAATTATCAATTAAATCTGCTCACTTATATCAATGACTATTTATTGGGTCTGATCGGCATTGGTGATGCGGCCAATCAAACCTGTTCGGATGAACTATGGGCCGTGCTGGAATTGAACTCTACATTGGGGCATGAAGTGCTGGAAGCCTTACACGATGAAATCGAAGCCATTACCGAAATGGCGGAGTCGTTAACCTACTAAAGACCCATCGCCAAACAGAACCGGGGCGAATAACCATGCAGCTGTATAAAGCTTAATGTACGAATCGTTTTGCCCCGCCTGCCTGCAAAGCCACTCAGGCTTTGCCAGCTGTCCCCATTGCGGCTGGAGCAGCTATTCAGCCCATAACCCCGCTTATCTTTACCCTGGCACAGTTATCTACCCGCCTTATCAAATAGCTCGAGTCCTGGGACATGGCGGATTCGGCATTACCTACCTGGGGTGGGATACCAATCTGCAAACCAAAGTAGCCATCAAGGAATATTTGCCGCGGGATTTTGCCAAACGTGACAGTCAGGGACAGGTGATTGCGCATTCACAAGATGATTTGCCGGGCTATTTGTCCGGTTTGAGCTGTTTTCTGGCAGAAGCCCGACTACTGGCCAAGTTTCAACAACATCCCGGTATCGTCTCGGTGCTGACATTTTTCCGGGCGTTGGGTACCGGTTACATGGTGATGGAATATGTCGAAGGCCGAACCTTAAGCCATTACCTGCAACAACAGGGCCGACTGAACTGGAAACAAACCCTGGATGTTTTCATGCATGTCATGGATGCTCTGCGCGCTGTTCATGCTGCCGGGCTGTTGCATCGGGACGTTGCTCCGGACAATATTTATTTATGTGACGATGGCAGAATCAAACTACTGGATTTTGGCGCCGCTGAAAATCATCTGGGTCAAATCACACAAACCCTGCGATCTAACACCCTCATTGCCAAACAAGGTTTTACGCCACCGGAACAATACCAAGACTCCGAACCTCAAGGCCCTTGGAGTGACGTGTATGGGGTTGCCGCCAGCCTGTATTATTGCCTCACCGGCCTGTCACCACCTAATGCTTTGGATAGACTGATCAACGATACCCTCAAACCACCCTCAGCCTTGGGCGTGATCATGCCGTTTGACGCGGAACGAACCCTGATGAGTGCCCTGGCAACCAACCCTTTGCAAAGACCACAAAGCGTAGAATCACTGCAAGCTCAATTATCTGCAGCGTCCCCCATTCAGTTACCCCATCAATTGACTAAAACGGTTCGAATTCAGCCCTCCGGACTTTCTTCAATAGGCTCAGACAAACAAAACCGAATTTTTCATGCCGGACGCTGGTTATTCTGGGGTTCAACAGCCATCTTATTGCTGACATTGTTATTTAGTTTGGCCCAAAAACAAGTCGCTAAAAAGCCAACTACACTTGAACCGCTTGAAATCAGCATACCAGTGACGGATGAAGCAATAGACAAGCATGTCCCGGATGAACCCATCGGGTCAGGCAGCCTGTCCGCCGAAGAACTCAATCGCCAACAAGCTGCAGCTTTGCAACGATTTGAAGAAAACAGTCGGCGACAAAAGCCAGATCAGCCCGGTCGGGCTGAACCACAAACAGAGCATTTGCAAAGTTTATGTGCTGAATGGGGAGCGACCATGGATTGTAAAAATAAGCCATGACAAACACCACCTCGCCGTATCATTAAAATCAATTTTATGGGAATGCTATGAAACTGACTCGCTGCGAACGCGGCCATTATTTTGACGCCCAATTGCATAGCCGTTGTCCCTCTTGCGGGGTACCGGGACTGGGTACCGCTCAAACCTCAGCGGTTATTTCACCCCCCGAAGCCATGATCACCCGGGTACACGGACAAGCCGATCCCGTCGCGGACATTGGCGCCACCGTAGCGATGGTGCGTAAAAAAATGGGTATAGATCCGGTAGTGGGCTGGCTGGTTTGTGTGGAAGGTCCGGAAAAAGGCCGGGATTATCGCATTCGTAGCGAACGAAACGGCATTGGCCGCGGCTCCGATATGGCAATATGCATCCAGGGTGATGAGGCGATTTCCCGAGAAAATCATGCCTACATCAGCTTCAATCCGCGCAAAGCCGGTTTTCGAATAGCCCCCGGCGACAGTCGAGGCATGACCTATTTAAACGGTGAAGAAGTGGATGTGCCCATGCCGTTAAAACCTTATGATCGTATCGAGCTGGGCCAGACTCAGCTGCTGTTTGTACCGTTTTGCAGCGAATCATTCAATTGGGAAACCTCGGGAGACTAATGCATGCGAGCCATAGGCCTGATTTTAATGTTATGGTTTTCAGAATTGATCAATGCTCAAGGCATTGAAGATTTTGCTTTGGTTCAGGCACAAGCGGATTTGCCTGCCATTACTCTATGGTTGAATTTACCGTCAGCCAGCGTGATTAAGCCCGAGCAATTTAGTGTCAGTGTCGGCTCGAAACCCGCCAGCGTAGTATCCATAGACGGCTACAGACAGACCGGCGAAGGCGTGGCCTATATATTTCTGGTGGATATTTCCAAATCCTTGCAAGCGCAACAGTTTCAACATATCAAACAAGCTTTGCAACACTGGTCAAACGCCATGGGTGATCAAGATCGAGCTGCATTACTGACTTTTGGCAACAAAGTGCAGCAAATACTGCCGTTTAGTGCTGATCATGAGCGGTTGAGTTCTGCAATTGCCGAATTAAGTGCGACCGATCATGAGACCAGTCTCTACCAAGGCTTACTGGAAGCGATGAATCTGGTGCGCCAGCAAAGTCCCGATCTACCAGCACGTCGGGCTATCGTGGTGCTCAGTGACGGGATGGATGATACGGTGAGTGGTGTCAGTGTCGATGACATCATCAGCCAAAGCCGTGAATATCAGACGCCTATTTACAGTATCGGCTTCGCCGCACCGCCTATCAACGCAGCCAAACGCCAGGGTTTGAAAATCATGGGTACGCTGGCCCACCAATCAGGTGGGTTTTTCGTGCAGGCTGATGCCGAGCAAATCGATACCGCCTACCAGCAGCAACAGCAACACATCCTGCAAGCGTATCGGATGCAGATAAATTGTCCGGACTGTCAGGCTGACGGCCAATCATACCGGTTGAGTCTGACTTGGAATGACGGTCAACACCTACTCAGTGATGGCCTGGATTTACGTTTATTACCTCAGCACACGGCTAAACCATCTGCGTCACTCCGACCCGAGAGCACTGATTTACCGGTAGCCCTATTGATTTTCAGCATCGGTGTTTGTGCATTTCTAATCGGCTTGTTCATGGTCTACCGGCAACGTCTGGCAAAACCTGAACAGGATGTATACCAGCCAGAACCTATCATTCAACCTGTTGCCGTGTCGGCAAAACCCTTGCCCGGTTTTCCTGTAAAACTCACCGTAGTCACCGGCCTGCAAAAAGGCCAAAGCTTTCAGTTACCAGTCGGCGAACACACCAGCCTGGGACGAGGTAGTCAATGTGACTTAAGCCTGGATCAGGATGTGGAAATCTCCACTCAACACGCCGCTCTGCAATATTTGGCGGGCACACTCAGCATCCGCGACCTGAATTCAACCAACGGCACACTGATCAACGGTGTGCCGATCCATAATACCTTCCCGCTCAAAAGCGGTGATTTGATCCTGTTGGGGCGAACTGAACTCAGAATCGAGTTTTCAGGTAAGGCTTAATGCAGCTGTTACCCGGCAACGCCATTCATATTGGCCAACGCCGGGAGCAGCAAGATGCTTTTGCCTTGTCTGATTTTGCAGATGAAGCTTTTGTCGAACATGGCGGCTATCTGGCTGTGATCGCCGATGGCATGGGCGGTTTGAAATTCGGTGCAGAAGCCGCTGAACTCACCGTCACACAGTTTCTCACCAGCTACCAGAGCAAAGCCATTGAGCAATCCATTCCGGCCAGCCTGGATCAGGCTTTGCAATACGCTCAACAAACCGTATTGGCCGTGGCTCAACAATTGAATTGCCTGGAAGAAATGGGCAGTACCCTGGTCGCAGCAGTCGTTCACCAAAACCAACTTTATTGGCGAGCGGTGGGCGATAGTCATGTTTATCTATTTCGGGATCAGCGTTTAAGTCAGCTCAATCCGGATCACAACTATGCCAGAAGTTTACAAATTCAGGTTGAAACAGGCTTGATCAGTCAAACTCAGGCCGATAAGCACCCGGATCGACAAGCACTGGAATATTTCATCGGTTCGAATCCGCTGCCGCAAGACAACATACAACATCAGCCCATAACGCTAAAGCCAAACGACAAATTGCTACTTTGTTCGGATGGAGTTGATGGTTTCTTATCCGCCGACAGACTGATCACTTGTCTGCAAGATACGCCGATGCTGGCCGCGCAGCGTATCTGCGATGAAGTATTGGCCTTGAATCATCCCTACCAGGACAATCTAACCGCCATCGTTCTGGGATTTCAGGCTTAACCCAGCTTTGAATCATCCTTCACATCAGCAGGTGCTTCAAACCACTGCTGTTTCGGCGACCAAACTTTTTCAGCAGGATCACCCACATAATGCGGCGACATGATCTGCACACCAAACTCGTTAAACTCATCCTGAATATTGGCATGCAGGGCGGTTAACGTCATGCGGCGCAGGTCGGCGCGTTCAACTTGGGCAGTTAAGCGATATTCCACATAAAAATCAGACAGTGCGGTTTGCGAGATAAATGGCTTGGGTTCGGAACGCAAGCCGCCAGTCTTTTCCGCAGCTCGCAGCAACATGGCATGCACCTGTCGCCAGGGGGTGTTGTAGCCGATCGTCACCGTGGTATGAACCACCAAACCATGGCCTGCCGCCAAGCGGGACGAGTTGATGGTTTTAGAACTACCAATCAAAGAGTTGGGCACATTGACCTCTTCGCCGTTGGAGGTTCTGACTTTGGTCGAAAAAATCCCCACATTGGTGACCAGCCCTTCTATCTCGTCTATTTTGACGTACTCACCTTCGCGCAACACATGAGAATAAATCATGATCAAGCCGCTAGCGGCCTGCCCTACCACACCGGAACCACCGATCGAAACCATGATACCGATTAACACGCTCAAGCCCTTAAACGCCTCGGTATTGCTACCCGGCAAATACGGATAAGCCATCGCCAACGCAAACAGCCAAAGCAGGGCCTGCGCCAGCTTGCGAGTGGGCCTGGCGGTATCTTCCGCCATCCAGGATACATTGACCTTACCCGATTCGATGCGGGCGAAAAACGCCTTTAACATTTGTGAGGCAAAACGGGTGAGCATCACAATCAAAAACACCACCAGCAAACCCGGCAAGGCCTCCACGATAGACGACAAGATACCCTGGATGGTTTCAAGCAGATACCCCTGCAGTCGTTCCCCCCAGGGGCGACTATAAGGAAACTGCCGCAATACAAAACTGGCCCATTCATAAACGGCTACCAACACCAATATCCATTTGACAAAATGCAGCAAAGACAAAGTGGCGTTTATCCATTGTTGCGGTTGCAGCGCAACGACCAGTTTGGCTTGATATCGGCTCAACCAGACCTGCAAGCGATTAACCAGTCGTTGCTCGCCCCAATAGATCAAGCGATAAGTCAGATAAAATATCAGGCTGGCCAACAGACTGTAGCCTATGCCTTCCAACAAAACCTTGGGTTTATTTTGCTGCCTGGCCTCGGCTACAGCCAGCTTGAGATTGTCGGAGGCTGCTTTGGTTGCTGAGTCGATTGAATCATCCAGCAGCGGATCCAAATCGGCAGGTCGGATTTGGAATACCAGGATACCGTTCAATTCGACAAATCGCCCACCTTCAGGCGTGGGGCGTGTAGTGATGGTATCTTCACCACCGTTCTCCATGGCGGTTTTGATGCGATTGCGAATAGTGATTCGTCTTTCTTTGGGGTTAAAGCCCATGGATTCCGAGCGCATGGTAAAGATATAGCGATTCATGAACTCAAACGGCAATGCTTCCTCTGCTGGTTTAGATGCATCTCCTGTCAATAAGCTGATGTCTGTATTATCCGCATAAGCCGGTAATCCAAGCATGATAAAAAACACCAGCAAAAACCGCTCAATGATATGACGGGATTTATTCAATTGGCCTATCGCATTATTCACACCACACCTCATTCATAAAAATAGCTGGCAATAACGGCTGCACCTATGATTTGCAGAATCCTTGGGTAGGCTAAGAGTAATCCTTATAAACAAAAAAGGCATCCTGAAGATGCCTTTTTCGAGTAAAAACCGATTAAACCCCGTCAGGAAAATCGTAGCTGTAATGCTTGCGCAGTGGTTTGACCACTTCCCATTGGCTATCCAGACCGGCTGGAAATACTACCAAATCACCCGGCAGGATACGCACCGGCTCACCGCCAGCCGGTGTTACCAGAATTTCGCCATCCAGCACGTAAGCGCATTCGGTTTCATCAAAGTCGATTGGGAATTTGGAGACTTCTTTTTCCCAGATCGCCCAACCGGATACACCGAGTTCTTGCAAACGTTCTTCGCTGGGATTGTGTTCAATCTTGATTTGGCTCATGTTTTTTAAGCGTAAAAGTTTAGGGAGGTTTAATTCTAACATTCCAGCTGACAGTTAACTATAACCGCTTGCCTACGAAACAAACCGGGCTCGCAATCAAAGCCATTTTGGGCACGAATTCATTGCCAATGAAAGTCGACTCGTAGCCAATCAAATAGCAAACCCGCGCGTAGCCGCATAAAGCTATTTATTCAGGCCAGAACTCAGGATTCATGACCTGATCGAAGTCCCACGGGCAAGATTCAGGAAACACGTTCAATATTCCGGTTTCGTTCTCTGTAATGCGCGCCGCATCAGCCCATGACTCCAACCAAAATTCAGCGTTTTCAAGCTCGGGTTTTAAACTTGGGGCTTTATTGAGCCTGCGCACAATCATATTGCGCTGGTCTTTGATGGTTCGTTCCCAACTCCGTCCTCGATGACTAGGCTGATACCGCCATTTAATCAAATGCGCGAGTAACACAGCCATTCTGCTTTCAAATTCACGTTGCTCACTTTTACCCACGTCTTCAATCTCATCCGCAATATGTTCAAGGTCGAGCAAATCAAAGCGACCGGAACGAATAAACGCCGCTTGTTCATTTGCCCATGCTATTACGTCGGTTTCATATTTTTGCATCAACACCGCCCTCATGTGTCTCAATAGGTTTTAGACCTTTGCAACATACTATTCAGTAGCCAATAAAACAATCCTATTGAGACAAAAACCGAATCCTTTTACGACAGCGCTATGCCACAGACCCGTCGTCTAACCTCGCAACGGCGGCACACGACTTAACAGCGCTACGAGTTCGGATTGTCTGTGGGTTTCGGTTTTTCTGAACAGGCTTTTCAACTGGGTTCGCACCGTATTGAGTGTAATGCCTGCTCCTTGAGCATATTCTTCCGGTGATTTTCCTGCCAACAATGCCGATGCTATTCGCAACTCAGCGGGAGATAAGTCATATAGCCTGCCCACCAATTGCAGTGGTGATAAAACTTTGCCAGCGTCGACGACCAAAATCAGTACCAGTGGTATTTGCCAATCCTGATTAAACGGCGATGCAGCTGGTAACGGCGTTACAAAGGCTTGTCGATTCTCCGCACCGTTCAAAAACATGGCCCCGCCTATCGCCGGGTAACAAGTAGCGCCGGCGATTAAAGCTGACAGTCTGTTTTTATTGGTTGGATGAGTGATAGATAAACGCCCCAACTTGCAGTTTAGTTCGCAAGCCGGATTATTTAGCAAATGCTCGGCGGCGGTGTTCAAATGCAGGATAGTGCCATTAGCATCGACGATCAGCATCGCCAAAGACATTGCGTCAATTGCCCTGGCACCCAATTCGGCCTTGGCTTGTAAGTTCTGGGTGTGTGTTTGTAGCCGTAAAGCGCGTTGCAAATGGCCGCTGAAACGTTGGGCGGCGCGCTGTTCAGAATCACCAAACGGCTGTTGGCCTACAGCACGCAAAACAACAAAAAGACTATATTGATCGTTGTTTTGATAAACCTTCCCAGTCATTCTATAGCGCGCGTTATACGCCAGTAAGAAATCCTGATAAAACTCATTGTGATCGATAAAGTATTGAGTATTCACTTTATGGCAACTTCGCCATTCATCCATGGCTCCCTGACTTAAATACTTTAAAATTGGATCAATGCTTCCGTAATAATTAACAAAATCGGCATTCCCTTGTTCTGGAAAAACAGTTCCAGCCAATATGCCAGAAATGGGGGTTTCAGTCTTTTTACACATGATTAACAGTTGAGCATCAGCGCCGCCAGCATACTGCCCGCAAAGCCCTATTGTCGCTTTCCAACGACTGGAATCCAGGGCCGTTTCGTAAATCACACCGATTAAATGATCAAACTGCTCGTCTTCAGACATGCCTACACGCTCTACACTAATAACGTTAGTGCGAATCTATAGGTGGCGAGGCGGTAAGTCAACCTCCCAAGGAAGCACTGAGCAGAGTATTCAGAGCTATGCTTAACAGTCAGTCAGCTTTGCAAGGCTGGCACCCGACTTAGCACCGCTACAAGTTCCGATTGTCTGTGGGTACCGGTTTTTCTAAATAGGTTTTTCAATTGGGTCCGCACAGTATTGAGCGTAATATCAGCTCCTTGAGCATATTCTTCCGGTGATTTTCCTGCCAACAATGCCGATGCTAT
>SXGU01132618.1_pt1 | contig 10157 bp, 8 predicted proteins | sample 3174531 | NCBI WGS metagenome assembly SXGU01 (sample SAMN11356863, study PRJNA531348) | freshwater metagenome | isolation source: freshwater sample F1-140 | place: China: Fuxian Lake, Yuxi | collected 2017-12-25 | reverse complement strand
TGGGAAACGACGGAAGAAGACTACGACCGCGTCTTGAATATCAACCTGAAGGGACCGTTTTTCTGCTCGCAGATGCAGGTGAGGCATCTACTCGAGACGAAGAGTAGAGGGAAGATCGTAAATATCAGTTCGGTTCACGAAGATCTTCCTTTTCCGAACTTCGCTTCATACTGCGTGAGTAAGGGCGGGTTGAAGATGCTCACCCGCGATCTGGCGATTGAAGTTGGCCCGATGGGTATTAATGTGAACTCGATCGCCCCGGGCGCGATCAAGACCGAAATTAATTCCAAGCTCCTCGATAACCCGAAACAGTTGAACGCTCTCTTGTCGCAGGTTCCGCTCCGACGAATGGGCGAACCAAATGACGTTGCAAAGCTCGCGCTTTTTCTCGCGAGCTCTGACTCCGACTACGTGACAGGCGCGACGTTCTTCGTCGACGGGGGTTTGACTTGGCAGTATGAGGAACAGTGATGTCGAACCATCCGATCCAGGATTACGGAGTGATCGGAAATATGCGAACGGTGGCCCTGATTTCAACGAAGGGCTCCATCGACTGGTACTGCTTTCCGCGCTTTGATTCGCCGAGTGTCTTCGCGCGGATCCTGGATCAAGACAAAGGCGGATTCTTCGAGATCGCGCCGCACGGCGAACATTTTAGCGAAAAACAATTCTACTGGCCCGAGACAAACATCTTGGTCACACGATTTCTCTCGGAGCATGGGATTGCCGAACTCATCGATTTCATGCCGACCACGGGCGAAGAAGCGGATCGACATCAAATGATCCGCCACGTGCGCTGCGTACGCGGAGAAGTTCGTCTTCACGTCGGCTGCGAGCCCGCATTTGATTATGCGAGGGCCGAGCACCGAACGACGGTCACGAGTCGGGGCGCCGTCTTTGAAAGCGAGAGCTTAAGCTTATCCCTTTCCACGTCAGTCGCCCTCAAGTCGACGGGGCGGGGAGTGGGGGCCGAATTCGTGCTCCGAGAAAACGAGTCAGCCAATTTTATCTTGAGGCGTCTCGACGATTCTCACCAGTGTTCGCCGCCGCTGACAGCTCTTGAGGGAGAAAAAATCTTCCACGACACCGTTTTGTTTTGGCGGGCGTGGCTCTCAAAATGCACGTATCGGGGGCGCTGGCGCGAGATGGTTCATCGCTCGGCGCTCGTCTTGAAACTCCTGACGTATGAGCCGACCGGTGCGATCGTGGCGGCACCGACTTGCAGCTTGCCTGAGGAAATTGGCGGCGTCAGAAACTGGGACTATCGATACACGTGGATTCGCGATGCCGCTTTTACTCTCTACGGCCTCATGCGAATCGGTTTCAACCAGGAAGCTCAGGCGTTCATGGGATGGCTGAGCGCTCGCTTAGCGAACTGCAAGGCCGATGCGGCGAACTCGCCACTTCAAATCGTCTACGGGATTCAAGGTGAGTCGACACTCACCGAGATCGAACTCGATCATCTCGCCGGCTATCGCAATTCTCGACCCGTGCGTGTCGGCAACGGGGCGTATGAACAGCTCCAGCTCGACATTTACGGCGAGTTAATGGATGCAATTTATCTCTATAACAAGCATGGCTCGCCGATTTCTTACGATTCATGGCGAGAGATCCAGGATCTTCTCTCTTGGTTGGGCCGAAACTGGAAGTCACCTGACGAGGGAATTTGGGAAGTGCGTTCGGGACGACAGAATTTCACCTACTCCAAACTCATGTGTTGGGTGGCCTACGATCGTGCACTCCGGTTGGCCGACAAGCGATCCTTTCCAGCCGACCGCATCTCCTGGCAGAAAACGCGAGACGAAATTTACATGGAAATTATGAATCAAGGTTGGAGCCCGGAGCGAAAAGCCTTTAAGCAATCATTCGAAAACGATTCGCTCGATGCAGCGTCGCTCATCATGCCCCTCGTTTTCTTCTTGGCGCCAGATGATCCGCGGATGCTGAGCACACTGGATGCGATCAACCGCCCCTCCTCCCTCGGCGGCCTCGTCTCCGATGGACTGGTCTATCGTTATGATCTCGAAAAAACTCAGGACGGACTTCAAGGGAAAGAGGGCACCTTCAACATCTGCTCGTTCTGGTTGGTGGAGGCGCTCACCCGCGCTGGGCGAACGGATGCTAAAAAACTCGACCAGGCCCGAACTCTCTTCGAGAGAATGCTCGGGTACTCGAACCATCTCGGTCTCTATGCGGAGCAAACGAGTAGCACCGGGCAGGCGCTCGGAAATTATCCCCAAGCCTTTACGCACTTGGCCCTCATCAGTTCCGCTTACAATTTGGATCGCGTATTAAGCGGCGAACGAAACTGACGTTCTCTTAGCGGCAGCAGCAAACAGAGTTTAAGCTGCCGCGAGCGTTGCACGGTCGTGCAACACTGATTTCAAAGCTGTCGGGAATTAACGCAATGTGCTGCGCTCAGGAGGGAGTCGGAATCTGACGAACGTGGACCAAGACGCGGTCGACTCGACCGTCTTCGCCCATGATGCCGTAGGCGGCTCGACGGAAGAACTTCGGCTCGGCACATTCGATTTTAAATTCGATGACCGATGGTTTGCCCGTTTCGAGTACACCCTGGTTTTGCGCCGTCATCTTCTCCGCGATGTCTGGCGGAAAGCCCGCCTCGTGGATGGTCTTGCCGATGATTTGCGCGGCCGAGCGCTTCAGAAAGTCGAGCGGACGAGGGGCCACCAGCATGTAGCGGTGTTCACGATCGAACACGGCAATGCGCTCTGGAGTGAGCGAGGGCGCGAAGCTCGGAGGGAATTCAGCCGAGAGGGTCTTCATCACGCGCTCATACTTTTCATCGGCAACCGAAGTGACAAAGCGAACTTTGTCTTCGTCGCTCAAGGGCAAGCGCTTGATCATGCGCGCGCATGCCTGAAGCGACAGCTCCTCCTTGCCGGCCATCGCGCGGCTGAGGGCTGAGGGATGAATTTCGAGTTGGTTCGCGAAGGCCCTCATCGAATACAGAGGGTTCTTCTGCTTTCGCTGGCGAAGTTCGTCGAACAGGACTTGGATATGAAAGCTGAGATTCGAGTTGTTTTGCATTTGGCGAAAACCAAATTATCAGAAACTGAACTATAGAGAAGATGCTCCAGGAATCGATTGTTGAAATTCCCCTCAATGGTGGAAGTGGCACTAGGACTTCGATTTTCCTGGGGTAATAGGGAAACTGACTTTGTTTGTTGCTCTATTTTTAGCAAACAGAATCGATAGAGGTGGAGACCAAAAACGCAGCATTTCTCGCTCGAGTCATTTGGTTTGTTTGATCGAGAAATGAGCAATGCCTCTAGCAACACCGAAGGCCGAAAGTGTGCGCCGGCGCTCACTTCGGCAGAGTTGGTTCAGGAAAAGATTATCATCGTAATTTCAATAACTTACCAGCAGTCTTCTCAGCGGCGATCTTGTGATTTTTCGGCGTGTAAGTTATGTGTAAGGGATGGAAATCAAACGCAAGCTCGAGATACTCGCCGACGCCGCTAAGTACGATGCCTCCTGCTCGAGTTCGGGCACACAGCGAAAGCGTGATCCGAAGGGTCTCGGTAACGCCGAAGGAATGGGCATTTGTCACAGTTATACCCCCGATGGACGTTGCGTCTCGCTTCTCAAGATTCTCTTCACCAACAATTGCATTTACGACTGCCGGTTTTGTATCAACCGGCTTTCGAGCGACACGCCTCGCGCTAAATTTACCGTTGATGAAGTCGTGTGGCTCACCATGGAGTTCTACCGCCGCAACTACATCGAAGGTTTGTTTTTGAGTTCCGGCATTCTTCAGAGCGTCGACTACACGATGGAGCAAATCACGGAAGTCGCCCGTCGCTTGCGTGAGGACGAAAGGTTCGGAGGTTATATTCATCTGAAGGTCGTCCCCGGAGCTTCGCAAGAGATGATCGAGCGCGCGGGTCTGTATGCGGACCGAGTGAGCGCCAACATCGAACTCCCCAGACAGACGGATCTCGATCAAATCGCGACGGCGAAGACCGTGAGTTCCGTCTTCGATAGCATGGAGCGAATTCGCGAAAAGGTCGCGGAGAGTAAAGAAAGCCGCAAGGGCACTTCCCTTACGCTCAAGCCGTGGTCTGAGGCGAAGGCGGAGACAACGGCCAAAAAGAAACTGATTTTCGCTCCGGCTGGACAAACAACTCAAATGATCGTCGGCGCGACGAATGCGAGTGACCAGATCATCCTGGATCGATCGCAGCAGCTCTATGACGATTTCAAACTCCGCCGCGTGTACTACTCAGCCTATTCTCCGATTCCGAACGCCGACGCGACTCTTCCGGTGGAGCGGCCGTCTTTGATTCGCGAAAATAGGCTCTACCAGGCTGACTGGTTGATTCGCTTCTACGGTTTCCGCGCCGATGAGTTGACCGACGAGTCTCGCCACCTCGACCTTGAACTCGATCCGAAGACCGCCTGGGCTCTCCGGCATCGGTCCTTTTTTCCCGTTGATGTCAATACGGCACCGAAAGAGTCTCTCTTAAGAATTCCCGGAATCGGGGTTCGTAATGTCGAGCGCATTCTGCAAGTTCGAAGGTTTCGGAAACTGACTCTCGAAGATCTTCGAAAACTTCGCATTTCGATTCCGCGAGCAAAATATTTCGTGACGACGGCGGATCACAATCCCGACGTGTGGAAGATTGATCAACTTCACCTCGGGGATAAACTGAGGTCAAAGAAGTTCGAGCAGCTCTCGCTCTTTGATCAATCGCAGAGCCTCGCACTGACCGGAGAGATCTGATGTTCGTGCACGAGGTGAGGATCACGGCTGGCTTCGATGAATTTCGCGACCGTGCCAGAGATTACATCTTACGTGGTCTCGCGCCTGACCAAGTTCGTTTTCTCGCGGGAGAATCCGAGCAAGAAATGGATTTGCTCGCGAGCCTCCGCAACGAGACCGCCTTCGATGGGCCGGCGAAGCAGGGCAAACTCACGGTGCCGCCGGCCTATCTAAAACTCGCAAAGACCATCGCTCATCACGCCTCGCCTCGGCGGTGGGATCTTCTTTACAGAATTCTTTGGCGCCTGCAAAAGGAGTCGCGGCAACTTCTGGAACTCGCGATCGACGACGACGTGCGAGAGGCGACGCTCATGCAGAAAGCCATTCACCGCGAGATCCATAAGGTGCACGCCTTCGTTCGATTCGAAAAGGTGCCGAATCAAGAGGGCGAGGATGAGAGCTACTTTGCATGGATCGAGACCGAACATCCAGTGATCGAACTTGCGGCTCCATTCTTCGCACGACGTTTCGGCGATCGTCGTTGGTCCATTCTGACTCCACACGGCTCCGCATTCTGGGACGGGGAGAACCTCACCTTCGGTGAGGGTGTCGCGACCCCACCTCCGCGCGCGGAGAGCTTGGATGATCTTTGGAAGGCGTACTATCGTTCTTCGTTCAATCCCGCTCGCATCAAGATGAAGGCGATGCGCGCGGAAATGCCCCTGAAATACTGGAAGGCGCTTCCGGAAACCGAAATCATCAACGAACTCATTCGCACGGCTCCCGATCGACTGAGTCAAATGGCTGAACGCCAAAATCGCCGTGCAGAGCCGCCCGAAACGAAAGATCTCGAACATCTGAAATTTGCCGCGCGATCGTGTCAGGCCTGTCCTCTTTTTGATTCGGCAACACAGACGGTTTTCGGCGAAGGCCCCGCCACGTCAAGACTCATGATTATCGGTGAGCAGCCTGGCGATCATGAGGATCAGGTGGGTCGTCCCTTCGTTGGACCGGCGGGTGAAGTTTTCGATCGCGCGATGAAGAAGGCGGGCATCGCGAGATCGTCAGCCTACATCACAAACAGCGTGAAGCATTTTAAGTGGAAGCCGGGCCCACCCGGAAAACTTCGGCTTCACCAAAAGCCGAGTGGAAGCGAAATGCACGCTTGTCGTCCTTGGCTCGAGCGTGAAATTGAAGCGATACGTCCTGACGTGATCGTTTGCATGGGTCAAACGGCGGCCACCGTTCTCTTCGGTCGCGCGGTTCGCCTCGCCGATGAAGTCGGCAAAATCCACACGCATCTTCCGTGGGCTCCGAGAATTTTGGTGACTTACCACCCCTCAGCCATCCTGCGCGCGATGACCGAAGAGTCAAAACAAACGATGCTCAATTCCCTCGAAACCACGCTCGCCCTCGCCCGCGAATGCGTGGAGAGCGAAGTCCTCACTGAACCGTGATCCAGACATTGCGCACGCCAACCTGCCGAACCAGATCGTTAAAGTACTTCGCGTCGGCAGGATGTTGACGAATGCAACCATGCGATGCCCGTTTCCCGAGCTTACGCCAATTTCCCTCAGGCGTACCGTGAAGTGCGAATCCACCTTGAATGAAGACCGCATACGGCATGTTTCCGAGGCCCATGTAATCACCCTCGGGATAAGAGCGTGAAGTGTACTTGGTATACACGCGCCCATTCGGATGGCGATCAAACCGCGGCGTCTCATGTTGACGGAGACCGGTCGAAACCAACCACGAAGTCGCAAGCTCACCATTGAGATACAAATAGAGTGTCTGCTCGGACTTCACGATCTGCGCCCACACGGTGCACGAATCACGAAAGCACGTCGGAGCGAACAATCCATCAGCCGGGTTTTCGAAAAGCCACGGCGATTCGCCCGTTTCTTCCTCGTAAACTTTGTCAAATTCGCGCAACGTCTCTTCCACCCGCGGATCAAACGGATCGAGCTCACTCGTCGCCCCTGCGTAGGGTGTAGCGAGAAGAATCATCACTAAAACCAAGAGTCCTTTCATCGTCCCATCCCTCCATTTCTCAGAAGAGTGTGAACCTGGCGTCTACGCGAAGACAAATGAAATGGCGTTGTCGCGAGCGCCGACACCGAATCTTTACATTCAAGTTTTTTTGTTTAACGGTTGCCGTCGGTCGCGATTTATGTCATTTCCTCGGTCCCACGTTGAGGAGGAGGAATCATGCCAGCGTCCCGCAGCCCCGACATGCATCTCACAATCCTGAAGCGAGAACTCTTGCGCCGCCGCGAAAAAAATCGCGCCTACTCCGCTCGCGCCTTCGCCCGCCAACTCGGCGTCCACGTCTCCGCCCTCAGCCGCATACTGAACGGAAAACAACAAATGTCGATCAAAGCCGGCATCTCCATCGTAAACAAACTCGACCTGCCCGAACCGGAGCGCCGGGAGTTTTTGATGTCGTTGGGGGCCCAAAAACTTTGGCTCTCCATAGTTGGCCCACTTTCCCGGTGATGCCCCTCAACCGCTCCGAGGGCGATGTGACGTGTTTGGCCAGGATCTTGCCTTATGACCCATCATGCTCGCACCTTGCCCTTATATTTCGACTCACGAAAAACCATCGTCCGATGAACGGAATGTCGTCCGACTCGGCCGCTTCCGTCGGAAATCCGACGGAAGGTGGATCCAACGTTTCACATGCAAAGACTGCGGTCGCGGATTCTCTCACGCGACCCGCAGCGACTGCTACCGGCAGAACAAACGTCAGCTCAATGACAAGCTTCGGAAGCTCTTCGCCTCCGGCCTCTCGCAGCGGCGCCTCGCGAAGCTCTTCGGAATCAGTCGCACGACCGTCGCGCGCAAGTTCGAGTTCCTCGGCACGCGCGCGTTCAACGACATCCGACAAACGCGGCCAATCGAACCCCTCATCGAAATCCTAGAGTTCGATGACATGGAATCTTTTGAGCACTCGAAGCTCAAGCCCGTCTCGATCGCGATCGCGGTCGAGAACAAAACGCGCAGAATTCTCGATTTAGAAGTGGCGCAAATGCCCGCGAAAGGTCCACTCGCGGCGCGCTCGATCAAGAAATACGGCCCGCGAAAAGACGAGAGAACTCAAGCGCGCGCCCGGCTCTTCCAAAGACTCACCGAGAGGGTGTCGCCGTTCGCGCTTCTCAAGTCCGATATGAATCCTCAATACCCAGCGACGGTGAAAAAGTTTTTTCCGTTGGCTGAGCACCAGAAATTCAAGGGCCGACGAGGCTGCGTGATCGGGCAGGGGGAACTCAAGCGCGGCGGCTTTGATCCGCTCTTCAGCTTCAACCACACCGCCGCGAGTTTCAGAGCGAACGTGAATCGGCTCTTCCGCCGAACTTGGAACACCACCAAAAAACGCGAACGGCTCGCGGCCCACATGGCCATCTACGCGCAATATCACAACAACGAACTCATCTGATTCCATAGACTCTGTTCATAAAGCATCGTGGCCGATTCCCGGAAACTCCGCACGACGCTGATGTTGATTCGGCTATCACCATTAAGGTGGACCAGTTTACGAAAGTGCACGTTTGAGAGACCCCAACTCCATGATTCACTTCTTTGCCTCCTTTAGTTTGGTCCTTGAGTGCATTTGATGTGCTCCTCATCCTTTTTTCAGCGAGGTAATACATGAGTTTGGATCTCCTCAACACCAAGGGCACGCCGCCCGAGAAGCAAATTCTCACGTGGCGTGAGATGGTTCGTGCGCCGATCAGTAAGTTGGATGTCGATGCGTTCACGCGGATACGCGTGATCTTGATGAATGGTATCGAGATGGAGGCTCTCACGTTTTCGCACGCCTGCGCGCGCATGAATCGTGAACTTCAGCCGCATCTCGCGCTCATTCGTCGGGCCGAACAGCACCAAGCGACCGCGGTGAACTGGCTCCTCCCGTCGGATCAGTCTCCGATCGAGACGACGATCGCGTACGAGCAAGTGGCGGTCGAAATAACGGCGGCGGTCGGTCGACGCGAGCCTGATCCGTACTTGCAGCAGGTCTACAAGTTCGGTCTGCTCGAGGATTTCGATCACTTGTATCGTTACACCGCACTTCTCGATCGTCTCGAAGGAAAAGACTCCAACAATATTTTGCAGAGCTATACCGACATCCATCCGGGTCGTCCAACGGTGGATGAGCACAGACATCCGCTCGATGACTTAAGAAATCCCTACGATAAAAGAAACGCGACCGCCGTCACGAAGATGAACGCGTTGACGATCATGGCTGCGGAACAGCAGACGCATAACTACTATATGAACATTGGACCGCTGTTTTCGGATCCGATCGCGCGCCAACTCTATGCGGAAATCGCGTCGGTTGAGGAACAACACGTCACCCAGTACGAGTCCATCATCGATCCGACTGAGACATGGATGGAGAAGTGGCTCATGCACGAGGCGAACGAGGCCTACAACTACTGGAGTTGTGTTGAGACTGAAAGTGATCCGAAGGTCAAAGCCCTGTGGGAAAGGTTCCTGGACTACGAGTTGGGCCAACTTCAGGTCGTCAGTGAGCTCTTTAAAAAATATGAGAACCGCGATCCCGCGGAAGTTCTCGGCACGAAAGTTCCCGAACCGATTCCGTACTCTCCGCAGCGTGATTATGTGCGATCGATTCTCGATGAGGTTTCCATCCGCGCCGACGGCCCGAATTTCGTCACGCAAGATCGCGAACCGCAGCGTTCACTCGATTATCGCGCGGCCCTCAATGCCGACGGAAATCCGTCGGAAGCCATCTCAGAAGGATATGTCTGGTCTCCCGGAGGCGAACTTGCACGGCGGGCCGAGAAAAAACCGATGATGCAACATAAGCTTGCCGTCGAAAAAGGAGCACACGTATGAGCGAGCATTCACCCCTTGGAACAAATCGCACAGGAATTCAAATGGCACCCGTGGAGAGCGCGATGCTTCTCCAAGAGAACGAAGCCGTGGTGGACGTGCCTTACGAAAATCCCGCGGCCGCATCGATGAGGCAATCGTACATCGCGGAATCGCCCGATCTCGGAACGGTGCCGGTTCCGGCAACGATCAAAGGAATGGCGAAATCCGGGTTCGAAAAGTTCATGGGTAAAAATCCGGAGGTCTTCATCGACAAGCTCGGGCAGAGGCTGGCGTTCGAACGCACCGGAACGCGCCTTTACAGCGCGATCATCAATAAGTGCATCGCGGACCCTGATTCGATCGTTTCCCTCGAGGTTCTTAAGCGCATCCAACAGGAAGAAGTCGATCACTTCACGCTCGTTCACGACGCGATCGTCGAACTAGGTGGAGACCCCACGGCGATGACTCCTTCGGCAGACGCCGACGCGGTGGCGAGCATGTGGCTCCTGCAACTCCTTGCCCATGCGCGTCCGGCCGCCGACGATCGTCAGCACCTCGCGCTGGTAGCCGCCGAGCTTGGCGTCGAGCGTCG
>SXGU01464335.1_pt1 | contig 10162 bp, 9 predicted proteins | sample 3174531 | NCBI WGS metagenome assembly SXGU01 (sample SAMN11356863, study PRJNA531348) | freshwater metagenome | isolation source: freshwater sample F1-140 | place: China: Fuxian Lake, Yuxi | collected 2017-12-25 | reverse complement strand
GCTGGCGGTCGCCGGTGCCCGGCGTTCGGAGAGTCCGCTGGGCCAGGCCTGGCTGGCATCGGTGAGCCGGGTCAACGGACCCGCGTCGGTGGTCGCCGCGGCCGCGGCGCTGTGCGTGTTCGCCCGGAGCACGGCCACGGTGAGCCTGAGCGGTCAGGTGCGCGAGTGGGCGTGGGTGCCCGTCTGGGCGGCCGCGGTGCTCGTCTGCGCCGCTGGACTGTGGGGCCTGTGGTTCGCATTCGCGCGCGGGTCGGACGTCGTCCTGGAACGGCGCGCGGTGATGATCGCCTGCGGGTCGGTCCTGGTCTTCATGGTCACCAGCGCACTGCCGGGTCCCATCGGCCAGCTCCAGGGCTTCGACGACATGCAGAGCGTCACCGGGGCCGACCTCTTCACCCGCGGCTACTTCCCCTGGCGTGACCTGACGCTGATCCATGGCATCTTCGAGGACGCGCTGCGGAGCCTGGCAGGCTTCGTCCTGTTCGAGCACACCCTCTGGGGAACGGGAGCGGCCGGGGCCGCGCTCTGGTCGCCGCTGGGCTGGGTCAGCCTGTTCCTCTTCGCGGTCTGGGCGACCCGGGGCCGGGCCGTCCCGCTGCTGTTCATCACCGCCCTGATGCTCTGGGTCTCGCACTACTCGCCCATGCCGATGCGCTGGTGGTTCGCGCCGATCGTGTGGATCCTGCTCGGCGAGGCGCTACGTCGCTCCCGGGCCAGGTGGACGGCGCTGCTGCTCACCGCTCTCTTCGTGCAGGCCGTCCTGGTGCCCGAGACGGCGTTCCAGGTGCTCGGGGTCCTCCCCGTCCTCGTGGGGCACGACCTGGTGACCCGGCCGGCGGGCACGCCGTGGTGGCGGTCCCTGTCGAAGACCCGGGACGCAGCCGTCACCGGCGTCGTGCTGATCGTGCTCTGGGCGGCGTTCCTCGCCTGGCACGACAGCCTGAGGCAGTTCGTCGACTACTACCTCATCTTCGGTCCCGGTCACGTCGAGTCCGGCGCCCTGCCCCTCGGCACCTACACGAACACCAGGTTCGACGTCGCGTTCATCGTCGCCATCTGCCTGATCGTCATCACCCTGGTCGCCGCCGGCTGGATCTTCCTGTCGAAGGGAGCCGTCTCGGTGCGCCAGTGGGTCATGCTGGGCTGCGCGTTGACCGCCGGGCTCTACGGCGAGAAGAGCCTGGGCCGGATGGACGACGGCCATGTCATCCAGTCCGTCACCGTGACCATCCCGCTGGCGATGCTGTGGATCGCAGCGCTGCTCTCCCGCGCCGACGTCTCGCTCGCGCAGCGATGGCGCAGGAGCCGCCCGGAGCGCCGGACACTGGCTCCGCTGGTCTCGCTGGTGGCACTCGTCGCGGTCGTCGTCAGCCTGCCGGCCGTCCGGGAGGACACCTGGCACGCCCCGTCGAGCAACAAGGCGAGCGTGCTGGACGAGTCCCTCCCGCTCCTCGGCTACTCCGTGCCCGAGACCTACGACGAGGCCCTCCTGGCGGACCTGGCCACGGTGGTCGACCACTACGACGGACGCGACGGCGGGTTCTTCGACTTCACCAACAGCCTCGGCTTCTTCTACTACCTGCTCCAGATCGACCCCATCACGAGCTACTTCCACGTGAGCATGGCGGTGCCGGAGTTCTCGCAGGACGACCTGGTGGAGCAGCTGGAGAAGGACCCGCCCGCGCTGGTGGCGATCGACGCCCTGGTCGGGCTGCCCGCGTGGGACGGCGTGGGCAACCAGATCCGGCACTTCGCCGTGAGCCAGTACCTCCTGGACGGCTGGACGCCGGTGCTGTCGACGCACGGCGTCATCTTCATGGTGCGCAACGACCTGTACGCCGACCGGCCACCCATCCCGGAGCTCGTCGAGGAGCCGCGGACCACCGACCTCCACTTCGCCTCGCACGGCTGCGACTGGGGGTTCGTCCCCAACTACCTCGAGTCCCCGGCGACGGGTCGGTCGGTCTCGGTCGAGGTGGACCCGGCGCGACGGGCTCATCGCATCGACGTGGCCGGATGGGCGTTCGACGCCGAGGCGGGCCGGCTGCCGACCCGCATCCTCCTGGTCGCCGGCCGTGAGGTCGTGGCGACGACCCCCGCCGGCATCGACCGTCCGGACGTGGCCGCCGCCGTCGACCCGGCGGCCGGGAAGAGCGGCTTCGCCCTCCGGACGGTCACCTCCAACCCCGACCGGGTCCGGGTCTACGCCGAGTACGCCGACGGGCTCGCCTACCCGCTGTCCGACCGGGGTGTGCGGATCGACTCCCTGGTCCTGCCCGACGGGGAGGGCACGATCAAGGTGGCTCGCCAGCGTGGCCTGGGGTCGGTGGACGAGTCCAAGGTCCTGGCCGGCTGGCTGTCCACGGTCGACGTGCCGGAGGAGGTGTCGCTGGAGGACGTGCGGACGCTCAGCCTCTCGAGACCTGAGGGGCTGCTCGGGCGCGGGACCTACGTGCTCACCGACACCCCGGTCGCCACCGGCGCCGGTGACCGCACCATCCGCTTCGAGACCCTGTTCAAGGGTGGGGACACGATCTCGGTGCGGGTCGGCGCGTGCCTCCAGTGGCACGGCTTCGACGCCGACCAGCTGTACCTGTTCCGGCGCGGCGGTCGCGACGTCCGGGAAGTGACGCTGTCCGGCCTGCCCGGCTGACCACGCGGCAGGGGCCTGACCCGTCAGCCCCGGCGGCGCAGCAGCAGCGAGGTCTCCTCGCGTCCCTCCGGGGAGCCGATCTCGTAGAAGCGGTCGTGCACCAGGTATCCCGCCAGGTCACCCTCGGTCGCCAGCTCCGTGCACACCCGCGCCAGGTCGTACGGCGAGCCGGACGGGACCCGGTCCTCGATGACCTCGCGGGAGAAGACCGACAGTCCGTAGTCGATCCAGCGCATCTCCGGCGGTGCCGGGTCCAAGCCCTTCTCGTAGCGCCGCACCAGCCCGTCGGCGTAGACCACGTTGCTCGCATCGAGCTCGCCGGCGTTCTCGAAGACGGTCATCAGCGCCGGGTGCCCGGACGACTCGGCGACCCGGAAGACGTCGCCCGGGTCGACCTGGAGCCAGGAGTCCCCGTAGAGGACCAGGAACCGGTCGTCCAGCACGCCCTGGTCAAGAGCGAGCCGGAGCGCGCCGGCGGTGCCCCGCAGCTGCTCGCCCTCGTCCACGTAGTCGACCGCGACCCCCCAGGCCTCGCCACCGCCGACGTGGGCGCGCACCTGGTCACCGAGGTAGCCGATGCAGTAGACGACGGAGGACGTCCCGGCCTGGGCGAGCCACTCGAGCTGCCAGTCGGCGAACGGGCGGCCGGCGACCTCGAGCAAGGTCTTCGGGACGGTCCGGGCCGTCGGCCACATCCGGGTGCCCAGCCCACCGGCCAGGATCACGCACTGCACGTGTCGCTACTCGCGGACGAGCATGGTGCTGCCGGCCGGGTCGATGCCGAACCGGAGCTCGGTCAGGCCTTCCTCGCGCATCGCCGCGCGGACCCGGCGGGTGTCCTCGGCGTAGAACATGAGGAACCCCCCGGCCCCGGCGCCGACCAGCTTGCCGCCGCGCGCCCCGGCGTTGCGGCCGAGGTCGTAGTAGTGGTCGATCCTCGGGTTCGACATGGAGCTCGACCGCTTCTTCTTGTTCAGCCAGTGCTCGTGCATCAGGTCGGCGAAGCCGGTGACGTCGTCGCTCTCCAGCGCCGCGAGCTGGCGCAGCCCGATGTCCTTGACGAAGTGGAGGTTGTCGATCATCGACTGGTCGCCGTCCTGCGACCGGGTGACCTGCTCGGCCAGCACCTCGTCGGCTGCGCGGGAGTAGCCGGTGAAGAACATCAGCAGGTGCTGCTCGATGTCGTGGACGGTGTCGCTGGAGAGCCGGGCCGGGGCCACGTCGACGGAACCGTCGGGGTTGAAGTCGAACCGGGTGATGCCACCGAACGCGGCGATGTACTGGTCCTGCTTGCCGACGGTGCGGCCGAGCCGCTCGATCTCGATCTCGCAGGCCTCGCGGCCGAGGTCGGAGGCGGAGACGTGGTTGCGCTGCATGGCGTGCACGGCCTTGAGCAGGCCCACCGTGAACGAGCCGGACGAGCCGAGGCCGGTCCCCGAGGGGATGTCGGCGGTGGACACGATCTCCACGCTCGGCCCGACGTCGTGGGCGCGCAGGACCTCGCGGACGATCGGGTGCTCGATCTGGTCGGGCTTGTCGACCCGCTCGAGCTGGCTGTACTTGAGGAAGTAGTCGTCGGTGAAGGTCCGGTTGATCGAGATGTAGATGTGCTGGGTGATCGCCGCGGAGACGACCATGCCGCCGTGCTCCTGGTAGTAGGACGGCAGGTCGGTGCCGCCACCGCCCAGGGTGATGCGCAGCGGGGTCCTCGTGATCAGCACGGCAGCCTCAGCCGACCAGGGGGACGTGCGCCACGGCGGCCAGCTGCCAGCCGAGCCGGGCGTCGTCCCGGTTGAGGGGGAAGGCGTGCTTGAAGAAGCCGGTGACCGCCTTCTCCAGACCGGAGGCGGTGGCGCCGGGTGCGCGGTGCTCCATGTCGTCGACCAGCTTCTGGCCACGGGTGATGACCGCGAGCTTGTAGAGGTTGAAGAACGGGAAGCCGGTGCGCAGCACGCGGTCCACGTCGAGGCCGGCCTCGGTCAGCACCTCGTGCAGCGCCGGCGCGGTGAAGTGCCGGAAGTGCCCGATGTGCTTGTCGAACGCCGAGCGGGGACCGCCCGGGACGGTCACGACGACCTTGGCCCCGGGCGCCAGCAGCGTCGCGGCGTTGCGCATCAGGGTGACGGGGTCGTCGACGTGCTCGAGGACCTCCGAGCACACCGCGTGGGTCGCCGGTGGCTGCTGCGGGTCCCGGGTCACGGGCTCGAGCAGGTTGCGCTCGTAGAAGTGCGCCGCGACGCCGGTGCGCTCGGCGAGCTGCTTGGCCCGGCGCACTCCCTCGGCGCTGTACTCGACCCCGAAGACCGATGCCTGGGGATTGTCGGCCTGGAGGTCGACGGCGAACTGACCCTGGCCGCTGCCGATGTCGAGGACGACCGCGCCCTTGGGCAGGGGGCCGAGCAGCTTGAGGACCATCGCGTGGCGGTAGTCGTTGGCCGGGTTGCCCTTGGCCGCCTCGCCGTACTTGTCCCAGTGGTCGTCCCAGTCGTCCTGGCCCGTGCCGTCGGGGTTGAGGCGCGCCCCGGGGCTGCTCACAGCGTGTAGCCGGCGGCTGCGGCGTCGTCGTGGAACATCTGGACGGTCTCGAGCGAGAACAGGTCGAGGTCCTTGTCGAAGCCGGCCATCTTGGCCAGCAGGTCGTGGGTGACCGTGATGATGTGGACACCGACCTCCTCGGCCTGCTTGATGTTGAGGACCTCACGGGGGCTGGCCCAGAGGAGCTCCAGCTTGGGGTCGGCCGACAGCACCTCGAGGGCCTCGGTCATCAGCGGGATCGGGTCGCGGCCGGTGTCGGCGATGCGTCCGGCGAAGACGGAGACGACGTGGCCGGGGCCGCCCTCGGACGCGGCGGCCACCGCCTCGACCTGCGCCACGGTCATCAGCGCCGTGACGTTGAGGTGGACTCCGTCGGCCGACAGCTCGCGGACCACGCTGTCGCTGGGCACGCCTGCGGTGTTGGTCACCGGGATCTTCACGTAGACGTTGTCGCCCCACGAGGAGATGAGACGTGCCTGGCGCAGCATCTCCGCGGCATCGTCGGCGAACACCTCGAAGGAGATCGGGTGGTCGGTGATGGTCTCCAGGACCTTGCGCGCGAAGCCCTCGTAGTCGTCGATGCCTGCCTTGCGCATCAGCGTCGGGTTGGTGGTGAACCCCGAGATCCGGGGGTCCTCCGCCAACGCGATCATGCCTTCGAGGTCAGCGCCATCGGCGTAGATCTTCACGAGCGGTTCTCCCAAGTCTGTCGGTGCGTTGCGGCTACGGACCGTCGAGCAAGGCCCCGCATACCTGCAGGACATGATCCCGCGCCTCGGCGAGAGAGCCAAAACGAGCGTCCGGCGAGTCCCGGAGCGGTTCGCCGAGCCCCCAGTCGACGTAGACGGCATGGATCCCGGCTCGGTGAGCCGCGTCGATGTCCCGCCAACGGTCGCCGACGGCCACGCTGCGGTTCAGGTCGAGGCCGAGCCGGCGGGCCGCGTCCAGGATCATCCCGGGCCGCGGCTTGCGGCACCAGCAGCCCTCCCGGCCGTCGTGCGGGCAGACCACGATGTCGTCGAGCGGGAGCTCCTCACGGAGGACGGCGTGCATCGCGTCCAGCGCCTCGGGGTCGAGTGCGCCGCGGGCCAGGTCGGGCTGGTTGGTGACCACGACCAGCGCCAGACCGGCGTCCGCCAGCGCACGGCAGGTCTCGACCACCCCGGGCAGGAGGTGGAAGTCCTCGAGCCGTCGGGGCGGCGTCGGCACGTCGTCGACGACGAAGGCCTGGTTCAGCACCCCGTCCCGGTCGAGGAAGACGCCGGGGCGAGCGGTCACGAGGTCAGCAGACCTGCGCGGTAGTCGTCGGCCATCGAGCTCATGGAGTCGCGGAGCGCCTGCGGTCCGGTGCGCTCGTTGCTCCAGCCCAGGGACCGGATCTTGTCGGTGTTGATGCGCACCACGGGCACGTCCCCCTTCCAGCCCCGGTCGCCCCCGGTGTACTGGAACTCGGTGCTGCCGGGCGGCAGCCCGAGCACGTCCATCGCCAGCTCGGCGATCTCGGTGACGGTCACGTAGTCGCCGGTCGCCACGTTGAACGCGTCGAACGGGGTCGTCGCGCGCGTGCCTGCCAGCAGCACCGCGGCGATGACGTCCTCGACGTAGATGTAGGACTTGCTCTGCTGGCCGTCACCGAGGATCCGCAGCCGGCTGGGGTCGTCCAGGAGCCGGCGCACGAAGTCGTAGCCGACGCCGTGGGTCTGCCGGGGACCGACGACGTTGCCGAACCGGAAGGCCCGGACCGTGAAGTCGAACATCGCGGCGTACGACGCCAGGATCGCCTCCCCGGCGAGCTTGCTGGCGCCGTAGGTGGAGGTGGGGATCATCGGGCCGTGGTCCTCGACCGCCTCGATCTCTCCCAGGTCGCCGTAGACACCGCTGCCGGACGCGTAGAGCACCAGCCCGACCTGGGACAGCCGTGCGGCCTCGGCGACGTGGTGGGTCAGCCGGGTGCCCTGGTCGAAGTCGATCGCCGGGTTGGTGACCGCGGCGGCGATGTCGGGGTTCGAGGCCAGGTGGATCATCGTGTCGGGGCCGGCGCAGGCCTCGACCAGGTCCGGCAGGTCGCCGACGTCGGCGCGGACCACGCGCAGGCGCGGGTCGTCCGCGACCGGGGCGAGGTGCCAGTCGCTCCCCGAGGAGAAGTTGTCGTAGACGGTGACCTGCTCGGTGGCCGGGTCGGACAGCAGCCGGGCGACGAAGTGGCTGCCGATGAAGCCGGCGCCGCCGACGACGCAGACCCGGCTCAGCCGGCCGTCGCTCATACGACGGACTCCCACTTGGTCGCGGCGACGGCCAGGGAGGGGTGGCTGACGAGCAGGTGCCAGATCACGCAGCACAGGCCCTCGGTGTGGGGGGTGATGTGCGGGGCGTAGGTGGGTGGCACGATCACGCAGGCGTCGGCGAGCTGGGCGGTGTAGCCGCCGTCGCGGCCGACGATGCCGAAGATCGAGGCGCCCACGGACTTGGCGGTGTCGAGCGCCGCCACGATGTTGGTCGAGACCTTGAGCTCGGCGTTGCCGCCGCCGACCGAGAAGACCAGGACCGCGTCCTTGTCGTTGATCCGGGAGCCCTTGAGCCACTCGCTGAACGTGGTGTCCCAGCCCTCGTCGTTGGCCCGGGCGGTCAGCTCGGAGACGTTGTCGATGGGGGAGTAGGACTCGACGTTGCAGATCTTGCGGAAGTCGTTGACCGCGTGGCTGGCGGAGCCGGCCGAGCCACCCACGCCGACGATGAACAACCGGCCCTCGCGCTCGCGGACGGAGGCGATGCCCTCGGCCAGGGCCTCGACGCTGTCGCTGTCGAGGGACTGGACGATCGCGACCGTCTCCTTGAGGAAGTCTTCGGTGAAGGACATGCCGGCTCTCCTAGTGGTGCTGCTCGGTGACGGTCGCGACCGCGAACGTGTTGAGGCCGAACTTGTGCTTGAAGCACCGGATCGCGTGCGGCATGAAGCCGGCGCGGACCATGAGCGGCCAGAGGTCACGCGGGTCGTAGTACATCTTGTGGTCGTCCATCTCCTCGGCCGGGGACAGGCCGAGCTTGAACGCGGAGTACTCCAGGGCCCGCTTGCCGAGCCAGGACGGGACGTTGACCGCGCAAACCCCGCCGGGGCGCAGCACCCGGTGGAACTCGGTGACGGTCTCCTGGGGCTCCCACAGGTGCTCGACCACCGACATGCACAGGACGACGTCCAGGGAGTCGTCCGGCAGCTCGGCCATGGTCTGGGGCAGCAGTCCCTGGATCGCCCGCACCTTGGGATGGGTCGCGAGGTCGGGTGCCAGGGAGACGTCGAGCAGGGTCGCGGTGCGTACGTCGTCGAGAACGGTCCGCATGAACGTGGCGTCGAAGCCGCACCCGACGTCGGCGACGTCCTTGCCGCCGAGCGGTCCGACGACGCGCTCGATCTGGCGCTTGGACAGCCACACGCCGAACCGGTCCACCGGGGTGACCGCACCGCCCTCCCCGAAGGAGCTGGTGCGCCCCGTCACGTCATCAACCACGGTCGGGCGCCGCGCCGTAGCTGACGCTCGTCGCGTGCAACAGCAACGTGAAGCAGAACGTGGAGAAGCCGACGATCATCAGCATCAGCCCGAGGACGCCGAGGTGGGTCAGGGTCGCGGAGGCCGCGGGGAGGGAGAAGTCCTGGCTGAAGAAGCGCACGGCGAGCGCCACCACCAGAGCGGCGCCGACGGTGAACGCGGTGCCGCTGATCACCATCATCCTGGTGTAGCGGAACATCCGTCGCCAGCGCTCGCGGTGGTTGCCCCCGTAGTCGAGGAAGACGTGGGCCAGGCACCCGAAGTAGATGCTCTGCAGCCCGATCACGACCAGCGCGACGCCGATCAGCATCGTGTAGAGGCTGAAGGTGACCGGGCCGATGGTGATGTCGCCGATGGCGAGCGGCAGGGTCATCAGCAGGCCGAGCGCGAACAGGATGATCCCCGGTTTGAAGAGGAAGAACTCGGCGCCGTGGATGAACATGGCGCGCAGGTTGATCCAGGCCGCGGAGAACGGCGAGAACCAGCCGGACCGCTTGTGGTGGGAGAGGCGGCCTTCCTGGTCCTTGAGGAAGGTCACCGGCACCTCGGTGGTCCTGAGCTCCATCCGCACGGACTTGAGGACCATCTCGGAGGCGTACTCCCACGACTGCGACACCAGGCCCATCCGCATCAGTGCCTCGCGGGTGATCCCGCGCATGCCGCAGTGGATGTCGCTGAAGTGGCTGCCGTAGAGGCGGTTCAGGATCCAGGTGGTGAAGGGCGTGCCGAAGTACTGGTGCAGCGCCGGCATGGCGCCGGGCTCGATGCTGCCCTTCCAGCGGGAGCCCATGGCGTACTCCGTGCCGTCGCGCATGGCGTCGACGAACGGCGCGAGCTTGCGGAAGTCGTAGGTGCAGTCCGCGTCGCCCATCACGACGTACCGGCCGCGGACGTAGGGGACCGCGTCGATGTAGGCCCGGCCGAGCCCGCGCTTGGGTGTGTGGAGGACCCGGGCGCCACCCTGCAGGGCCAGCTGTGGGGTGGCGTCGTCGGAGCTGTCGACGATGAGGATCTCGCCCCGGACGCCGGCGTCCCGCAGGCCCTCGTGGCACCACGAGACGAACTGCTCGACGGTGATCTGCTCGTTGACGGCCGGGACGAGGATCGTGACCTCGGGGTCGAGCTCGTCGGAGGCGGGCACGAGCAGCGTGATCGCGGGGTCGTCCACCGCGGTGTAGGCGGTGACGCCCGGGAGGGCGCACGCGGCCTCGAGGCCAGCGGGGACGTTGGTGCCGACGGGCGTCAGGGAGTCGAGCACGTCAGGCACGCCGGACACCCTAACAACAGCGAGGCCATCCGACCGATCCGGCGCGAGTGCCCTCGCTCACCGCCCGGCGGGCCCGCCGCCACGCCGGGGGCCCACCCGTCGGGCGGCCGCCGCGGCCCGTGACCGCCAGGACCGTCCCGGCTGGTCGAGCCGGGCCTCCGCCCG
>SXGU01141757.1_pt1 | contig 10164 bp, 10 predicted proteins | sample 3174531 | NCBI WGS metagenome assembly SXGU01 (sample SAMN11356863, study PRJNA531348) | freshwater metagenome | isolation source: freshwater sample F1-140 | place: China: Fuxian Lake, Yuxi | collected 2017-12-25 | reverse complement strand
GTCGAGGCGGTGGCCGGGTTGACCGAGTCCTCGGACATGAGGTCGATCTGCCGCCCCATGAGGCCGCCGGCGGTGTTGATCTCCTCGGCCGCCATCTTGATGCCGAGCACGGCGTACTCGCCCAGCGCGCCGAGGAATCCTGTCAGCGGCGTCAGGTGGCCGATCCGGATCCTGTCCGCCTGGCTGCGCACGATGGCGGGGAAGCCGAGCGCGAGCGCGCCCGCGGCTCCGGCCTGCAACACGTTTCTACGGCTGGTCATGGCTGGTCTCCACGTTTGGATGGTCAATGCGGCGATGGTCAGAGCGGCCGGTCGTGCGCCGGGGTCGTCATCACGAGGAAGACGAGCCCGTCGAGCCCGGTATTGGTGAAGCTGTGGCGCACACCCGGCGGGACGTACACGTAGTCGTGGGTGCGCATCAGGTGCTGCTTGCCGTCGAGGGTCAGGATTCCCTCGCCATCGAGCACGTAGTAGACCTGTTCCTGCACCTTGTGCTCGTGCTCCTCGACGTACGCCTTGGGCGCATAGCGCGAAATGCGGAAATCGACGAGCTTCGAGGCGGCGTTGTCCGGCCCGACCAGCGCCTTGGACAGCGCGCCGCCGAAGTGACCGGGGAACTCCTGCCACGGGATGTGCGCCATCGTTTCGACGAACGCGACGTTGCGAGGGGAAGGGCGGCGGGAGGATTTTTTCATCGCTGGGTCCTGGGCTGACGCCGGAATGGTGAACAGTGCTTCGGTTCGGGATTGCGCAGGGTGTGAGCTTATAGCGCGTTTCGGGGATTTGCGGGAGAGGAGAATCGACCGCTCAGTCGGCCTTGATCCTCGCCGTGCGCACCACCTTGCTCCAGCGCTCCTGCTCCTTGCGGATGAACGCGGCGTACTCGGCGGGCGTCGAGCCGACGGCCTCGGCGTCGTCCACCGCCAGGCGCTCGAGCATCAGCGGGCTCTTCGCCGCTTTCGCGGCTTCCTCGGCGAGCCGGCGGATGACCGCTTCCGGCGTCTTCGCCGGCGCGTTGATGCCGTACCACTGCGCGGTCTCGAAGCCCGGGTAGCCCTGCTCGGCGACGGTGGGTACGTCCGGCAACGAGTGCAGGCGTTTCGGCGTGCCCACCGCGATCACGCGCAGCTTGCCGCTTTTCACGTGCGGCACCAGCGGCGGGGTGCCGGCGGACGCGGCCTGCGTGCGGCCGGCGACCAGGTCGGTGATGTTCGGGCCCGTACCCTTGTAAGGCACGTGCTGGATGTCGATGCCGGTGGCCTGCTTGAGGTACTCCATGGCGAGGTGGCCGGCGCTGCCGTTGCCGGCGCTGCCGTAGTAGAGCCTGCCCGGCTCCTTCTTCGCCAGCGCGACGAATTCGCGCAGGTTCTTCGCCGGCACGTCGACGTGCACGACGAAGATCGCCGGCACGATGGCGAGCAGCGACACCGGGGCGAAATCGCGGTCGACGTTGTAGGGCAGTTTCTCGTACATATATGGATTGACCGCGAGCGAGCCGATGTGGCCGACGATCAGCGTGTAGCCGTCGGGGTCGGCGTGCGCCACCTCGTTCATGGCGATGTTGCCGCCGCCGCCGGGCTTGTTGTCGATGATGACCTGCTGGCCCAGGCCCTTGGACATCTCTGCGCCGGCAAGACGCGCGACGATGGAAGAACTGCCGCCCGGCGCGAAGGGCACCACCAGGCGGATGGGCTTGGTCGGCCAGGCCTGCGCGTGCGCGGCGCAGGCGGCGCACAGGGCGAGCAGCGCGAGCAGGAATCTCACGTCAGAACTGGTATTTGCGCAGGCCGCCGTCCACCGGGATCACGGTTCCGGTGATGTAGCGCGCGCGCGGCGAGGCGAGGAAGCAGACCAGGTTGGCGATGTCCTCCGGCTGGCCGTACTCGCCCACCGGGATCTCGTGCTCGGACTGCCACTGCCGGTACTCGGGCGTGTAGTTGCGCAGGATCTGCTCGCTGATGATGCGCCCGGGCGGGATGCAGTTGACGGTGATGCCGTGCCTGCCGACCTCGCGCGACAGGCCCTGGGACCCCGAGTGCACCGCCGCCTTGGCGCAGAACGCGCCGTTGATGCCCTCGGGCTCGGACTTGCCGGTGAGGCTGATGATGCGGCCCCAATGACGCGCGATCATCTGGTCCACGAGCTTGTCGGTGAGCTGGCGCTGGCGCGTGAAGTTGAGCGTCATCGCCTCCTGCCACTGCGACTCGTCCGTATGCAGCTGGAACTTGCGCGAGCCGCCGGCGTTGTTGACCAGGATGTCGACGCGCCCCAGGCCGCCGAGCGCGGTGTCGGCGATAGCCTGCGGCGCGTCTTCGCGCATCAGGTCGCACTCGATGAGCACCGGCCGCACGTGGCCGCTGGCGGCGATTTCCGCGGCCACCTCCTCCAGCAGCTTGCCGCGCCGGGCGACCAGCGCGAGGTGCACGCCTTCCGCCGCCAGCGCGAGCGCGATGCCGCGCCCGATGCCGATGCTCGCGCCGGTCACCAGCGCGGTCTTGCCTGCGATGCCGAGGTCCATGGGATGGTTTCAGTTAGTGGAACGCACGCGTGCGATAGTGGAACGTACGCGTGCGTTACTGGCGCGCGCCGAAGTGCCGCTCGACGAAGGCGGCGCAGGAAAGCGTGCGCGCGTCGTCGCCGATGCGGCCGACCACCTGCAATCCGAGCGGCAGCCCGTTGGGTCCGGTGCCGCAGGGCACGTTCACCGCCGGCCCGTGCAGCAGGCTCCAGATGCGGTTGAACACCGGGTCGCCGGTGGCCTCCAGGCCGGGCGGCGCCTCGCCGGTGGTCGCGGGGACCACCAGCGCGTCGTAGTCGCCGAGCGCGTCGGCCATCAGGCGCCGGCAACGGCGCGCGAGCGCCATCATGCGGTCGTATTCCTCGTAGGGTACCTGCCAGCCGTGCTCCAACTGCTTGCGCAGGCGCTCGCGGATCAATTCGGGCGCGCGGCGGTACTCGTCGGCGAGGCAGCGCGCCATCTCGTAGTCCCAGATCAGCGCCTGCGCATCGGCCAACCCGGCGAAGATCGCCGGCAGCTCGTGTTCCTCGCCGATCTTCGGCGTGACCGACTCGAAAAGCTTCTGCGTTTCGGGCAGGGCGGCGGGCCACTGCGCCGTGAGGCAGACGGCGATCTTCGGCTGGCGGGTGTCGAGCCTGCCCAGCTCGCTGCGCCCCGTGAGGCCGGCGATGAGTTGCGCCGCATCCTCCACGGTGCGCGTGAAGGTGCCGACGGTGTCGAAGCTGTCGGAAATGGCCTTCACGCCGACGCGCGGCAGCGTGCCGAAGGTGGGCTTGTAGCCGAACACGCCGCAGAAGGCCGCGGGACGAATCATCGAGCCGGTGGTCTGCGTGCCGAAGGCGGCCGGCACCCTGCCGGCGGCGACCGCCGCCGCGGAACCCGAGGACGAGCCGCCGGGCGTGTGCGCGGGATTGTGCGGGTTGGTCGTCGGTCCCGGCGGGAAGGTGGCGAATTCCGTGGTCACGGTCTTGCCGAAGACCAGGCCGCCTGCGGCGCGCGTCATCGACACCACTGGGGCGTCCATGCGCGGCTGGTGCCCCTTGTATATGGGGGAGCCGTATTCGGAGGGCCAGTCGTGGGTGTCGATCACGTCCTTCACGCCCACTGGCACGCCGAACAGCGGGCCGCGGATGCCGGACTGGTGAAGCGCCGACTGGTCGAGTGCGCGCGCCTCGGCGAGGATTTTGTCCGCATCGAAATGTGCGAAGGCCTTCACCGCGGGTTCGCGCTCGGCGACGCGCTCCAGATACGAGCGGGCGGTAGCCTCCGCGCTGCGGCCTTGATCGACTAGGGGCATCGGTGCCTTGGCGTTGCTAGTAGCGTTTGCCGACCGCGGGCGGCTGCCAGTGGTAGGCGGGTGCCTCCACCGTGCGCAGCAGCCGCAGCATGCGCATCGCCGATTCCTTCGCGCCGCCGGGGCCGCGGTAATAGCCCGGCACCACCAGCGTTTCGGAGAACCGCATCGCATTGTAGAAGGCGCGCGCCGCCTCGTTCGAGGCGCGCAGTTCGAGGTGGATGCTGGCGATGCCGGCGGTGAGGGCGGAATCGACCAGCCAGTCGAGCATGCGTCGGCCGATGCCCTGCCGGCGGTGCGTGGGACGCACGGCGAGGAGCACCAGGTGCGCGCGTTCCTCGCCGAACTCCATGATGGCGAAACCCGCGGTGCGCCCGCGCTCGCTCGCCACCACCGAGGTGCAGTCGCGGTGGCGGATCTTGCGCAGCACCTTGTCCGGGTCGTAGCGCCAGCCAAGGCCGGGCTCGATCAGGTCGCGCGACATGGTCGCAATGGCTTGCGCGTCGCGCGGTCCGGCCAGTCGAATGGCGATGGCGTCCTGCGTCATGGCTTGATTCTGCCACGTCCGATCCACGGCAGCATCAGCAATGCCATCGCCGCGGCGACGATCGCGACGATCAGGCCGAGGCGCTGCGGCCAGGGGCCGAGCGCATCGACGATGGTCGGCACCTCGGGTCGTGAGGGCCCGACGAAGCCGTAGTTCCAGCCGAAGGCGAGGTCCAGCGGCAGGACCACGGCGACGTAGGCCGCCGCGCCCGCGCAGGCGATGCCGTAGTCGCACCACGTCGGCCGGTAGCCTCGCGCCAGCACGTCGTAGAGGGCCACGCCGACGATCAGCGCGTGCGTGCTCCAGAAGAACCAGAACGGGTAGAGCGCCGGTCCCTCGGTGAGCGAGGGCGTGACGAGTGCCTGTGTCGAGAGTGCGATGCCCCAGAAGTACACCAGCGGGCGGAGCGGGCGCCAGCCGGTGATGAGAAGCGCCGCGGCAGCCAACGCGGCGAGATGGCACAGTTGCAGCGGCCAGGTCTTCGGCGGGTCGTGCAGCGGCGGGAAGAGGAGAAAGGCGTAAGTGGTGAACCACGCGGCGAGGTAGGCCCAACCGACGGCGCGCTCGACCGCCGCGCGAGCGGCGGGCAGGCGGCGCGCCGCTGCGATGGCCGCGGCCGTCGCCAGCGCGATGACGCACAGCACCAAAGCGTGCGTCGCGCCGAACATGCGGAAGCTCTCCATCTTGCGCATTATCCTTGCTAGACTGTCCGCCGGTCCTGACGGAGGGGAAACAGATGAGCAAGACATTCACCGTCGCGCTCGGCGCGGCCGCGGTCACGCTGGCGTTCGGCGCGGCGCAGGCGCAGGAGCAGATGAAGCTGCACCATTTCGTCCCGCCCAAGGCGTTCCCCCACTCGCGCTTCGTCCAGCCGTGGGCCGACAAGGTGGAGAAGGAATCCGGCGGCAAGCTCAAGATCCAGGTCTTCCCCGCGATGCAGATGGGCGGCACGCCGCCGCAGCTCGTCGACCAGGTGAAGGACGGCGTCGCCGACATCGTCTGGACGCTGCCGGGGTACACGCCCGCGCGTTTTCCCAAGACCGAGATCTTCGAGATCCCGTTCCTGCACACCAACGCGGTGGCGACCGCGCTCGCGCTGCAGGATTACTACGACGCGCACCTGAAGGACGAGTACAAGGACGTGCACGTCCTGCTCCTGCACTGCCACGACGGTGCGTTGACGCACGCCAGCAAGGCGATCGTCAAGCTCGAGGACTTCAAGGGCCTCAAGATCCGCACCGCGAATCGCGGCGGCAGCGTGTTCCTGCGCGGCGTCGGCGCTACGGCGATCGGCGCGCCGGTGCCGGAAGTGCCGCAGATGCTCTCCAAGGGCGTGATCGACGGCGCGCTGCTGCCCTATGAGATCGCGCTGCCGCTGAAGGTGCACGAGCTGGTGAAGTTCCACAGCGAGTTCGCCGGCGCGCAGCCGCGCTCGGGCACCTCGGTGTTCCTCTTCGCCATGAACAAGAAGCGCTACGAGGCCCTGCCCGCGGACCTGAAGAAGGTGATCGACGCCAACTCGGGGCGCAACATCGCGCAGATGGCGGGGCAGACCTGGGTCGACATCGAGAAGCCGGGCAAGGAGGCGGCGATGGCCGCCAAGAACCAGTTTCCGGTGATGCCGGCCGGCGAAGTCGCGCGCGTCAAGGCTGCGGTGCAGCCCGAGATCGAAAAGTTCCTCAAGGAGCTGGCGGAGAAGGGGATCGACGCGCCCAAGCTGTACGCCGAGGCGCAGAAGCTCGTTGCGAAGTACACGAAGTAGCCTTTTCGCGGGACTGCTGGCGGCGGCCTGCGCGCTGCCGCAGGTAGCCGGGGCCTCGGCCGACCTCGCCGCCCGGGCGCTTGCCGGGCGCGGGGTGGAGGAGGTCTGGAATGCCTACCAGCGCCGCATCGGCGCGCCGCTGCGCGAGTGGTCGGCGGCGGCGGTCGACGTGCTGCCGGGCGAGACCGTGTTCTATCCGTTCTCGGGCCCGGACCTGCCCACCATCGCGCTGCTGTTCCCGCAGGCCGGGCGCTACATCATGGTGGCGAACCAGCAGGCCGGCGCGCCGCCCGCGCCGGAGCGCATGGATCCGGCGCAACGGCGGCAATTCTTCGCGCGCTACGCGCGCCACTGGACGTTCTACGCCGCCACCGGCTTCTTCCGCACCCACGACCTGGATGCCGGCGCCGGCGTCACCGGGCTGCTGATGGGCTTCGCCGCGCGCCTCGGCTACGAGGTGGCGGCGCTCGAGCCGATCCGCCTGACGGCGCGGGGCGAAGTCGAGCTTCATCCGGGGCCGCGTGCCGATGCGGCCACCTGGCGCTCGGTCAGGATTGCCCTCAGCCGGGCGGGGCGCGATGCGATCGTCGACTACGTGCACGGCGACCTTTCCGACGGCGGGCTGGCGCGCGCGCCCGCGCTGCGCGCTCTGGTCGAGCGCGCCACCGCCAACCGCACGCTGTTCAAGGCCGCTTCGCACCTGCCGCAGCAGCCGCAGTTCTCCGTGCTGCGCGCGGCCGTGCTGGCGCGGGCGCCCGCGGTGGTGCAGGACGAGACCGGCATCGACTACGCTTTGCTGTCCGGCGACTTCGACGTCACGCTCTACGGCCGCTACGAGCGCGCGCACCGGCTGTTCGCGCGCGGCGCCAACCGCGCGCTCGCCGACGCCTATGCTTCGCGCGGCGACGTGCGGCCGCTCGGGTTTCGCGTCGGCTATGAGAAGCGCCCGGGTTCCGCCGTGCAGGTCGCGGTGCGGCGCGAAGCGGCCGACATGCAGGCGCTGGAGCGGCGCCTGTCGGCGAGCCTCGGGCGCTATGCCGCGCGGCCGCGCCTCGTCTACCTGTCGCGCGGCCTTGCGGCGTCGCCCGAGGAGGTCGCCTACCTCGAGGATGTCTCCACGCGGCTGCCCGCGCTGCGAGGCGCGGCGGTGGTTTCCATCCTCATGGATCGCGATGGAACAATTCGCGACGCCAGCGTGGACAAGGGAGTGGACCCGCACGCCGGCGAGGCGGTGCGCCGCATGCAGCGCCTGCCGCCGCCGCCCGCCAGCCTGGCGCGGCGCGGCGACGCGCTGGTGCTGACGCTGGGCGCGCGCTAGCTGCGGTTACACTTCGAAGTATGAAAAAGCCCAATCTCCTCGTCATCCTCGTCGACGACCTGCGCTACGACGAATTCGGTGCCGGCGGCCATCCGTACCTGAAGACGCCGCACATCGACCGACTGGCGCGCGAGGGGGCGCTCTTCGAGCGCGCCTTCCACACCACGCCGATCTGCTCGCCGAACCGCGCCTCCATCGTCACGGGACAGTACGCCAGCCGCCACGGCATCATCGACAACGTGGCGCGCGACGCCATGAGCCACCAACTGCCGAACTACCACCTGCAGTTGCAGAAGCTCGGCTACGAGACCGCGCACATCGGCAAGTGGCACATGGGCAACGACGGCAAGCCGCGCCCGGGCTACGACCATTGGGTGGCCTACGACGGCCACGGCCGCCTGATGGATCCGAAGCTGAACGAGAACGGCGCCTATCGCCAGCACTCGGGCTACGTCACCGACATCATGAACAGGATGGCGGTCGAATTCATCGAGAAGAAGCACGCACGCCCCTGGTCGCTCTTTTTCGCGCACAAGGCGGTGCATCCCGATGCTTTCCAGCATCCCGACGGCACGCTCGACATCGACCAGCAAGGCGGCTACCGCGTGCCCGAGCGGCACAAGGACCTCTACCGTGGCGAGGTGTTCCCGAACAAGCCCAACATGCTGACGCCCGAAGAGGTCGTGAAGCAGAAGCCCGCCTGGGCCGACGCCATGAAGCTGCGCGGCAGCGAGAAGTCGCGCGCCATCCTCGAGGCCCTGCATTCGGGCACGCAGGAGGAAATCCGCCTGCGCGCCTGCATGATGGCCTCGGTGGACGAGGGCGTGGGCGCGATCCTCTCGGCGCTGGAGAAGAAGGGCGAGCTCGACGACACCTGCATCGTCTTCCTCGGCGACAACGGCTTCTTCTTCGGCGAGCACGGCCTCGGGCCCGAGCGCCGCTTCGCCTACGAAGAGGGCATCCGCTCGCCGTTCGTCGTGCGCTACCCGAAGAAGGCGAAGGCCGGCGCGCGCATCAAGGACCTCGTCATCTGCCAGGACATCGCGCCGACCTTCATCGCGCTGGCCGGCGGCAAGCCGGGTGTGCAGGTGCAGGGACGCTCGTTCCTGCCGCTGCTGGCGGCAACGCGCGAGCGCGTTCCAAAGAGAATCGCGGGCTGGCGCAAGAATTTCCTCGTCGAGTACTGGGCGGAGAACGCCATGCCCTGGCTGGTCGGCATGAGCTACAAGGCCGTGCGTACCGACCGGTACAAGTACATCCACTGGGTGAACCGAGGTGCAAGCAGCGAGCTGGACGAACTCTACGACCTCGACAAGGACCCGTACGAGCTGAAGAACGTCATCGGCAGCCGCGCCTACGCGCCGGTGCGCGAGAAGCTGCGCAAGGACCTGCAGAAGCTGGTGGTCGGCGCGCTGGGCCTCGGATGAGCGCGATGCTCAGGACGCTGCTGCTGGGCTTGTCCTTCTGCACGCTCGCGCAGGCGCAGCCCTGGCCTGCGAAGCCGGTGCGCGTGGTCATCCCGTTCCCCGCGGGCGGCGGCGCGGAGGCCGCGGCGCGGCTTCTCGCCAACCATTTCAGCCAGGCGCTGGGCCAGTCGTTCGTCGTCGAGCCGCGGCCCGGCGGCAACACGGTGATCGGCACCGAGGCGGTGGCGAAGGCGCCGGCCGACGGCCACACGCTGCTCGTCACCGGCAGCTCGACCATGTCGATCCAGCCCTTCGTCTTCGCCGGCAAGCTGCCCTACGATCCGCTGGGCGATTTCGCCCCGGTGTCGATGGTGTCGCGCTTCCCGTTCTTCCTCTTCGTGCCGCCCAGCCTGTCCGTGGGCACGCTGAAGGAGCTGGTCGAGTTGTCGAAGAGCAGGCAGCTCGCCTATGCCTCGAACGGCAGCGGCACCATCACGCACCTCGGCATGGAGATGCTGAAGCAGGCCACGGGCCTGGATGCGCTGCACGTGCCCTACAAGGGCTTCGGCCCGGCGATGCCCGACCTGCTCTCCGGGCGCGTGGCGATGATGATGGCGGACCTTGCGCCGGCGAGCGAGCAGTTGCGGGCCGGCAAGCTGAAGGCGCTGGCCGCGACCACGGTGCAGCGCTCGGCGTTCCTGCCCGACGTGCCCACGGTGGCCGAGCTCGGCAATCCGGGCTACGAGATCGAGGTCTGGTTCGGCCTCTACGCGCCCTTGAAGACGCCGCCGGAGATCGTCGCGCGCCTTGGCGTCGAGGCGCGGCGTTACCTCGCCTCGCCGGAGGCGAAGGAAGCGTACGCGAAGGTCGGGCACGAGCCCGCGCCCTCCAGCGCCGAGGCGGTGCGCGAGCGCATCGTCGCCGAGCAGAAACGCTTTGCCGCCGCAGTGAAGGCTGCTGGCCTCAAGCCCGAGTAAGCCCCGCTACCGAAGGGCGTACTGCTCCCTCAGTTCCCGCTTCAGCACCTTGCCGATCGCGCTGCGCGGCAGCGCGTCGACGAACTCGACCGCAGAGATGCGCTGCATCTTGCCGAGCTTCGCGTTCGCCGCGGCGAGGATTTCGGCCGGCGCGGCGCGCTTGCCCTCGGCCAGAACGACGAACGCGACCGGTGTCTCGCCCCACTGCTCGGAAGGCACGCCCACCACGGCGACTTCGGCGACCGCGGGATGCGCGTGCACCGCCGCTTCGAGGTCGGTCGGGTAGATGTTGAAGCCGCCGGAGATGATGATGTCCTTCCTGCGGTCCATCAGCGTGAGGACG
>SXGU01063594.1_pt1 | contig 10165 bp, 4 predicted proteins | sample 3174531 | NCBI WGS metagenome assembly SXGU01 (sample SAMN11356863, study PRJNA531348) | freshwater metagenome | isolation source: freshwater sample F1-140 | place: China: Fuxian Lake, Yuxi | collected 2017-12-25 | reverse complement strand
TCCGTTCCGGACCGCCATAACTGCACGAACACGCACATCAGGTGTAGAATATCCACAACCATCCATGCCCCTTTACCTCCTGCCAAACTTGCAGCTGTCGTCAGCTGCTTATTGTAGCAGAACCTTTGCGGTAGGCCATAATTGCTGACAGCATCCGATGATCGTAGGATCATCATTCAGAGCAGACAACGAGGCGAACGGCGATTGGACAATGTGCCGGCTCACCGATAACGGCTGAGAACGACCAAGTGGAATCGACCAAGAGACAGCAGCATGACGATCACGACAGTGGCAGTTCCTGAACAGGGGCAGCTTGTGCAGGTACGCTCACGTCCGTGGGTGGTGAACGTCGTGAAGCCTAGCAGCCTGCCGACCCCGGCGATGAAGTTGCCAGTCGGCTCGCAGCAAAACCTGCTCACGCTTTCCTCGGTCGAAGATGACGGGTTGGGCGAAGAACTTCAGATTGTTTGGGAGATCGAGCCGGGGGCCAAGGTCGTTGAAAAGGTCTCCCTTCCCGAACCAACCGATTTCGACGCTCCTGAAAAACTCGATGCCTTTCTGGATGCCGTCCGCTGGGGTGCCGCTTCGACCGCTGACGTGAAGAACATCCAGTCGCCGTTCCGCAGCGGAATCGAAATCGAGGACTACCAACTTGATCCGGTGGTGCGTGCGATCCAGATGCCGAGGGTCAACCTGCTGATCGCTGATGACGTGGGCCTTGGCAAAACCATCGAAGCGGGCATGGTGGGACTGGAACTCATCATTCGCCACCGAGCCAGAAAGATTCTCGTCGTCTGTCCGTCCGCCCTGCAAATTCAGTGGCGGGATCAAATGCGGGATAAGTTCGGCCTGGATTTCCGCATCGTCGATTCGAGCCTGATGCGTGACCTTCGCCGTCGCCGGGGCATCCACGTCAACCCGTGGTCCCACTTTCCACGACTCATCACCAGCATCGACTTCCTCAAAAGAGAACGTCCTCTGCGGCTGTTTCGTGAAACGCTGCCCGCACCAGGCGAGCCGGTATATCCCCGAAAGTACGATTTGCTCATCGTGGATGAGGCCCACAACTGTGCCCCGTCCGGTGCTGGCAAGTACGCCACCGATTCATTGCGGACGCAGGCATTGCGGGAGTTGGCCCCGCACTTTGAACACAAGCTCTTCCTCACCGCCACGCCGCACAACGGCTATCGGGAGAGTTTCAGTGCCTTGCTCGAACTGCTCGACAACCAGCGATTTTCACGAGGCACCGAACCGGATCGCAAACAACTCGATGCGGTCATGGTTCGTCGTCTCAAGAGCGACCCCAGCTTCGCCTTCAATCACTTGGGAATCCGCCGCTTCCCGCCCCGCATCCTCGAACCCATCGAAGTCCCCTACACCGACGAAGAGCGGGAGATTCATGCGGCCCTTCGCAAGTACACGAAACTTCGATCATCACGGGCGGAAGATAACGCTGAGCGGTTCGCCACCGAGTTCGTGTTGAAGACGTTGAAGAAGCGAATGTTTTCTTGCCCCGCCGCTTTCCTCACCACGTTGGAACAACACGAGAAGTCCCTGCACACCGCCAGAAGAAAAGTTGCAAAGCCGTCTTACAAGACACTTCAGCTTGAACTCGACCGGATGGATGAAGAGTACGCTGACGACACTGACTACGACGAAGCCACCGCCGATGCTCTCGATACGGCGACTCGCCTGTTTGCTGAGCCAACAGCCGACGAAGAATCGCTGCTCAAGCAAATGAAAGAATGGGCCAAGCGTGCCAAAGGCCAGCGAGATTCCAAGGTCAAGCAACTGGTGGCATGGCTCAAGGAGCATCTCAAGCCCGGTGGGAAGTGGTCGAAAGAACGGGTCATCATCTTCACCGAATATCGGGCCACGCAAAATTGGCTGCAAGAAGTTTTGTCGGTCGAAGGATTCACGGACGGCGACCGGCTCTTGACCATGTACGGCGGCATGGACCCAGAGAAGCGGGAAGATGTCAAAGCCTCGTTCCAAACGTCACCCGACATCAGCCCGGTTCGCATCTTGCTTGCTACCGATGCCGCCTCGGAAGGTTTGGACTTCCAGAACTTCTGCTCCCGTCTCATTCACTACGAAATCCCGTGGAACCCGAACCGCATGGAGCAGCGGAACGGACGTGTGGATCGTCACGGCCAGAAAGCCGACAAAGTTCAGGTCTTTCACTTCGTCGGCAAAGGCTACAAGGATCGGGCCAACCGCCAATTCAGCGGCACCGTCTCGGACATGGAAGCCGACCTTGAATTCTTGATGCGGGTGGCACTCAAGATCGAAACGATTCGGGAAGACCTTGGCAAAGTCGGCACCGTCATTGCCGAGCAAGTCGAAGAGGCGATGCTCGGACGGCGCACCACGCTCAACACCGAGAAGGCCGAGAAGGAAGCCGAGCCGATTCGCAAGATGCTCCGCTTCGAGCGGGATTTGCAGAAGCAGGTTCAAGCGTTGATGGAGCAATATCGGGAGACTCGTAAAGAGCTTCGCCTGTCCCCGGACAACATTCGCCAAGTGGTGTCGGTCGGCCTCATGCTGGCGGGGCAACCGGCACTGATGCCTACAAAGACCGAAGACGGCCAACCGTGTTTCCAGTTGCCGCCGCTGAAGGGAAGTTGGGCCGCATGCGCCGAAGGTCTGGAACATCCCCACACGAAAGACATTCGCCCCATCACCTTCGATGAGTCGGTATCGAGGGGGCGGGACAACGTGGTGCTGGTGCATCTCAACCACCGCTTGCCCCAAATGTGCCTGCGGTTGTTGCGGGCCGAAGTGTGGGCCGAAAAAGGTCGGTCAAAACTTCAACGGGTCGCCGCTCGTGTCGTGCCCAATGAGGTTCTCGATATGCCTGCGGTGATTGCTCATGCCCGTCTGGTCGTGATCGGCGGCGACAGCTTCCGCCTGCACGAAGAGATCATCGCCACGGGCGGTTTCATCAAGGATCAAAAGTGGGGAACCCGCCTCAACGTCGGCCAAACTGAAACGGCGTTGGTAGGAGCAACGTCGAAAGAACCTTCGGCGGCAGTGAAGGCCAAGTTGCTCGAACTCTACCCCTCGCTGACTTCATCGCTGGCCTCGGCATTGGAAGCCCGCATGAAGCAGATGGTCGATGGCCTTCAAAAGAAGTTGGCGGAACGGGCCGACAAGGAAGCCAAGGACATCGAATCCATCCTCACCGAACTGAAGAAGTCCATCGAAGGCGAACTCAAAGACCCGGCGTACATTCAGCCCACGCTGTTCGATGACCCGGAACAGGAACGCTTCGAGCGGAACAAGGATGCGATGCGAGCAAGGGCCAAGGAAATCCCCGAAGAAATCAAACGAGAGACGGCGGCGATCCGGGCACGTTTCGCCAACCCGCAAGCTCGAATGTTTCCGGTGGCTGTGACGTTCTTGGTCCCTGAAAAAATGGCGGGGAGTTGAGAATGCCGCAGACTTTCGACACGCAGTTCGACGGCTTGATCCAAGCAACAGATAGGTTGCTCTGGGACGCCTATCGCTCCGCAGTCAGCGGCGTTCATCAAACGGGCAAACTGATCTTCCCAAAAACGTCGAAAGGCAATGTTCGTGTGAGTGAGCAGGAGGCAAAACAACTCCTGATTCAGAATGTCCGCAACTCGATGTTCTCCTATTCCGTCGAAACGCCAACGCTCGACAACTATGGATTCAGCGGTGTGGGGCAACGCAACGCAATGACCGATCTTACCCTTTATGCCGATAGCGTTCGCTTTGTGAACATGGAGTTCAAGGCTGGCAACTCATCAACCAAACGGAAGAACCTCAGCAAGATCACGAAGGACATTAAGAAGCTCGTCGTTGAAGACGTGAGGGGGTTCTGGTTCCACACGCTGAAAGCCACGAACCGTGCCAGCATTGCGAGTCTGTGGCAAACGATTCGGCAGGAACTGAAGTCCGTGGTTCAAGCAACGCCGATGCTTCTTGCCAAGCAATTTACGTTTCACTGCTGCATCCTGCGGGAAGCCTTTTCGGTGCAAACGACGTTTCAGCTAGACGAACTCTCTCGTGATCCAGAATGGCTCGACAACCTGATGCCTCCCAAGATTCGAGTGAGTAAGGGGCAAGTGATCGAGCTGAGTGACGCAAACGATTGGCAGGTTTTCCGCTGTGGTCAACCCGTGGAAACCGTGACGATGGAGGCCCGCTAACCATGTCCATCGCACGCCACCACGCTGAATGGCTTTCCCTTGTGCCGGTGTCAGGCCCGTTCCTGAGCCTTCCGGTGCTAATGGAAGCGTTCAATACCGGGCTGGAACCCCACGACCCCGATCAATCTCGGTTGTTGCGACAGGAGTACGGCAATTGGCAGGATTCCTTCGAGAAGCGCAAAGCCGATCCCGCCCCGCATCAGCATTGGATCAAGTTCGTTCTCACCAAGACTCTCGAACTCGATGACCGGGTGTTGGCTGAGGGGCAGGCGATCCCGCAAACGCTGCAAGCGGAAGTGCCCGAACATCACGAGTTGCTGCGGCCCAGCATCGTCGTGATCGACCCGAATACGAAGAAGCCCCGGCTGTTGGTCCAGACTTATCCCCGGTCGCAAGAACTCACCAGCTACGTCGCCAACTCCCGTTGGAAGGCATCACCCGATACTCGAATGACCGAGTTGCTTCATGCCACCGGCGTGCGGCTCGGCCTCGTGACCAACGGCGAACACTGGATGCTGGTCGATGCTCCCAAAGGCGAAACCACTGGCTACGCTTCTTGGTACGCAGCCCTCTGGCTCGAAGAGCAAATCACCTTGCGGGCCTTTCGTGGGTTGTTGTCGGCCAGCCGCTTCTTCAACGTCCCCGACGATCAAACGCTCGAAGCATTGCTCACGAAGAGTGCATCAAATCAACAGGAAGTCACCGACCAACTCGGCTATCAGGTTCGCCGGGCCGTCGAAGTGTTGATTCACTCGCTCGACCGGGCCGATCAAGACTTTGGCCGGGAACTTTTGGCCGGGGTGCGGGAAGAAGTGCTGTATGAGTCAGCCCTCACGGTGATGATGCGGTTAGTGTTCCTGTTCTGTGCCGAAGAACGGGAACTTATCCCCAGCAAGCCGTTCCCGGTCTACGAACAAAACTACTCCGTCTCCACGATTAGCAAGCAACTGCGGGAACTGGCCGACCAACACGGCGAAGAATTGCTCGAACGTCGCTACGACGCATGGCCCCGACTCTTGACAGCTTTCCGAGCGGTGTATGGCGGGCTGCGGCACGACGACGTTCACATTCCGGCTTACGGCGGCAATCTCTTCAACCCTGACCGATTCCCGTTCCTCGAAGGCCGCAAGCAGGGAACCTCTTGGCGAGACACCGAGGCCAACCCGCTGCCGGTCAACAATCGCACGGTGTTGCACCTACTCGAAGCGTTGCAACTACTGCAAATCAAGGTGCCGGGTGGCGGACCAGCGGAAGCTCGTCGGCTCAGCTTCCGTGCGCTCGACATCGAACAGATCGGCCACGTTTACGAAGGCTTGCTCGACCACACCGCCAAGCGTGCCGCCGAACCGTTTCTGGGGTTGGCAGGGACTCGTGAAAGGGAACCCGAAATCCCATTGGCCGAGTTGGAAAAGCTCTTGGCCAAGGGCGAAGCCGATCTGGTCAAGTATCTGAAGGATGAAACGGGCAAGTCGGACAATGCCCTCAAGAAGTCGCTCAAAATCGAACTCGATACCCAAGATGCCGCCCGATTTCGCACCGCCTGCCAAAGTGATGATGCGTTGTGGAAGCGGGTGAAGCCGCTGGCCGGTTTGGTCCGGCAGGACAACTTCGGTTATCCCGTCGTCATTCCCAAGGGAAGTGTCTTCGTCACGGCGGGGACCGACCGACGATCCAGCGGGACGCACTACACGCCTCGCAGCCTCACCGAACCTATCGTGCAGTACACGTTGGAGCCACTGGTTTACGTCGGCCCCGCTGAAGGCAAACCAAAGAGCGAGTGGAAGCTCAAGACTGCCGCCGAACTTCTGGCCCTCAAGATTTGCGACATGGCGTGCGGTTCCGGGGCATTCTTGGTGCAATCGGCTCGGTACATGGCCGAACGGTTGCTGGAAGCATGGGACGAAGCAAAGAAGGCCAACCCACAAACGCCCGGCATCACGCCCGAAGGCACACCGTCCACCGGCAAAGCGAATGAAGCGATCATCCCCGACGATCCAGCCGAACGTAAGACCTACGCCATGCGGATCATCGCCCAGCGATGCTTGTACGGCGTGGACAAGAACCCGCTGGCGGCTGAAATGGCGAAGTTGTCGTTGTGGCTGTTGACTCTGGCCAAGGATAAGCCGTTCGAGTTTCTGGATCACTCGATTCGCTGCGGCGATTCGCTGGTGGGCTTGCACAGCATCGACCAACTACGACACTTCAGCCTCAAGCCCGATCCTGACGATGCCGTGCTGTTCAAGGGGCCGCTCGATAGTGCCGTGGATGAAGCGATTACCCTGCGTCTCAAGCTCGAAGACTTGCCCGCCAACTCGGTCGAAGATGTTGAGCGACAAGAGAAGTTACTCAAGGAAGCCAACGAGCAAATCACCCGGCTACGATGTGCGGCGGATTTGCTCGTTGCCGCTGAGTTCTGGGGCGAGAATGCCAAGGATAAGTTGGAGCGGATTCGCCATGCCTCCAATCAATCCGTGACCCATTTCGAGAAAGGGCCAACCGAAGAGTTCGAGCAGATTGCTGCCAAGGAACGGCGAGACCAGTTGATGTTTCACTGGCCGCTGGAATTCCCCGAAGTAATCGTGAAGCGAGGCGGATTCGATGCGTTCGTGGGAAATCCGCCGTATGCCGGTGGCTTACGCATTACCGGCTCCATTGGAACTCCTTTCCGAGATTATATTGTCGCTACCCTTGCGCATAACAAAACCGGGGCGGCTGATTTATGCTCCTATTTTTTCTTGCAAGCACACTCGCTCCTGAGGCTTGATGGCAATGCGGGGCTTCTTGCAACGAACACGATTTCACAAGGCGACACACGGGAGATTGGGCTTGATGAAATCTGTGACGACAGCGTTATTTTCCGAGCAATCCCCTCGATGACATGGCCGGGTGTCGCCGCACTTGAAATTGCAATTGTTTGGTTCCACAAAGGCCGGTGGAGTGGCGCACATCATCTAAATTCGCATGGCGTGTCGGGCATTACGCCATATTTGCAACTTGCCGGGACCACAAGTGGAAACCCCTATAGGTTGGCGGCAAATATCAATATCGCATTCAAGGGGGTGGACATCACTGGCAAAGGCTTTTTGCTCGAAGACATCGAAGCAACCGCAATCCTCGAATTGCGACAGTCCAATTCCCAAGTCATTCGCCCATTCATTAATGGCCAAGAACTGAATTCAATTCCTGACCACAGCCCTCCCCGATGGGTAATCCATTTTCATGACTGGCCGCTCAGTCGAAGTACTGCTCCAAAAGGATGGAATGGTCCTGTTGCCAGCGATTTTCCCGAATGCCTTCGCATCGTCGAGGAGCGAGTGCGGCCACAACGGCTTGAAAACAACAGGAAGATTTATCGGGATTATTGGTGGCAGTTTCGCGGGAAACGCAAAGCACTACATGAGGCAATTCATGACATGACGCATGTGCTCGTGAAGGGTGAACTTGCCAACATGCACTCATTTACGTTGCTGCCAACGTCAATCACATTCTCAAATACTCTGTGTGTTGTCGCACGAGATGGTTACGACTGGTTTGCGATTCTCCAAAGTTCACTTCACGACGCATGGGCGGTTCTATACGGGCCTACCATGAAAAAAGATCAAAGATATTCCGTGACCGATTGTTTTGAGACATTTCCGATTCCAATTCACACGGTGATGCTCGCAACGATAGGAGAAACTTACTTTAGGCATCGTAAGCAGGTCATGCTCGACCGGCAGGAGGGATTGACCAAGACTTACAACCGCTTCCACGATCCCGACGAGTCTTCCGCCAACATCCAAAAGCTCCGTGATTTGCACGTCGAAATGGATAAAGCAGTTGCTGCCGCCTACGGCTGGACCAATCTCGAACTCGGTCATGACTTCCACGAAACAAAGCAGGGTGTCCGCTTTACCATCTCCGAACCTGCTCGCCGTGAAGTCCTCCAACGCTTGCTTAAACTCAACCACGAACGCTACGCCGGGGAAGAGAAGCAAGGACTTCACGGAAAAACGGGAGCCGCCAAGAAAGCCGCCCCCAAGAAAAATGCCGCCAGCACGCCAGCCAAAGAAGAACCTACCCTCTTCGGCATGGAGGATGACGAATGAGTAATCCCAAACGCAGCGAGAAACACGAAGTGGCGAGGGCTGGTCTTCCCGAAGAATTGCAGCCCGTGTTTGACCAGTTTGTTGAGGACTACAAGTTTGCCGGAGTAATCCACCACGGGGCACCGTTCGTCTCGTACATCATTCTCGCAGAAATGGTCAGGGCTGGATGGCGAATGACAGGCGATCCGATTGGTCAATGGGCTGAGAAATCAAAGCCAACTGACGGGAATGAGGATAAATCGTTATGAGCAATGCCACAACAACCCACATGCCTTCCCAAAACCAGCTTCGAGCCGAACTCGAAGCGATGGTGCTGGGTGATTTGCTGGGACCGGCTGGCGGCGAAAGCGAAGAACTGACCGAACGCACGGTGCGGAATCGTTACCTCGTGGGCGTGTTGGCCCCCAGCCGCTCCGCAAATGCCGCTGCCAAACCCTCCGTGGATGAAGAAGAGGACGAAGACATTCCCCTCATCCCCGATGAACTCTCCGAAGGGGGCAGCGACACGGCGGACGATGGCAAAGCCGATGCCGATACTCCGGTCACACAAGCCCATTTGCCGTCGTCCTTCGGCATGAGCTTCTGTGTAGACGGCGAGGCGAAGTCGATCAAGGTGAACGCCACTTGGGGCCACTACAAGCGAGAGAAGCGGGAAGGTCAAACCGATTACAAGGGAAACACGCTGCTGGTTTGGAAGCGGTATGTGCGGGGCGGCAGCATCGAAGTTCCGTTGAAGAACGGGCCGATTAAACCCAAAGCTCCCGATCCTGAGTTCCCCGACATCTACGTTCAGGGGCAGATTCGCAAGCGCAACACCCACTACGTCGTCACGCTGTTTCTCGTCAACGCTCAAGAAGAACTACGGCCCAAGGACGAGTACCACATCTTCCAGCCCAAGCTCGTTGCCAGCGGCGTGGATGGAGAGGCTATCTTCTGCAAACGGACCACGCTCGGCACGAACAACGATCTTGAAGAGCGGCTGATGGCGTTGCTCTATCGGCATCACGTTGAGTTCGCCGTGGGGCATGGGATCAGCGTCCATGCGGAGGTCGCCAAGGATTCGTCCGACCGTGCCACCAGCATCGAAACGGTGATCGTCCCGTGCCATGAAGTCCCCCGCACAACACCACCGACCGAAGAAGATGCCGACGAGAACCCCGCCTTCGGCAAGCTGGCGGGATTGGTCCTCGACATGAAGGTGCTGGCCGAGGCCGATGCCAAGTCGCTGCCGAAGAATTTGGGACAACTGGTGACGGCTTACAAGGAATGGATCGACCGGGAAGAAGCCAAGCTCAAAGACCCGAAGGAAGGGCTGGCCCAATTTGGCGATGCGGGCCGAGTAGCCATCGACAATTGCCGGATCACCCTCAAGCGAATCGAAGAGGGGCTGGAACTGCTGGCCAAGGACACGAAAGCATTCGAGTCGTTCAAGTTTATGAACCGGGCCATGTGGCTTCAGCGGACCCACTCCATTTATGCCGAGAAGGTTCGCCGGGGTGAGCAACCCGATTTCGACAAGGACATTGATGAGGAAAAGAATCGCAGTTGGCGACCGTTCCAAATTGCGTTCATCCTGCTCAACTTGCCGGGCGTGACGAAGCTCGATCATTCCGAACGTGGCGTCGGCCCTGAAGCCTTGGCCGACTTGCTCTTCTTTCCCACGGGCGGTGGTAAAACGGAAGCCTACTTGGGCCTGTCCGCTTACACGATGGCTCTGCGGCGATTGCAGGGAGTTGTGGCGGGACGAGTGGGCGATGAAGGCGTGGCCGTGCTGATGCGCTACACGTTGCGACTGCTCACGATTCAACAGTTCCAACGGGCCACGGCACTGATTTGTGCTTGCGAGTCGATTCGTCGCAAGGCACTCGAACACGGCGACAAACGCTGGGGCAACACCCCGTT
>SXGU01049389.1_pt1 | contig 10165 bp, 7 predicted proteins | sample 3174531 | NCBI WGS metagenome assembly SXGU01 (sample SAMN11356863, study PRJNA531348) | freshwater metagenome | isolation source: freshwater sample F1-140 | place: China: Fuxian Lake, Yuxi | collected 2017-12-25 | reverse complement strand
TGGAACAGCTGGCCATTTCCCGCGATCTTGCCGACGGATCCATATCCCATGAAAATTACCTTGCCTATTTAAGTGCGATGCACGATTTTGTGGGTTCGGTGGAACGGTGGGCTTTCCCCTTGTTTCAGGGGATTTTGCCGGATTTGGAAGCGCGCCGCAAAATCTCGTGGCTTGCCTCAGACCTTGGCAAACAACCGGAAGATTTCAATGATCTTTTTGTAGGCTCACAATGGTCCCAAGGCTTTGCGATGGGCGTCTGCTATGTCGTCGAGGGATCTACGCTCGGCGGGCGGTACATTTTATCAAAACTGCATCAAACGGGTCAAATCCCGACAAGTAATATGCAGTTTTTTGAGGCGTACGGCAATAAATCCGGTGCCATGTGGAAGCATTTTTTAAATTCGCTTTCCGAATTTGCAAATACGCCCGCGCGGCGCAACGAAATCATGAAAGGCGCGGAATTCGCATTCGGCGCCATAAAAGAACACTTAGGCCACATCAGTGCATGAAGATCAAGGACATTGTTAACCGCGACCTGGTTAACCTTACGAACTGCGAACACGAACCCATCCATATTCCCGGCAGCATCCAGCCCCACGGATTTCTGCTATCATTTGCCGAAGTCTCCGGGACAATCGATTTCTGCAGTGCGAATACCGCCGAATTCACAAACCTCAGGCCCGAAGATTTCCTGAACCGGGACATCCGGTCGGTGGTGGGAATCCAGGCTGAGAAAATTTTCCGATATGTCGAAGACGGGTTGATGCAGTCCAGCACGCCGCTGCGTTTGGAAATTGGGGAAAACACCTTTAGTTGCACGGTGCATCGCTCCGGCAAATCGATCATCGTCGAGGCAGAACCCTCACAACCCGCCGATGAGACGCATTTCTACGACCAGACCGCCCGTTTTTTGTCGTATATGAACGACACGCATTCCCTTCAGGAATTATGTGCGCTGGTGGCCGACGGCACACGTGAAATCACGGGGTACGACCGTGTCATGATCTACCGCTTTGACCAGGATTACAACGGCGAGGTCTTTGCCGAAAGCCGAAAGGACGATATCGAACCGTTTCTTGGCCTTCACTATCCGGCAACCGATATTCCGGCACAGGCGCGCGAGCTGTACCTGCGCAATTTGCTCAGGTTGATCACCGACATCAATTACGAGCCCGTTCCCATACTGACCCTCGACGATGGCGAGAAGAACCTGGACCTGAGCCTTTCGGTGCTGCGCAGCACATCGCCCATCCACATCCAGTACCTCCAGAACATGGGCGTTGGCGCGACGCTCACGATTTCATTGATCCACCAGAAAAAGCTCTGGGGACTGATCGCGTGCCACCATTATTCGCCCAAGAACCTGACACCCGAAATAAGGCTGGCCGCGCAATTGCAGGGCCACTTCATCACTTCGCAGATCGATGTCCGGCAGAAGAACGAGGAATATGAGGTTTCGCGAAAAGCCGGGGCTGCACTCGAGTCGCTCCAGGCCTTCCAATTGAAAAAGGGCGGAAATTTCTTTGCCGATGCGGTGCGAAGGCCTGAAATACTGGCCCTTTGCAATGCTTCGGGCGTGGCGGTCTGTTTCGAGGGCATCTTGTTCACGAGCGAGACCGTGCCGTCAAACGACAAGATTTTCGAGATCGAAAGCCACCTTTACCAAAAGACCGGGGGCACGACCTTCCATACCGACAAGCTTTCGGCCGTATTGCCGGGCGTGGATTGCTCGGCCGTATCGGGCATCATCTACCACAGCCTGGGTTCGGCGAACTTCATCATGTGGTTCAGGCCCGAAACGGTCACCGAGGTCCATTGGGCCGGCGATCCCGAAAAGGCCATCATCAAGAATGAGAAAGGCCTGTCTCCCCGCAATTCCTTTGAATTGTGGCGCCAGCGCGTGAAGTGCCAGAGCAAACCCTGGAAAGCGCCCGAACTTGCGGCAGCCGCGTCCTATGCGCACGGGCTGCAGAACCACATGAATTTCCTGATGCTCAGCGAAAAAGACCTTCGCAATACCGAGCTCAACAACATCCTCAAGGAAAACAATGCCGAGTTGGAAAACATCAATTGGATCTCCACGCATGACCTGCAGGAACCGCTTCGCAAGATCCAGCTCATGGCCTCCCGTGCACTCATGCGCGATGATGAGGACATCCCGCCAGCCGTAGTGGCTTCGCTGCACAGCATGAACAATGCGGCAAACCGCATGCAGACACTGCTCATCGACATCCTGAAATACACCAAGATCCAACACATGAACGAAAGTTTTGAGCGCGTGGATCCCGTGGTTTCGATCAGCGAGGCGATGGCTGCGCTCAGCGACTCGATTTCAGAAAAGTCGGCCGTGATTGACGTTGCCGAATTGCCGACGGTACTTGGCAACCGTTTCCTGCTTCAACAATTGTTTTCAAACCTGCTGTCCAACTCGCTGAAATACAGCAAGCCGGATGTCCTGCCGGTAATCCTGATCACGGGCAGCGAAAAACCTGCTCCGGCCGATTTCCCGATGCACGGCGGCAGGCTTTTCCATACCATCAAGGTCACGGACAACGGCATCGGTTTTGACCCGGAACATGCCGAATCGATCTTCAAGATTTTCCGCAGGCTGCACGGTTCGGAATACAAGGGCTCCGGCGTCGGGCTTGCCCTTTGCGCGAAGATCATGCAAAACCACAACGGCCACATTTCGGCGACCGGGATCCCGGGCGAGGGTTCGGAGTTTACGTTGTTTTTTCCGGCTTAGCTGTCAGCTGTCAGTATCAGCTATCAGTTTGAATTCGGTACGAAAAATGTGGATTGCCAGGAACGATCTCGCTCAGTTAAATAGATAAATATTTACGTAAATCCTGCTGACCGCCGAAAGCTGCCGGCGGAAACCTGTTCTGCACACTTTGGTTAAAACCCGTCATTTCATCGTCTTTATCTGCAAGTAATGGAAAAAATTAGGGGTGCGCGCCTGATTCGATTAATATTGCAGTAATTTCTTAACCTTTAAGTTACAATCAGTTAATGGTTGCAGAATTAATCCCACATCGATGCTCAAGACTGACCCACAATTAAAAAGTAATGATTGCGGCATAAGCGCCATTAAGACCGTCTTCAACCTATACGGAAAAAACATCTCCCGCAAGTACATCGAGCAGCACGTGCCGCTTGAGGAGAAGGGCTCGCGCATTGCGGACCTCCGTGATTTTTTCATCAAGCATGGGTTCACGGCCGAATTCAGGCTTTTGGACATCAACTACATCAACGGCGATACTGCCCATATCAAGGAGCTCCTGCCTTTTGTCATTCCGGTGAAACACAAAAACAGCCTTCACTACGTAGTGGCCAACGAACTCAAGGGCACACGGCTGAGAATTTTTGACCCGGCAAAGGGCAGCCAGTATTACCTGACCATCCAGGAACTCAAGAAGCGCACGCATTTCCAAAAGAACCACTGGGACCTGGCCGAGGCCGAGGACAAGATCCGCGCGATGATCTCGCAAGACCTCGGGGACTACAAGATCAACGTCAACGAGGCGCTGTCGGCAAACGGGCACGCGGTCCTCTTCAACAAGCTTACCTATTTCAAGTATATCCGCGGGAATTTTGGCTTCAGGGACGCCGATGCGGAACGCAATTTCCTACAGGACCTGCTCAAGAACCAGGACATTTCGAGCGTACCGACCAATTTCAGGAATCTTGAACTGGACAAGGGGCGTATCCGCAACAACGCGCCGTTGATCCTTGTGGTAAAGCCCGATGCCAAGGCCGAGGAAGCCGCCACGCCGCCCCAGCCCTATCCCGAAGAGCAACGCAGAAGCCTTTACTGGCAACTTTTCCGCCAGCTTGGCGAACACAGGAAACTTTGGTACATCTACATTTTCGCCGCCTTGTTTTCGGCCACGACGGCGCAGATCGCGGTCTTCACCAACCAGATCCTGATCGACAATGTGTTGCCCACCTACAACATGAACACGCTCGTGCTGTTCGCCATCGGACTGGGTATCTACAAACTCTTCGACCTTTTCACGACCATTTACAAGAGTTTTGTGCAGATCCACCTCGGCAACGTGCTTGACCGATATTTCCTGTTGTCCTTTGACAAGAAGATCAACCGCTCATCGCTTGCCTACATCCACAGTTACAAGAAGGGCGATTTGATGGAACGCGTCAGCGACTCGCTCAAGCTCAAGAGCTTCTTCATGAAGTTTTTCACGGGAATCCTCGTGGACGTGATCGTATCGGTTTATTCGCTGTGCATCCTGTTCTTCATCAACCGCAGCCTGACGATGATCGTGCTCGGGGTCATGATCCTGTTCTACATGTGGTTCCGGTTCATTACGCCGTACCTGAAGCAGAACGAACGCCTCAGGTACATGCGCAAGGCCGATTTCCTTTCGCGCATGATGGAAAAGGTCGAGGGCATCCAGGTGATCAAGAGCTTCAAGATCGAGAATTTCCACTCGGGAAAGATATTTACCAGCATCAACGATTATTTGAGGATCCAGCTTCGGAACGGGTACATTGACCTGCTCAACAAGATCGTCGTGGCCTCGATCGTAATCATCTCATCGATCCTGATCATCGTGTTCCTGACCAAGATGGCCATCGAGACACAGTTGATCACTTTGGGCCAAATCGTGACTTTCATCGCCCTGTCCTCCAAGATCTTCTCATCGCTCAAGGGCATCCTCGACGACAACCTGACGCTTCAGGAAAACGAGGTCATCCTGCGCCGCTACATGGATTTCAACGAGCATACCCGTGAGCCTTCAAAAAAAGGCATCCGCGATTTCAACATCAACAAGATTGAGTTCCAGAACATCAATTACGGCTACCTGCCCAAGGAAAACGTGCTCAAAAACATCAATATCGCGCTTTCCAAAGGCGAAAAGATCAAGATCGAGGGGCAGAACGGATCGGGCAAATCGACCTTCAGCAAGATCTTGACGACGCTGTACCAACCCAATTCAGGGGCGATCATGATTAATGGCAAGGACAAGAAATTTTACAACGAGGAAAAGGTGCGCGACAAGATATTGCTCGTGACCAACGAGGACATCCTGTTCAACGATTCGATCCACAACAACATCGCGCTTGGAAAGGAGGTCGAGGTCTCGGCGATCCTCGACAAGGCGAAGGACATCAATTTCTACGACTTCATCGCTTCCAAGGACGATGGGCTGGACTTCATCATCAACGAGAACGGAAAGAACCTTTCGACCGGCCAGCGCAAGAAGATCCTCTTGCTGCGCGCGCTTTTTGCCGAGGCCGAAATCGTGATCCTCGACGAGGTGCTCTCGGGCATGGACATCGAGTCGCGCAATATGGTGGAAACCCTGATCGACGAGCAGCCGGGCAAGATCTTCATCATCATCTCGCATGAGCCGATCAACAATATCAACTTCACAAAAAAATACCGCATCAGCAATGGAGAGCTCACTATATTATAATACCAAGGCCATCAATTTCATCAAGATCCTGAACCGCATCCTGATCGCGTTCCTGCTGATCGTGGCGATCATGATTTTTGCCCTGAGCATCAACGATACCGTGACCTTTGCGGGTGGGGAAATCTATTCGGATACGCCCAAGATGAAGATCAATGCACCCAACGAGGTGCGCGTGACCGGCGTGATGGTCAAGGAAGGGCAGTCGGTCAAGAAAGGCGACACGCTGTTCCTGCTGGAGAACCAACGCACCAAATCGGACCACGATATCCTGGTGGCCGACATCGCCGCGAGCGAACGCAAGGTCGGCATCATCAAAAACCTGATGGCCAATACCAAGGAACGCAAGAAATCGCTGCAGCAACTGCTCAACATCCAGTCCAACATCTACAAGACCGACCGCAAGAAGGCAGCGCAGGAAATCGCCCTTTTGAACGACAAGCTCAAGCTGTCGTCGCAGCAGAATTCCATCCTCACCGACAAATACCGCACCGATTCACTGTTGTACGCCAAGGGCGCCATCTCGCGGTACGAACTTACCGAGTCCAAGAGCCGCAACATCGACAACCGCAAGGGCCAGGTGGATGTGACGGCCACGCACCGCGTCCGCAATTACGACTACGAGAACCTGACCAACAATTACAAGATGTCCAAGAATGACCTTCGGCGCACGATCATCGATGTGGACAACGAAATCCAGAATTACGAGCGCGAACTGCTTGAACTGGAGAATTTCATCAAGGACGGCAAGTACAACCTCACCTACGTCAAAGATGAACTGCAGAAGCTCGTGATCACCTCGCCGCTCGACGGAACGGTCTCCAATCTTTTCAACGCGCGCCAGAACATCGAACTGCTCAACAAAGGCGAACTATTGTCGGTGATCGCGCCGTCGTCGGAGAAATTCTACGCCAAGATCGCCCTCGACGAAAAAGACCTGATCTACGTCAAGCCCGGCCAGGAAATCAACTTGAAACTCGACGCTTACAATTATTACCAATACGGCCCGATCAAAGGACGGATCACATATGTTTCGCCATCGGATGTCGATTCGACGTTCTATTGCCTGGCCTCGATAAACCGGTACAATTCAAACATCAGGCTCAAGGCCGGATACAAACTCAAAGGCGAGGTCATTATAGAAAAAATGCAGCTTTACCAATACATCATGAAAAAGCTGTTCAACAAGATCGACACCAGCGTCAATTAAAATGAGAATACCCAAACTACTGATTTTTACCGTTTTATGTTTTGGCCCATGGGCTTTCGGGCAAGAGGCGATGACCTTTGATGCCTGCCTGGAGCGCGCCATGCAACACAATCCTTCCATCCGCGCCGCGCTTTACAATGAAAAGGTGGCATTGCTCCAGCACCGCGCAAGCTTCGGGGGCTACCTGCCAGTAGTCACGGCCGATGCGGAGAACCGGAACTCATGGGGAAAGGAAATCGATTCGGATACCAACCTTTTTGTCAATGACGTGATCCGCAATACCGAGGGTACGCTCAATGCGACCTTCAACCTGTTTTCGGGCCTTACCGTGCTGCATACCATCCGCGCGGCCAAGCAGGACAAGGACATCACGCGCGCCAACATCGAGGTGCTCCGCAACCAGGTCACGATCGAGCTCGCGCAGCGGTTCATCACGATCCTTTACCTGCAGGACATCATTGAGGCCAACCGCACCCAGATCGGCTCAAGCGAGAAGCAACTCGAGATCGCCCAGCTTAAATATGACCAGGGTTACATTGCCGAGAGCGAACTCTTCAAGATCAGGGCACAAAAGGCAAGCGAGGAACTCATGCTGCTCACCAACGAGAACAACTTGAACGACAACATGATCAGCCTCAAGCAACTCATGGACCTTCCCCTGGAGACCGAGATCCTGTTGCTGAAACCCGAACTCGACCTGAACGAATACGTCGCCGAGAGCAGCGACCCGCTCGACATCAGCCGCAAGGCCGTGGAAATCCACCCGGCGTTTCGCGCGAGCCTGTTGCAACAAAAGCGCGCCCGTACCGAACTCGCCCTGATGCGTGCCGAGCGTTATCCGCAGCTCAGCCTCCGGGCCATGTGGCGCACCAACGTCAATCATGAAGTCGAGGATGAACTCCACTACCGCGACCAGATGGACGGCAACATTTCGCGTCAGCTCCGCTTTTACATCACGATCCCCATCTTCAACCAGTTCGCCACGCATTCGCGGATCCGCTCCAGCAGGTGGCTGTTCAAGCAATCCATCGTGGAGACCAAGGTCGAACAGAACCGCCTCACCAAGGAAGTGCTGCTCGCCATCAACAATGCCAAGACGGCGCTCAAGAAGAATGAGGCGTCCAATATCGCATTCGATTTCTCGCGGCGCAGTTTTGATGCCGATGCATTGAAATTCGAGATGGGCAAGATTTCGATAACCGAACTCAACACCTCCAAGATCCTGTACAACAATACCCAGGCCGACCAGATCAGGTCGCGATATGAACTGCTGTTCAACAACGCGCTGATCAGGTTTTACATGGGTGAAGCCTTCACATTATGAAAAAATTTGCGGCCCTCGTGATCCTTTTGACAGTCTACGGCTGTTCCGATGCGGTATTTTCGGACACGATGACCTTCCCGGAAAACCGATGGCCCAGGACCCAGGCGCCCGCCTTTGACGTACAAATTACCGATGCCGGAACCTACGACATCTACGTCGAGCTCAGCCACGTCTATGGCGGCATCCCGATGGCTTCGGTGCCGATGAACCTTACGGTCGAAGGGCCAAAAACGAATGCGTTTGATTTTGATCTGGCCGTCATCAGAGATGGAGAACATGTGGGCGATTGTACGGGCGATTATTGCGACCTTGAAGCAAAGATTGCGACGATGGAGCTCACACCCGGCAAGTACGACATCGCTGTCGCCCAGTCATTTGACCACGAATTCCTCCCAAACATCATCAGGACTGGAATTACTGTTAAAAAGGCTCAATAGATCATCGACACCTCCCGCACCCCGTAATCGCGCAATGAACCGTCCTGGAGCACGAGTTCCAGCCTTCCGTTGCGTCGCACCGATTTGACAATGGCCATGAAGCGGTTGCCTTCGGCCGAAGCGAACATTGCGGTCCTGCCCTTCATAAACAGTTTATCGTGGTATGCGTCCCACAGCTTCTGATCGCCATCGGGCAACAAGTCCAGATAGCCACGGATCCCATTGACGATCGATTCCATCAATTGCTCCTTTGAAAATTCTTTCCCCGTTTCAAGAACGATCGAGGTCGCCGTCGGCAATCCATTAAAATCGGATTGATTGACATTGACACCGATCCCCACAATGGAAGCGATTCTCGAACCGATCACGTTTTCAATGAGTATTCCGCCGAGCTTGCGATTGCCTGACAGGATGTCATTGGGCCACTTGACCGAAATTCTCGGTGTGCCCATTTGTTCGAGTGCGTTGGCCACGGCAAGCGCAACGGCGACGTTCAACCCAAAGAGTTGTTGTGCATGCGCCACTGCATCAGGCACATAGACACTAAAGGTAAGGTTTTTGCCCGGCTCTGAAAACCAGGAAGATCCAGCCTGCCCACGGCCTTTGGTCTGGGTTTCGGCCACTGCCACGGTAAAGGGTTCGAGGGGGCCGGATGCAGCCAATTCCTTGAGGAAATCGTTGGTTGAAGGGATGGCATCGAGTTTGATAACCGGCATCGGCAAAAATTTGAAAACTACCTTTTTAATCTTATGTTAAGGTTCAAATTTAACCACAAAAATTGATAACTTTGTCCAATACTATAATTAATAAATGACTAAAAAAGCTAGCAACAACGATGTACTTTTAGCCAATATCATCAAGGGAATAGAGGAAGTAAAAGGAAATGACATTGACATTCTGGACCTGAGAGCAATCGACACCGCAGTCTGCGACTATTTCATCATCTGCAACGGAAATTCAAATACCCAGGTTAACGCCATCGTTAACTCGGTTCAAAAAACAGTCTCCAAAGAACTAAAGGACAAGCCCTGGCACGTGGAAGGCACTGACAATGCCGAATGGGTGCTGATGGACTATGTCAATATCGTTGTGCATGTCTTCCAGAAGCACATCCGCGAATATTACAACATCGAAAGCCTTTGGGGTGATGCAAAGATCACCACCATTGCCAACAAGTACTAACATCCGAGTGTAATTAATGGCCAAAGATAACCAGAACCCCAACCGACTCAAGATAAGCCCCTGGCTTGTTTATGCTGTCGTGATCTTCATATTCCTTTTCATCAGCTTTGTCTCCAATGGATCATCTTTCCAGGAGCCGGCGCGCACGACTTCTTCCAAATTCAATGAATTCCTGGAACGTGGCGACATCCAGAAGGTGATCGTATACAACAAGACCGAAGCTGAGGTCTACCTCACGCCAGAAGCTTTGGCCGATCCGCGGCATAAAGGAGTGGCGAAAAACCTGCTCAACAACCCCAACAAGGGTCCGCATTATTCGTTTGACATTGGAAACGATGAGATTTTCCAGACCAAGCTGGAAACGGCCGTCAGCGAGGGCAAACTCAAGGATTACAATTTTAGCGCCAAGAACAATTGGACCGAAATCCTGATGACGCTATTGCCGTTCATCATCATCATCGCCGTCTGGATCGCGGCGTGGTTCATCAGCAAGGGGGCCCGCCATTTGCTGCGGCGAATGACGCGGCTGGACACCACCCAGCGGCTGCTGGCGGAAAAACTGATCACTATCGGT
>SXGU01268615.1_pt1 | contig 10168 bp, 5 predicted proteins | sample 3174531 | NCBI WGS metagenome assembly SXGU01 (sample SAMN11356863, study PRJNA531348) | freshwater metagenome | isolation source: freshwater sample F1-140 | place: China: Fuxian Lake, Yuxi | collected 2017-12-25 | reverse complement strand
GGACCGCGAAAAGCACCTGCGCGGGCCAACTGGATTGGCGCCGTGAGGTCCGGCGATGCCGATCCGCTGGAGGCGTCGCACCTGCTTTGGCGGGCCATTGCCCACGAATACGAGACCGTCGCCAGCGGTGCCGCAGCTGGCGAACCGCCAAAGCACGAAAAACAGGTCGTCGACCTGCTCGATATCCTTGCCGGTCGCGGCAAGTCCAGTCACTCAGGCGAACGCGAACGCTACGCAACCTGGCTGGACGACTTGCTGGCAGTCGCCTGCGCTTACCTGACCAATGTACCTGGACACGACGACCCAAGCACCGCTGCCCTAGACCGGGAGCTTGCGCACATCCGCAGCGAACTGGGGTTGGCTTGGGCGGCGACCTCCAATTGGCTGCAGACGGCGCCCGAGACAACCGGCCACCTGCGAGAGGATGCGAGCGCGGACGCAGCGCTCGCCGGCACGGGCCCAGAGGCAACGCGCGACTGGTTGCGGGGCGGTCACGTCGTCTGTCTGAGACTGGCAAATCTGGCGGCGCGCCTCGGGGGCGAACTGCGCCCATGGCCAACTGCGGAGGGCGCATCTGCTCCGCTGACCGATTGGCTGCGCGTCGCGGCAACGGGCGATGTGCCTGCGACCGAAGTGCCGATGTTGCAAGAGTCTGCGCTTGCGGTTTGGCAAAACGCCGTAGGCGAGCTTGGTGCGCTGCGGATGCACTTGCCGTGGCACCTGGCCGCAGCGGTGCAGGACGCTGAGACGGACCTGGCGCGATGGGTGCGCGCAGCGGAGAGCAACCTGCGGCGGCGACAGTTGCTGTTGGGTCGCATTCACCATGCTGTTGCCGACCACGACGAACGGGCGCTGGAAACCGCTTTGTCGTTGGCCGGCGAGGCGACGCCGCCAACCTCGACGGCCGCCGAACTGCTGGACAAGCACGACGTGGAACTCGTCAGCCGGTTTTTCTTGCGACGGCTGCGCTTTGACGCCAACGACCGCCTGCCCGCACGCCACCGGCTGACCGGCCGCGCCTACTATGCGCCTTTGCTGGTAGCTATCGCCAGTGGCCCATTGACGACCATTCAGACGGACTACCTGTGGCGGCCGCTCATCGGCGACCCCGGTCTGCAGCCAACGGGACCGGCCAGCAGTGCAGACCCCAAGCTGTGGCTGTTGCTGGGGGTGTTCTTTGCGGTTGGCGCAGTCGTGGTCTGGCAAGAACTGCAGTCGCGCCTGGGCGCCCTGCCGCTCCGGCAGATTGCGCAACGTTCTTGGGTTCCGCTGCTGGTGGTGCTTGCCTTGAACTATGGGCTCAACGCCATGGTGTGGTGGATAGCCGCAGAAAACCTCGATGTGGTACGAACGGTGTTTTTGTGGGGGACGATGTCGTTGTACATCGGCGTGTTCTTTGGAAAGCTCATCGAAGGCAACCAGGTCGACGAGGGCGGCAGCGCGGCGGCGCAGCGTGGTGGGGCGTCCTAGCCCGGCACGGCAAGTCGCGATGTGACCCGAGGCCGGTTGGCCCGCAACGCAGAGAGGTGAACGGTGTACAGTTTCGAGGACAGCACGTTTGGCGACGCCATCCAGCTCCGGGCGCCCAAGGTGATTGCCGACCGGTTCTTTGCCGCGCTGAACGCGTCGGGTGGCGCTCCGGCAGTGCTGCGCAACGCGTTGTTCGAACTTGCGGAGGGGATCGTCGGGTATCTGGGCGTGATGGGCTGGTGCGACTGCCGCAAGCATGGCCGGCTGGGGCCAGAAGTGGTGCGCATTGTCGCACAGAAGAAGCGCGGACCGTCCTTCGGCGATCGCATCGCGCTACTGCGCGAAACCTCGCGCGACGGCCGCAGTAGCATTTTGAGCTTTGGCCTGCTGGATCAGTTCGACGGCGCGAGCACGGACAACATGGCCGTGTTTGTGCGCGACTGGGAGCTTGTCAAGGAAGCAAGCAAGGCAACCGCACGCGACCTGGCGACCTTTGTCGAGGCAAACCGTCGCCGGAAACAGCCGGCCCGGGCCAAGCTCGAGACGTTTCTGAACGCGGTTGTCGAATACCGCAATGCTTGCCACCACCGCCAGACGGGCGACCTGGCCGTGGACAATGCGGCCGCCGACGTGCTCAACGCCTGTCTCGAGGCCGCGCTTGCCGAGTTCATTCAGCTACCGCCGGTTTGGCGCGCGCTGACCGAGTATGTTTGGGTCAAGCCCGCAGTCGGCGAGCAAATCGTGGTCGCGCCTGAGTCGAACGGGACGCGCAAGCTGCGGTTGCGGGTCCAAGAGCAGCGCGGCCGCGGCAGACCGGTCGTGATCGCCGCCGACATCACCGACGCGGCCTTTAGTCACGACACCGGCTACCTCGTCCGCACCACCGACCCCGAACCGCGCCCGCCGTACCTGGTGTTTGCGTTCGATGCCGACTATTGGCCCATGGCGACCAAAGAGGAGTTGGCAATAGTGCCTGCGTTGCCCCCGTCCGCGGCAGCCGCGGTCGAACCTGCGCCGAAGCCGCTGGCGAAATACCGGGCCAAGTACCGATCTGTCATGGCCGATGGCGTCATCACGGAGGCTGAACAGCTGGCACTCGATCACTTCGCAGATGCCTTGGAACTCGACGCCCAGACCCGAGCCGAACTCGAGCGCCAAGTACTGGCAGACCTCCAACCGGTGGCAAGTGTTCAGGAGGCGATTGCCGAGGAAGCCTCGGCCTGCCTCGACGAGGACCCTGCCCCGCCGCCCGCCGAGCCGCCGCCCGCCGCGCTCAGCGAACAGTCGGACGCTGATTCGCATGAAATTGCACTGGAACTGCCAAACTGGATTCGCCAGGGCCGCTTCATCCTGGAGCTGTCGCAGGGCGAGTTTGGCGCGCGGTGTGGCGTCTCTGCGGGCCTGGTGTCGCGCTGGGAGACCGGCAAGGGTGTGCCCAACGACCAGCAAGCGGCTGCGTGCGCCGAGGTGCTGCTGCCAGCGCTGGTTTGGATGTTTCGTCTGCAGTTTGGGCGCGGCCAGGCAGACGTCGCCGCAATTCTCGGCATGACCTCCCGCGCAGTTGGCGTCGCCGAAAAGCGCGGCGGGCCCTACCCAGCCGATGCCCGCGATACCGCCTTGCGCGAGCTGGCGCCGGCCCTTTTGCGAGCATCGCTGTGGGAGCTGGGCTGGGACCTGAACGAGGCATGCGACGAGGCTGGCGTTGAGCCGGCTGCGCTTTCATCCTGGCTCGAGGGTGCGGCCGTTCCCCTGTTGCCGGCCGTGCAGTCTGCTGTTGTCGCCTACCAACACAGGTTGATCCGTGATCTGGTTACACCCGAGTCAGGCCGCGTTTGCACCTGCGACAAAGCGGCGACGGTCGAGCTAGTCGCCGGTCTTCGCGACCGCATCGCCGCGGGCTTGGCTGCCGTGTTGGGCAGCCAAGTGCTCCAGGAAGACTGTGGCAGCGGCGCCTGGCTGTTCCGCTTGCCCAACTGGGAGCAGGATGGCCTGACTTGGGGCGTTTGCTTCAGCCTGGAAGCCAAGCTGGGCAGCAGGCCGCTGCGCGACTACCAGCCGGTGCTCGGCTGCGGTATGCGCCCCACGCAGGAACTGCAAGGCGACCGCCACGCAACAGCGAGCGCAAGGCTGGCGACAGGCCTCGTGCAGCACTGGCGCCTGACCCACGGCGACTGCGGCGGTTTGCCGGCAAACAGCGCCAGCCTGCTTTTCAGCAACGCGTGGTGGCCCAGGGCCATCCATGCGCGTCCCCTGGCGGCCGAGACCACGCAAGAGTGGACGCAACGCGTGGTCGACCGAATGGTCGCGTTTGGCCGAGCAGCCATGCCGGCGCTGAACGCCTTTCGCGGATAGGGCTGGCAGTCGCCGACCAGGCTGGCGGAGCGCACACCGCGCAGACACACCGCATCAAAAGCGATGTCCGTCAACCGAAACGAACAAGGCGGCGCCGATGTGGCCACCCCAGGTCCATGCCGTGGCACTGCGCCCGACGATGGCGCCGGCGCGCAAGGTCCACATCGGCGACAGGCTGGCCTCAAGGTCGGTGGTCGCGCTCCACTGCATACCATCCCCGCTGACGGCCATCACCCAACCCTGAACCAGCGCCCAGTCTGGGTTGCAGGCCAGCGACAGTTCGGCACCGGCAATGCCCATGAGTGGCCGACGGCCGGTGTCCAGCTCCCTGGGCTCAATGGCGGCGCCAGCTGTGGCGAGCAGTTGCCAGCGCTCAGTAGTGGCCGAAATAACTCCGAGCGCCTGGTAGCCCACGCCTTCCGCGCCAGGGACCGCTGCGATTCGCGGGCCATGCTGTGCTCCAGCGGCAAAGGCAAATCGCCGACCATGCGCCGCAAACGCAAGGTGCTTGAACGACAGCCAGGCGTGGTCCAGAAAGCTGAACGCGCCATCCGGGCTGACTCGACCATACTGGAGGTCGACACCGATCTCGTGACTCCGCGCGAGGCCGATGTCCAATTCCAGATCTGCAATGGTCCAGACTGTGCTCGGGGCGGAGCGTCCGCCGCCCAGGGTCAGGTTCAGCTCGGCCGAACCAGGCACCTGCACGTCAAGATCCTGTGACAGATAGGCGGTGCGGTTGACGCGGCGCTGCAGCGCGCCTTTGCCAAGGGCCGCGGCCGGAGCGACGGCGCCGAACACCGACAGAAACACGGCAACCCATCGCCTTGACGGCAAATAGCGATGCCACCGCACGGGCTTGCGTGCACGGGGCCGGCGCTTGCGCAAACTGAACATGCCGCAAAGGGTACATCAGCGTTGGGGGCAGGATCAACGTTGCGGTCGGTCGATAGACGCCATCGGGGCGACGCGCGCCCTGCTTGACAGCCGCCATTCAACCGGCGCAGCATTGTTGATGTACTCCCGTGGCACAGGCCCTCCGGGTGCGGATTAGCTGGGCGTCGGTCGCTCCCTCTGGATGCGACTTAGGCAATGATTTGGCTACCGATTCGGCTACCGATTCGGCAAGGAGGCTTCAATGGCAGAAGTACACGTTGACTTGAGCCCGATACTACGGGCCATCAACCACCTGGACGAGCGGCAGCACCATCTGGCCAAGCAAACCCAAGTGGCCATCGCGACTGTCGAGCAATCGGTCGAGGTCGTGCAGGGCGATGTGGCAAAAGTCTCCTCCGCGCTGGCTGAGTTCGCTGAGGCCTTTGAGGCTTTTCGGCAGGCGGACGCCAAAGCCAAAGCCCTGCACTTGGCGGAAACGCGGCTGGTCAAGGTGCGTCAGGAGATCGACTCGCGATTTGGCCACTATGCGGAATTGCGCAGGGCGGCAACTGGCGTGCTGCAGGCGATAGACCGCGAACTCGTCGCCGAGGCATCGCTCAATGCAGTGACGGAGAACCTGCTCATCACCACCCCGAACTACTGGCTTGCGCCAACCTTGGTGGCACTGGCGTCGTGGGTGCGCAATGATCCGGCCGTTGCCGAACGCGCGATGCAGTTGGCGTGGGAGCGCGACCGCAACAAGGTTGCACTGTTCTACGGCTTGCTGTACCGGCGCGCCGCGCGCGACACGGCTTCGACAGCGTGGATTCGCGCCTATTTTGACAACCAGAACCCGGACTCGCTGGATCGCGAGTTCGTGGTCATGCTCGACGCGGTTGCCAATGGCGTGTTTGGCAACGAAACGCGCGGCATGGTCTATGAGCGGGTGCGGCACTGGTGCCAGTCTGCGCCAAACGCAGCTGAGTTTGCGGGCGTGCAGGCGCGCCGCTGGCTGGCTATCCTCAACGCGCGCGTGATGCCGCTGGGCAAGTCAGAGTTCGCGGGGCTACGCCGTCTCGCGCGCGCATGGCCCGAGATGGAGCGGTCGCTGGCGATTCGACGTATCTTTGCGGGTGTGGTCAACCTGTTCGACGACATCGTCAGTTCGCAGTTGGTCGTGCCGCCTACGCTGTTGCGTGCGGTGGATGAGATCCTGGACAAATTGGTCACGCGATTCGACGACGAGGAGCTGGAGCTGCGCGGCCGTGACCGTCTGTATTCACCGATTGTGGATCACGACGGCGACGAGCCTGTCGCCAAACGCATCTTCCAGCAGGAATCAGCTGCTTTGCAGGAGAAGACGGACTTCTTCGCCCTGCTGGCCAATGCGGCGGCATTCTCAGAAAGCGCGGACGCGTCGGTCGCAACCAAGCGGCTGGCCACCGCAATCAGCCGGGACTGGATCCTCGATGCCGCCGGCCAGTTGGCGACCGAGGCCGCAGCAAGCCTGCCTAAGAGCTTGACGTTCAACCTGGAATCCTGGTCGGGCAACACCGCCGACGGTAGCAACGCCGAGGAGTTGCGCAGCGACATCAGCAGCCACTTTGACGGGTTGGCGGTGCGGGAAATCGCGGAGGTCAAGCCGACGACGGGCTGGAAGTACACACTCTTCGTGGGACTGCCCATCTGTCTCATCGTCATGGCCAGTGGTTACGCGCTTGAAGGTCTGGTCGCGCTAGGGTGTGTCGGCGCCGTCGCGGCGTACTTGTACAAGACTGCTCAGGACACGGCGGAAGCCACGAAACAGCGGATTCGTGCGGAGCGCGAAGTCCAGGCAAGCGAGGTGCGGACTCAGGTCAGCGAGGCTTGCCAGGATCTGCTGACCTACCTCGCCGAATTCGCCAGCAAGCAGACTGACCTGGACGAACTCAAGGGCCTGCTCAGTGATCTCGACAGCGCAGACGCCGTCGATCAAGTCACGGTGTACGACGGCAAGTCCGGCCAACCGGAGGCCGCGCCTGCGCGCTCGTCGGCTCCGGTCGCGACCAATCGAGTGATGGCCGCATGGCCGGCCAACGAACTGTCGCCACCCATCAAGCGCGTTTCGGCAATTGCGGGCGCTCGCAAGGGTAGTTCGCGCTGACCCGGCGCTAGACACGCACACCAAACGCCGGGCGCGCCACGACCATCGACGACAGCTGACGCGCACCAGCCCCTGGAGAGTCGCCATGCAGAACGCAGAGGTCGAGAACTGGCTTCGCGCCAATGGGTTTGCACAGGCTGTCGGCCGCGTGCCGGCGCGCGTCGAATCGCCAAGCGATTTGGCGACCCTGGCGCAACCAGAGTTGGCGGCCTTGCTGGGCGACGCGGCACTTGCCGCGCGTATCATCCAAACCGCTTCTGCGCAGTTTGCCATGGCCGATCGGCACGGCCAGGATTTTGATAGCGAGGCGGCAAGGGCCGCAGCGCGCGCCGCGCGACGTGCGGAACGCTTGCGCAAAGTCGGGGGAGGCTATGACACCAATGAAAACGCCGCACCGACTACGGTAGCGCTCGCTCCGCTGCAATCCACGCCTTTGCCGCCTGCAGTGCGCCCAGCCGCGGAACCGGGCCAGTCACAGTCGCCGGCAGCAGCCCCCAAGGCCGATCAGCCAATGGCCCCCGCAGCAGCCCCCAAGGTCGAGCGCGCCCAAGCACCCGAGAAGGAACAAGCGATAGCGGAACCCACCGCGGCGGAGGTGTTGCGTTTGGATGGCGCAGGCCCGACCGCGACCAGGCCCACACCAGCGGCGAGTCCGCAACCAGGCTTCGAGCGGCCACAGCTGCCGCGGCCCGTCAGCGGCCTTACCGAACCACCTCCTGCACAGTCGAACAAGCAGGTGCTGGCCGTCGGGGTGATTTGCGCAGTCGTTGCCGCCGTTGGCGGTGCGCTATACCTCGGAAGCAAAGAAGCGCCACCGCAACTGCCCGCCGCGGCTACCGCGGATCCGCCTGCCACGCCGGACCCGGCGCGCCCGGCTGAACCGCTCACAGCATCTCCGAGCCCCCAAAGTGCAGGGTCGGCGGCCGGTGCCGCCCCGAGTCCCCAGGCGCCGGCTGCGCCCGCGGCACCGGCGCCAGCCCCTGTGGAGCAGGGGGCCAGTCCACCGGGTGTAGTGGTGCCCGTGGTGACGCATCCGCTGGCAGAACTCGCGGCGGGCAATGCCCTGACAACCCTGCTGAGCACCAATGGGATTACCGAGCCCGCTGGGTTGTGGCGGCTGGACATGGCCGCTTGTGCCCGCGCCATTGAGCTGCGCGAGGCCCACAGCGATGTGCGACCAGGGCTGGATCAGCGCGTGGGCAAGAATCCGGAGACTGGCAAGTGGGACACCGTGCTCGTCTTTGAAGGCGGCCGACTCATCACGGTTGGTCAGTATTCGTCGGGTTGCGCGAGCGTGCTTTCCGCGGCACGGACGGTCCTCGGGGCACCGGAGAGCGCCGATCTGCCCAAGGGCGGGGTCCTGTTGGAATGGGGCGTTCCGGGCGGCCACTTGCTGGCCTACGTAGCTGTGGATGTGCAGGAAAATACGGAGTGGTGGTTGCACGACCCGTCTGCGTTTCACGCCAAGCAAGCGGCGGAGCGGACGCTGTATCAGGCCTACTCGTACAACGACCATGCGAGCGCGGTTGCCAAACCCAAGGATGCCCCTGGCAGCGCGCTGGCCGAGGCCGCCGACGCCTACGCCAAGGCCCTTGAACTCGTGCCGAACTATGGCCGCTGTCGTCTGCGGTTGTGCAAGGTGCAGACGCGGCTGCGCGACTACCAGGCAGCGCTTGCGTCCTGTGGATCGGCCGCGACATCGCAGATCCCCGAGGTCGCGACAGGCGCCAGTAAGCAAATCAAGGCCATAGAGAAGGCGCAGGCAGAAGGCGTGCCACCATAGCTGAGTCTAACGCCGCGTGTAGACCAGCGCTGGCCGCGCCGCAAAACGTGCTACGGAACGTCAAAAAGCTCGCAGACGCCAGCGAAACCGTTGGTGATGGACTCTAGACGGGCAAGCAAGTGCCACTTGCCGCTGACGCGCCGGTCGCGGTGCAAGTCGACAACCCGGATCGCAGTGGCCGGCGGCAACTGCGCCTGGTCGCTGGCGAGACACAAGTTTGCGGGTGACTCTGCCCCCGCCTGGAGCTGAAAAACCACCCCAGATGTGCGGCCAAAGTGGACCAATTGCGACGGGGGCTCGTACAGAAAGCCGACGAAAGCGACGCGATGGACTTCTTGGGGTAGTCGGTTGAGGTCGACGTGAAACGACCGCCAACTGCCCTCGCGATCGTTGCCAAGATAGCGAACTGCACCAGCGGCGTCGCCCGGCTGGTCGAAAAACGCCACGTCGCGCTCGTCGCGCACCCGGTGCCCGGCGTCGAGTAGAAACGCCGCGGCCTCGAAGTCATAGCGTCTATCAGGAACCGCGCACCACAGCCTGAGCGCGAAACGCCCATTGGTAAGCGACGGCCCCAGCTCAACACTTTCGGCGCGGCGCACCCGGGTGCCAGTCTCCGCCGGCAGAGTCAACCGTACGCTGGTCGCGACGGTGGTGTCACCGCCCGCAAGCGCATTGGTGACCATGTCGGACAGCAAGGACAAGCCCTGTGCGCCGGCAACGAACATTTGCATGCGCCGCAGGTCGATGGGCAAATCGCCAGGAGCGACCTTGCTGGTGTACAAGTACAGTTGGCCGCCGGGCTTACGATTGCTGTTGATTTCGTTGATAAACGTAGACCACTCTGCGAGTACCCATTTCGATTCGATGTTGGCCTTGTCGGTGCCGATGAGGACCAGGATTCGCGCTGACTCGAGACCCGCGCTGATGGCGCGCTGGAATTCCGCTTCGCCGTGGCCAACGACACTGTACTTGCTGAAAAACACGCTGAAGCCGCGCGCGCGCAGGCTCTCGTACACCTCGTCGGCCAATTCGACGTCGGCGGGAACGTTGCGGAAGGAAATGAAGATGTCCCACTCGGCGCTCATGGTTGATCCTGGAAGCTGGCGTACGGGCAAAGCCACCGTCGGCGGTACGTGATATTCGCGTGGGCGACCGGGCCACAGGACGTCCTATGCGCCAGGTGGACTAGGTTGTCAATGACCAGGGTTTGGCCAGCGAGAGCACAAGCGAGATCTGCGGACCTGAGGCCGCGGCCACCAGCCGACACCGCTACCCGCCCACCGCCCGCCCGCCCCGCTGGGCAGCCGCCACCAGCACCTGCCGCCGCCAAGTCCCGTACTGCACCGCGGTAAACACCACGGCGACCACTGCGCCCGCGCCCGGCAGCACCTGTGCCACCAACACCAGCCAGTGCATTAACCGCAACAGCCACCGCGTCAGCAGGCGCCGGCCAAGCGGAACGTGCGCGCGCGCAGGCCCCAGCAGGCGCAACTGCGCGACCAGATGCCCGACGATGTAGCCAAGCACTGGAACCAGGCTCAATG
>SXGU01305586.1_pt1 | contig 10169 bp, 13 predicted proteins | sample 3174531 | NCBI WGS metagenome assembly SXGU01 (sample SAMN11356863, study PRJNA531348) | freshwater metagenome | isolation source: freshwater sample F1-140 | place: China: Fuxian Lake, Yuxi | collected 2017-12-25 | reverse complement strand
GCGCAATGAACGTCAGGCCACCATCATGCAGCTCGTCCGTGATCGTCCGGTTCACGACCGGGCCACACAACTCATCGACCCGGACCGACACTGCCGTAATCCACGCCACTAACAGATTGTCGTTCGTGTTCGTACTGATACGTAACGCCGACTTCGTTTCCGAGATCGTAACCAGATCCTCAGTAGCCATCAGCCGTACTTCCTCACAATCACCCGCAGATCGCCCGCAACATCATCCACCTCAGCGACCACGATCTCGCCCCACCAACACCAATCCTCGAACTCGCCGAGACTCACGTTCGCGTAATGCTCACCATCCGGGACCGGGCCACCAGTCAACGCCGAATGAGGCTCCCGAGGATCCGTCGCGCACGTCATCACGAACCATCCACCCGCCGCAAGAACCTGACCGGCCTGCTCCACAATCGCTTGTGGATCATTCGAATGTTCGAGCACTTCACAACAGACGATGAGGTCTGGTGCGGTCACCGGACAGTAGTCCCGGCAATCCATCACCAGATCGACACCATCGCCCGGTTCGCGGTCAATACCGAGCCATGCTTGGTGCGGGACAAGATCCCGTACCTGACCGTTCACGTACCGTGAACCGAACTCGACAACACGCGGCCATTGGTGCGGACCGCACCACAAGCCAACAAAATCACGAACTGACTGATGCATCAGACCTCGATCACGCCCAACCCGAAATTGTTCGGGCGGTTCGACCACGACAACCCCTCGTCATGGCAGAACTGTTCGATAGCGGTTTTCACCGGGAACCGCGGCAACCGTGGAGTTCCCAACGGACGCGGCAACTCCGTATCATGCAAGACCATCAGGCCGCCAGGACGTACCTTCCAACGGTACAAATGAAGTTCGGCGAGCGTATGCCGGTACTCATGCGACGTATCGATGAATACGATATCCGCATCCGGCAACCGGCCGAACACCTCCGGGGACAGATCATCACCCTGGATGAACGTCCAGCCGGCAGTGATCCCCAAGTCCGGCTCCGGGTCCAGATCGACCGACCAAAGATGCCCGCCGGTCTGCGCCAGCCCGAATAGCCACCCGGCAGTAGACACGCCCGTACGAGTCCCAAGTTCGATCACCGTCTTGGCACGCAACCGGGTAACGAGTCCCGCAACAAACGGAACATGCTCGTAGAAATCCGAAGGCGTCGTCCGCGCCTTCTCGTACAGCTCCGCTACCGCGACCATGCGCCCTTGACCGCCACCGCAGCGAAACGACCGTACCGGTCCTTCGTGAACTCATGCGCCGAACACAGATCGAACCGGCGCGCAGCACATTCCTCCAGCATCCGAGCCTGATGCCCGCCATGTTGCGCGTCATCAAAAACCGCGACACCTTCCGATATCAGCCGATCCAACGCCATCCCAAAATTGGCTTCTCGGACATTCCCATTCGAGAAGTCGTACACGATCAGATCATGTTGCAGGTCAGTCCTCATGTACTCATCGAACATCATCAACCCGTCCGACGCGTACCCCATCCGCCCAAGATACTTCGATGTCCAGCCGATCCAATCCGGATGGTCATCGACCGACACGACCTCACATTCCCCGTAGTAACGAAGAACGTAAGACGTGAACCCAGACCCGAAATCACAGACACTCGCAGGCCGTAACACACGACACAACCACAAGATATACGCAGATGTCGCGTGCGCTATCGCCATCGAGTCAGGGCTGACATGCGCCGTGTAATCGGCGTACGGCTGCTCCAGTTCTTCGATCTCGCGGGCAAGGCTTGCCGGGACCAGCATCGGGTGGGCCTCTTTGATACTCATCGCGGCCGGTACCATGACGGCGGGACGTTCGCCCGATCCTGCATCCATACAGGCCACGAATGATCGACCGTCACCGGACGCATCTTCACCTGATCGACATGGATTCCGTCACGCCAAAACCGTTCGGGATCGACCGTGATCCGATCCTCAACCTCCGGATGACAGAACGAACGTACCTTCGTGATCGCAGCGTCCGGGCCACCCAGCCACGAGAAATGCCAGCCGGCGTCAGGTACCGCCGGAGCGAAATTGCGTGTGTCCCGCATCTGTCTGAACGAACTGATCGCACCCGCACGCGCTGCGACAGTCCCGTTCCATCCCGGTGGGTACTCCCAATCAACCGCCCAGAAATGCCCACGTTGCCTGAACCCGACCATTGCCTTACCGTGCGGACGCACATTCCGGGCAACGACCGCACGAGGGATCTCGTCCAGATCCGATTGCAACACAACATCCTGGTTCTCGGCACCAAGTCCGTAGAGCGCCGTGCCAATCCATTCACGTTGTGCGTGTTCGCGGCCCCACGGACCCGGGTCATCATCCAACGACGGGAGTGAATCCGCTACCTGATAGGTGATCTTGTCAGCCCAACGCGCGTACCGTTCCTCGTTCTCACGGTATCGGAGCGGTTTCGGGTGATCCTGATGATCGACCGTCGCCTCAACAATCACGAACCTGTCAACCGACTCGTACAACTCGGTCAGTCGACACTCGAGCAGCAGCAGTTCGGTAGGCGTGCCGGCAAACGGGAAACAGTCGAAGACCCGGACTCTCACCGGACTCTCGCGAGACTGGTGCGTTGCATCTCGATCAACGGCAGCCGGGCCTTGAACGTCGCCTCATCTTCGGCGCTAGCACCGACCGCGACCATGTAGTTCGGGTCTGCTGTCCGTGCCGCCTCATCACCGTCGTAACCAGGATGGTGATGTTCGATCACCGACCCGAGACACGGCGAGAACACGCCACGCGCTTTCGCGAGCCGGATGATCTCCATGTCCGTGTACCAATGCCGGTATGCGGTCGGGGCAAGGATCCCCGGCCCGTCAAGTGATGCACCGTACTCATCGATGTACGCGCGCCGGACGAAGAAATGGTCTGCGTGTGAACCGTTCGCGACTTTCGGGTTTTTCGTCTTGCCTGTCGTGTCGTTCGTGCCGATCACATCGAACCGTGCCGACAACGGCCGCGCATTGTCGAGCCATCCCGGGTGGAACTCGCAATCGTCACCGACGATAACGACCCACGGTTCGGTTGTTCGTGCGACGCCGACGTTGACTTTCTGTGCGTAGGTTCCCGCGGCAGGTTCAACGATCATGTCGATCGTGTCCCGGTGCTCGTCCGGGACGACTTCCGGGTCGGTCACGATCAGGTACAGCTCAGCGCCACGTTCACAACGGTCGAACGACTCGATCAGCCGCGAAGCGTTCTCCGAACGGACGAACGGGACCAGGACCGCCACACCGCCCGTATCAGGGATCGGTTCACGGACCACATCAAGCGTCTCGCCAGGATCCGCGAGTTCAGACAAGAACGGCACCCACGACTCCACGAACACCCGGTCCGCATCGAACTGTGCTGCCCACGCCACCGCATGAGCCTTCAACTCAGGGTCACGGGCCTTCTCGTACGCCTCATGCAACTTGTCCACCACATCATCAATCAACGGGGTAACAAGTGACGCATGCCATGCCGGATCCCACTCCGGTTGCCCACGAACCACCCATCCGGCACCGACCAGCTCCGACTGCGCCGAGAAATCGGTAGCGATCACCGGCACCCCACATGCCTGCGCCTCGATCAGCGGGACACAGAAACCCTCACCATGCGACGGAGACAACAACACATCACACGCCGAATATGCCGCCGCCATCATCTCTGGCGTGTAACCCACCCGGTACCCATACTGCCCAGGCCCGCCCGCCCACACAACCGCAGTATCGGGGATCCCCGCATGGATCGCGAGTTCGTACAGGTTGATTCCCTCAGCCCCCCCATACATCTCCGTATGCATGTAGAGCACAGCATCAGGATGGGATTTGAGGAACTGGCCGAACGCCCAGAACGCCTCGTTGAAACCCTTACGGTCCTTCGCCCATCCTTTGTTCATCGCGAACATGCCGACAACGAACGCATCTTCTGGGATCCCGTACAAGTCCCGACCGGACCGGCCCTCAATAGCCGGAGTTGGACGGAACGATCGCGTATCGACCGAGAGCGGGATATAGACCGGATCGAGACCCTGATCGAACAGGATCCGTTCACCGAACTTCGACATCGCGACCGGTAGCGCCTGCGACCGTCCGAAGAACTCGAGCACGGTCGGCGGTGCCGGGAACCGATCAACCGGAGTCCATGCGACCACGTTGTAGTCAGCCAGTCGTGGCGTGACCATCGCGGGAACATCGATCAGGAGAAGGATCCAACACTCGTCGCGGGGAGTGTCCCCGAACCAATGCTCAGCATGATGATGGATCAGATCGTTCGAGTTGACTTCATACCCGCACGGGTACACACGGAACCCGCGCCACGACTGGATCGCGCCCGCCAGCCCGTACGTGGACGAGTAAGCAACTTCGTGTCCTTCGGCAGCGAGACGCGGACCTAACAACGCTGCCTGTACCGCATACCCGGTCGGACACCACGGAGCGTTCGCGTGGATCAGGAACTTCATCGCGTCTCGACCTCCCCGACACCAGGACGGATCACCGTCTTAGGTTTCGGTGGACGAGGTTTGCGAGACAATACGAGCGCAACGAACCGCCACATTTCAGAGCCTCCCGGCAGGGGTAATGGTTCATGGGCCGGCAAGGATCGCGGACGGCCACCACTAGGGGTGACCGTCCGCTCCCCTGCCGGGGGATTACCTGGGGTCAGACCGACCGCTTCATGATGTTGATCGCGTTCGAGTCGATCAGATCACCATCGGTACGGAGCAGACCACGGAACGCAACCTGGTTCTTGTTGAACAGGTAGTCGTCCGACCGTTCCAGCCGGACACTGCCGGCATCACGGATGTAGTACGACGAGAAGTCACCGAAAGCGATGACTTTCGCGTTCGATGCGAGCGACGCGACGTTCGGGTCCGTGTGCGCGGCATAGCCGAGCAGACGGTCCGGTTCGCCACCAGCAAGACCGACAGTCGGAGACGGCTGCCAGATGAACGCACCAGTCGTGCCACCGGCACCGTCACGGATCTTGCGGATCACGGCGGTCGTCAGGTCACGCATCAGCCACTCGGCACCACGCGCACGGTAGTTACCGTTCACGGAGTACACGAGATCGATCAGCTTCTCGAACGTCGGGTCGATCAACGACCCGCCCGTAGCGACCGTACCGGCACCGCCGATAGCGGTCATCACGCCGTTCGGTTCAGACGAACCGGTACCGGTGATGTACGTCGCAGCGGTGACTTCGCCGAGCGCACGTCCGATCTGCTGGGCGACGAACGAGATGATGTTCGATCCCGAGTCTTCGAGCAGGTCGTTCGCGACAGCGATGAGCTGCCCGTAGTCGTACGCGTTCAGGGTCAGGTCAGCGAGCACCGGGTCAGTACCAGAAAACGCCGTGTCCTGAGTCGCGACCTGAGTCGCGATCCCGTGCGTCGACACTCGCGGGAACTTGATCGGGTTACCGCCAGCGGTCGTAATGACCGTCGCGCGGGTACGTCGCATCGCGACCGCAGCCGTCATGTACTGGTAGATGTCGGTCGCGACCTGAGTCGGGATCGTCAACGAACCACCAGACGCGCCACTGTCACCGAGCACGGCACGGAACTCTTCGCCACGGGCACCGTCACGCCATGCGTTCATCGCACGAGCAGCAGGACGCAGATCGACTTCGATCTCACGAACGTCGCTGCCGGCACGGAAGAAGTCCATAGCGGACTGGTTCGCGCGTCGTTGGCCTTGACCGTCACCAGGACGGGTGACCTGCTCGAACTCTTCACGCAGACCGTCGAGCTCGGATGCACGATCAGCAGCCTTGCGGAGTTGATCGACCTGGCTCTTGAGACTGTCCAGATCGGCGTCGATCCGGGCGGACTTGTCTGCTTCTTCCTGGCTCAGCGCACGCTTCTCAGCGGCCGCGGTGTCCAGAAGTGATTTCTGGGCTTCCCACGCGCGCATGCGTTGCGTGTTCAGCTCCTTGATTTGGTCGTCGTACATGGTCCCTCCTATGGGACGAAAGGTTGGAGTGTTACGGGGTGACGAGGTGGTGCCCGTAGGTGGTGCCTCGGTGGGTCCGGCGTACGGGTCCGGCGTCGTCAGTCAAGAGCAAGGTCTGCTAGGTGGGCACGGAGACGCGCGTACCTAGCTTCGATGTCTGCGCTCACGAACTCGGGTTCGGGATCGCGGGGGTCGAGTCGTTCAAGTGTTGCGGTGAGTTGTCCGATCGCTGCACGGAGTTCTTCGGGGTCAGCGATCGATGACGATTCGGCGAGCAATGACCGGAGACTCGCGGATGTTGCCGGGTTCGCCGGGTATGTCACGACCGACACATCAAACAGTTTGACCTCACGGATCGTCCGTTCTGTGTAGTCGCCGTTCCATTCCTGGCGAGTGACCCGGAATCCGATACTCATCTGGTCGAGATCACCGCGACGCATCGCCGACCGGACTTCACGTACGGTCGGGTTATCGGCGTCAAGAGTGGCCACCGCGCGTAGATGCGGGTTCGTGCTCAACGTCAACGTCTTCGATTTCGTGCGCGCGAGCGGGATCCCGTCATGGTTCACGAGCAGGCGGACATCATCACGTTCTGCGAGTGTCTTGTCGAACGCGCCACGTTCGATCGTTTCTTCGAACTCGCCGAACATGTCGTGGACCGTGTACGGATTATCGACCGACGAAGCGACACCTTCGAACGTCAGTCCGTCCGTGTCATCACGAAGTTCGACAGGTTCGACCGTGAACTTCCGGTCTTCGCGTGCGAGTCCCGCACGGTCCTCAATCGTATGCATCAGATCGTCTCCATTGCGGGGGGTGCCGTCGCCGGCATCGGACCTAGATCTTCCTTTGATCTCGGTTCGTCAGGGACAAGGAATGGTGCGCCACCCAACCCGATCGAATACGCCTCGTAACGTGTTTTCAGGTCCGCTCGTTGCAGACCATTCACATTGAACTTCACGTACTGCGGGCGGGGCAGCATCATCGTGAACGCCCGCTCCAGCCGCACAATCCACCGCATCAACGTGTACTGAGCAAGATGGATCCCACGCTGCTCCAAATTCGCGTACGTCAACGACTGGCCCGAGTTCGAGATCCCCAACAACGTCGGATCCACAAGAAACAACTGAGCCGCGATCTCCGTCGCACTGAACCGACGAGACTCCAGAAACTGTGCTTGTGCCGGAGTGACCGAGATCGGCTTCCATGTAGCGCCACCCGTCAAGACACCCGGCTCATGCGCGTTCCGTAACCCCGAATGATCGCGCGACCATTTCTGACGGACGACCGCCGCCTGATCCGGCGACATATCACCAGGAACTTCGATCACGCCCGACAGGTTCTGACCTGATCCGAAGAACCGGGCACCGAACTCCTGCGCCGCCAACCCCAACCCGAGCGCCTGACGTGCCGCCTCAACCGGCGACATACCTTTCACCTGACCAGGAAGAGTGATCCCCCGGATATGCAACAACGACTCAGGATGCGTCCACCGATGCCCTTTCAGGTAGTAGACGTTCCGGCCGTCTTCCTCACGGATCTGTACCTCGTCCGGGTGGACGATATCGAGCGTTTCCGGTGCGGACACGAACGGGACGCCGAGCACATACGCATTGCCGTCCAGCAACAATGACGTAAGGATCTGAGTCAGGAACTGAGTGCGGTCCGCATACTGATTCGGTTGCTCCAAAAACCTTGGGGTCGTCAGACTGACCGGACCGTCAAGACTCTTGCGGTACACGTCCAACGGGAGCGTCGCGATCGTGTCAGCGATCAGTTGGACGCACCCATAGACCGTCAACAGATTCAAGGCCGTATCGTTGTTCACGGTCACGCCAGCCGCGACCGGCCCACCATTACCGCCCCAATACCCCCACGGAGTGACCTGCATCGCTCGTGTCTCATCACGACGACCGAATAGTGACCCGAGCATCAGCGGCGCTCCAAAGCGATCCCGATCACCGCGGCGCTAACACCAGCAGTAATCAATCCGGCTTCCGGGCGGAGCCACCATGCGCCAACGGAAACCCCAACAAGTCCTACCGTCTGCAAGACCGAGCCAACAATCCTGTTCACTCGACCTCCGATAACGAGAAATAGTCAGACGCCGGAACCAGGACCGGAGCCTGCACTAACGACCAGTACGCCGCAGTCACCGCCACCAACGCCGTGATATCCGCATCCGAACGAGCACGCGCCCACACCCACGCATCCCCAACCTGCCGGCGCGCAGCCACCGCAACAGCATCATTCAACGACCGTTGATCCAGATGCCGGACCTGACCCTCCAGGACGCCACGCTGAAACGCAGCGCACGCATCCGAGAACTCGCCGCCAGGCAACGCCTCAACCATCACCCCCGCCGACTCCAACTCCGGGACAATCCCCGCAGCCGGCCCACGAGAATCAAACCATGCAGCCTGCCCGAAACTTTGCTGGATCTTCTGGAGACGTTCGACAAGCCAGCCCGAACCCGGACGGCACTCGACCACCTCCACATGAACCAACCCATCTTCGCGTCGGCCAGCCACCCCGATACTCGCCCACGCCTGATCCGGCCCAACATCGAACGAAAACACAGGAGCACCCGAACGGCGAGACCCCGGATCCGCGCAGCCAGGCCAGCCACCAGGACCGAACACCCCATGCCCCGCATCCTCATCGGACGCCACACCCAGACGCTCCCGAACGAACTCGTCACCGAGCGCACGCAAAGCAGCCAGCTCGTTCTCGACAAATTCCTCACTGATCCGGATCCCCAAAGCCGGGTTCGCCTCATACCAGGCGTCTCGGTCGTCCAGATCGACTCCCGGTTCGCAACCCCACTCCGCATAGAACAACCGTCCCGGATCCGGGCCAACACCACGCCGACGTAGCCCATGCAACACATGCGAGTCGTAATGCGGAGCCGACGACGTATACCAAACCTGCGGGTTCGGACGGGCAGACAACGCCGGCAACATCGCCCCGACAGCCTCAGCCGGCAACTTGAACGCCTCATCCAGAATCACGCGATCGCCCGAAAACCCCCGAGCAGCAGACCCAGACCTAGCAAGAAACAAAAGCCGAGCACCGGACTTCAACACAATTGACTTGTCCGTATTGCCAGTCAAGATCTTCGCGACCCGTTTTCGCAGATCCTCACACGTCTCAACCAGCGTCTGCATCCGCAAGAAATGTTCCTGAGCGGTCTTGAACTGGTGCGCGCTATGAACAATTAGCCGCTCACCGAACAGGACCAGTCCCGCCAGCTCCAACGCCTCAAGGATCGAACCCTTACCGTTCTGGCGAGGGACGATCAGACAAGACTCGAACGCAGCCCACCGACCATCAGCCCGTTCCCGCAACGACTCCCGCAACACCCACTGCTGCCAATCATCCAAAACCAGACCAGCAGACCGAGCGAGTTCGACCGCCTCATCACCCGCCGACGAACGGACCCCATCATCAGGGACCGCCCACCTACGCGGTCTTTGCGCCCCGTGCCTTACGTCGAGCGATGAGATCGTCAACAACACTCCCCGAAATCACTACCGGCAAGCCCGCCAACTCCGCGAGAGTCGCCCGTAACTGAGCCGCCAACTGCGCCGAAACCGTCGGCGGAGCCACATCAAGATCAGCCGCCAACCGATCCCGCAACGCCTCAAGCGCACGACGATGATCCCCAGACCCGACCTCAACAACCAGCACAGACCCAGACTCCACCGGAGCCTCAGATACCTTCGCCGTACCAGTCTTCCGAGTGCCTGTCCCGCTCACGACCCAACCTCTGCCCCGCCCGATAATTACAAGACGCATGCTCAGCCCGCAACGGAGACGACGGATCCGAATCCCGCACATGCCCCGCAGTCCACGGATCACCCGGACTAGCCAGGGCACCACACCGCCAACAACGAGTCGTCGGATCAGCGTTCGCTAACTCACGCACACGCGCCGCACGAACCCGATACGAACCCGAATCGTGCAACTTACCCACAACACACTCGTTCTGCTGGACTGCGCTTCGCGATCTTCACCGCAAAGCCCTCGCGCCACTTCTCGCCGCGCTTGGCGGCGCGGATCGCTTCCTCCACCGCATAGCGGCGGGCGGCGCGGTCGTTGTCGCGCTCAGTCTCGTCACTCACCTCACACAACCTCACGCATCCCCCCCTACCCCAGCGGCGGGATTACACGGCGACGGTTCTGGGGGTCCGGTC
>SXGU01004788.1_pt1 | contig 10169 bp, 12 predicted proteins | sample 3174531 | NCBI WGS metagenome assembly SXGU01 (sample SAMN11356863, study PRJNA531348) | freshwater metagenome | isolation source: freshwater sample F1-140 | place: China: Fuxian Lake, Yuxi | collected 2017-12-25 | reverse complement strand
TGATTAATTTCAATGTACCCGTGTTGAAAAATGGTTTAAAAAGGATGAAGTTATGATTTTCTCTGTGCCTCAGTGTCTCTGTGGTGAAGATTTTTTTAAGGGCATGCCATCATGCTGTTGATGATAGATAATTACGATTCCTTCACCTACAACTTGGTGCAGTATTTAGGCGAGTTGGGGCAAGAGGTGCAGGTTTACCGTAACGATGAAATTGATTTAGCCAAAGTGGCGGCGCTTGGGCCTAGCCACATTGTGATTTCACCTGGCCCGTGCACGCCTAACGAGGCGGGCATTAGCGTGCCTTTGATTAAAGAATTTGCTGGCAAAATTCCATTGCTCGGCGTGTGCCTAGGCCACCAAAGCATAGGCCAGGCGTTTGGCGGGAAGATTGTGCATGCCAAGCAACTGATGCACGGTAAAACCTCCTTAATTTACCATCACAATGTGGGCGTCTTTAGTGGCTTGCCCAACCCGTATACCGCCACCCGTTACCATTCCTTGGTGATAGAAAAAGCCAGCTTGCCCGATTGCTTGGAAATCACGGCCTGGACCGAAGACGGCGAGATTATGGGCGTGCGTCACAAAACCTTACGTGTGGAAGGCGTGCAATTTCATCCGGAATCCATCCTGACCGAGCACGGCCACGCGCTCTTGCAAAACTTTCTGAAAGCGTAACCATGGCTTTTGCACAAACCTTGAATCAACTCATCAACGGGCAAGACTTAAGTTTTGCCGACATGCAGGCCTTGATGCGCCAAGTCATGGCCGGTGAATTGACCCCGGCACAGATGGCGGCGGTCTTGGTGGCGCTGCGCATCAAAGGCGAAACGGTGGATGAAATTGCCGCCGCCGCCAGCATCATGCGCGAGTTGTCGACTAAGGTCAGCATCAGCCGCGCCACGCATTTAATCGACACCTGCGGCACCGGTGGCGATGGCATCTTGACCTTTAACGTCTCGACCGTCAGTGCTTTTGTGGCCGCTGCGGCGGGCGCGCAAGTAGCGAAACACGGCGGGCGCTCGGTGTCTTCTAGCTGTGGCAGTGCCGATGTGTTGGAAGCCTTGGGCGTCAATGTCAATTTAACGCCGGCGCAAGTGGCGCAAGCGGTTGAGCAAATAGGCATAGGCTTTATGTTTGGGCCCAATCACCACAGTGCCATGAAGCATGCCGCACCGGTGCGCCGCGAACTGGGCGTGCGCACTTTGTTTAATTTATTGGGGCCATTGACCAATCCGGCCAATGCCAAGCGGCAAGTGATGGGCGTGTTTGCCCAAGAACTCACCGGTAAATTGGCGCGCGTGTTACAGCAATTAGGCAGCGAGCATGTCTTGGTGGTGTGCGGCGCCGACGGCATGGACGAAATTTCCTTTACCGGCGATAGCCACGTCGCCGAATTAAAAAATGGCCAAATCAGCGAGTACACGGTTAACCCTAAGCAGTTTGGTTTATCCTTGCACGCATTGGCCAGCATACAAATACAAAACGCCGAGCAATCCAAAGCCATGATACTGGATGTGTTAACTGGCAAATTGGGGCCAGCCCGCGACATCGTATTGCTGAATGCCGGTGCCGCCATTTACGTCGCTGGCGTGGCCGATAGTTTGGCGGCCGGCATCAGCAAAGCCGCCGAAGTGATAGACCAAGGCTTGGCTTTGGCTAAATTAAACGCATTGCAACAGTATGCCGCCAGCTAATTCTTTTAATTAATGCATAGAAAACACCATGTCCGATATTTTAAATAAAATTTTAGCCACTAAAAAAACCGAAATTGCCGCGAGCAAATTGGCCGTGAGCTTAGACCAATTGCAAGCGCAGGCCGAAGCGCAAGGCGAGCCGCGCGACTTTGTCGGCAGCATACACAGAAAAGTCATGGCCAATAAGCCGGCCGTGATTGCCGAAATTAAAAAAGCCAGCCCGTCCAAAGGCGTGATACGGGCAGACTTCAAGCCGGCCGAAATCGCCAAAAGCTACGAAAAAGCCGGTGCCGCCTGTTTGTCGGTGTTGACCGACGAGCAATATTTTCAAGGTTCGGCCGCCTATTTAAAACAAGCGCGGGCCGCTTGTAAATTGCCGGTGTTGCGCAAAGATTTCATCATCGATGAATACCAAGTGTTTGAAGCGCGGGCCATGGGCGCCGATTGCATCTTGCTGATTGTGGCCGCCTTGGAATTGGCGCAAATGCAAAAATTAGAAGCGCTGGCCAACGAGCTGGGCATGGCGGTGCTGGTGGAAGTGCACGATGCCGACGAATTGGCCCTGGCCTTGCAATTGGACACGCCATTGATAGGCATTAATAACCGCAACTTACGGACGTTTGAAGTCAGTTTGCAAACCACCTTGGATTTATTAAAAATCATGCCGGAAGACCGCTTTGTGGTGACCGAATCCGGCATATTCAGCCCGGAAGACGTCAAACTGATGATGGACAACCACGTGCAGGGCTTCTTGGTGGGCGAGGCCTTTATGCGCCAAGACGACCCGGGGGCCGAATTGGCTAGGGTGTTTGCCTAAGCCGATTTTTGCTGAATATGAAAAGGAATTAACATGAGTTACCCTTATTCTCGCCCACGTCGTATGCGTAAAGACGACTTTTCACGTCGCATGATGCGTGAAAACACATTAAGCGCAGACGATTTAATCTACCCGGTGTTTGTGTTAGATGGCACAAACCGCAGCGAGGCGGTGGCCTCCATGCCTGGCGTGCAGCGCTTAAGCATAGACTTGCTGCTTAATACCGCGGCCCAATGCGTGCAATTGGGCATACCGGCCATGGCTTTATTCCCGGTGGTGGACAATGCATTTAAAAGCCTGGATGCCGCGGAAGCATTTAATCCAGAAGGTTTGGCACAACGTGCGGTACGCGCGCTTAAGGCCGCATATCCGCAATTAGGCATCATCACCGACGTGGCTTTGGACCCCTTTACCACGCACGGCCAAGACGGCTTGATTGATAAAGATGGCTACGTGTTAAACGACGACACCATAGAGGTCTTGGTCAAACAGGCACTTTCTCACGCGCAAGCCGGCGCCGACATCGTCGCCCCCAGCGACATGATGGACGGCCGCGTCGGGCAAATTCGTGAGGCCTTGGAAAGCGGCGGACACATCCACACCAAGATATTGGCTTATTCGGCTAAATACGCGTCGGCTTTTTATGGCCCATTTCGCGATGCGGTGGGTTCGGCCGGCAACTTGGGCGCGGGTAATAAATACACCTACCAAATGGACCCGGCTAACAGCGACGAAGCTATGCAAGAGGTGGCGCTGGATATTTCCGAGGGCGCCGACATGGTCATGGTTAAGCCTGGTATGCCCTATTTGGATATTGTGCGCCGGGTGAAAGACGAGTTTGGCGTACCCACCTTTGCCTACCAAGTCAGTGGCGAATACGCCATGCTCAAAGCAGCCGCACAAAATGGCTGGTTGGATGAACAAGCCTGCGTCATGGAAAGCCTGTTGGCGTTTAAACGGGCCGGTGCCGACGGCATTTTGAGCTACTATGCGCTGGATGTGGCGCGTTGGTTAAAAGCTTAGCTGCGGATAAACACAGATAAAATCAAACCCTTCTGTAGGTCGGCCTTCAGGCCGATAACAACGCTGCTTGCCATTAATATACCTGACCATGGTCCCCGACATTGACTAAAATAATGTCTTTATCTGTCACTATCATCTCTATGGTAATGCGATATTTAAGGTTGATCGATACGCTTTGTAAGCCGCTTAATCTCCCTTGAAGGTTATGCAATCTTAACGAAGGATGGTGTGGATTAATTTCCATTAACGCTAACGTTTTAGCGTACTGATTTAAGGCATCAGGATGTTGCTTGATGAACTTAGCCGCCTTGCGTACGTACTGCTCAGTGAATATTAACTGCCAACTCATGCAAGCGAGGCATTCATTTTTTGAATTCTTTGGATATGCTCCGCCACAGTTTCCTTAACGAAGCGCCCAGCTTCTATGTCTGCACGCGATTCGGCCAAGGCCGCTTCCAATTCGCACTCTCGCAAATGCTGGTATTGATCGCTACTCATCACGACATACTTCACCTGACCACGAACGGATACGGAAGCTTCTGGTTGGATGAGCAAGGCTTCTTCTATGGCCTTAATACCTTTAACCTTTAAATCATTTGCTGGAATAACACTCATAAAACCCCCTTAACAATACTATAAATCATATTGTATAGAATATTATATAAAGTGCAATCACAGCTCAGGCCGACATGGGTAGAATGTATCCGTGTTTATCTGTGGCTAAACGGTTGGTCTTATCGACGTTTATCTGCGACAAATGGTTTTGGTGCTTTAAACCAAATCCATCACCTCACTGATGGTGGCGCGCTCGGCGTTGCTGCCATCGGCGGCACGTTTGGTCGCCACCCGAATTTCATCGACATCAAACACGCTGAGCTTAATTTCGCCGGCGTCGGTTTCCAGCGAAAAAACCGGCACTTTTTTTCTTGCGCTGGCTTTTTTGTCGCGCTTGCCGTCGTTGCTCAAGCGATAGGATTTTTCATTGGTGTTAAAAGGCACGCCTTGATTGAGTAAGAACATTTCCACTTCTTTTAGGCTGTCGGCAAATAAATGGATGTGTGTTTCCGAGCCCAAGCCTGCTGTGCCATCTAATACTGCGCCGGTTAAATGCGGGTTAAATCTTTCCAATAACTGCATGGTGAACAAGGCATTTTTGCGTAAGGTGTGCAAATTTTCAGGCTGCGCCTCGCTTAAAAAAAGCTGGTTGTACAACTTCAGTTCTGCTTCTATCTCGGCATTGGATGGCAGGGCTAGGTTGTCCACCGTATCAAATTGGCGGCCGGCCTTTTTTTTGGCATAAGCAAAATCGGAAATGCCTTCTTCGGCCATCATTCTGGCGGCTTGTTGGGCAATTAACTGCCGCAATTGTTGTAAATTCTCTTTGGCCATAATGGGTGTGCATTGCGTTTAATGGGCGGCGGGTTGCAATAATTGCTGGGCTTGACTGAGCCCACTTGGTTCCACCGTTTCAGTGGCAGGCGGCGGGCTGGCAGCCGGCAGCCCGGGTGCATTTTCATGATAAAAATACTCCACCCGGTCAACGTCGTCGGCATGCACGCTCACCGCATCAACCCCATCGGGCATCCACATGGCTTCTTCCGGCACGCCACGCAAGGCGCCGGCCATATACCTTATCCACATGGGCAAGGCCGCCCCGGCACCGGTTTCCCCTGGCCCCATGGGCCGCGGCTTATCAAAACCTATCCAAGCAATCGCCACTTGCTTGGGGCTGTAGCCCGCAAACCAGGCATCAATGTGCTCATTGGTGGTGCCGGTTTTGCCCGCAAGATCGCTGCGGCCTAGGTTTAAAGCGCGCATGGCCGTGCCGTTTTCTATGACACTTTGCAGCATGGAATTCATGATAAAGGCATTGCGTGCGTCGATGACACGTGGTGCGCCATTGCCGGCTTGGGCAAATTTATTGCTGAGCAGCACCTTGCCGTTATGATCGACAATTTTGCTGATTAAATTGGGTTTAACCCGATAACCGCCGTTGGCAAACACCGCATAAGCCCCTGCCATTTGCATGGGCGTGGTCGAGCCTGCGCCTAAAGCCATGGTCAAATAAGGCGGGTGATCGTCCGCGGAAAAGCCAAAACGGGTGACGTAATTTTGCGCGTAACTAGGGCCAATGTCGTGTAACAGCCGAATGGCTACTGTATTGACCGAATGCGCCAAGGCTTTTCTTAAGCTAATCGCGCCCTCAAAGGTGTTTTCGTAATTCTGCGGTGACCACGCTTTGTTGCCCGTTTCGCTGGCGGCAAAATTTAACGGTGCGTCTTCCAGTATGCTGGCTGGCGTGTAGCCTTTTTCCAATGCCGCCGAATAAATAAACGGTTTAAAGCTAGAGCCGGGTTGACGGCGGGCCTGGGTGACGTGGTTGTATTTATTTTGATTGAAGTCAAAGCCACCGACTAAAGCGCGTATCGCTCCATTTTCCGGATCCAGCGCCACCAGCGCCGCCTCCACTTGCGGCAGTTGCACGATGCGCCAAGCGTCACCTTGTTTAATAATGCGTACCACGGCGCCCACTTTTAATAAGCGCTTGGCCGGATCTTTATCGCGCAGCATTTTTTCGACGAAAGCCAAACCTTTGCCGCTGACCAAGATATCTTCACCATTTTTGCTGAGCAATTGCACGCCTTTGGCCGAGATGGCGGTAATCACGGCGGGGATAAAGTCACTGACGGTATCGATGTCGTCTAAGGCTGAGGCCAAGGCATTTTCATCCTCAGCCAACAGCGCCGCCACATCCAACATTTTTTCCGGGCCACGGTAACCATGACGCAAGTCGTAGTCCAACACCCCTTCACGCACCGCCGCATTGGCGGCTTCTTGGCTGGCTTTATGTATGGTGGTGTAGACCTTGATGCCGCTGGAATAAATGTCGTCTTGGTATTGTGCGTACAATTGTTCGCGCACAATCTCCGCCACGTATTCCGCCGACAAATCGCGCGATTGCTTGGAGGCTTTAAAACGCAAGGGTTGTTTTAATGCGGCCAGGTACACTTTTTCCGTAATAAAGCCAAAACGCTGCATGTCACGCAATACTTCGTGCTGACGGCCTATCGCGCGCTTAGGATTGATAAAGGGGTTGTAGTTAGACGGGGCTTTAGGCAGGCCAGCCAACAAGGCGGCTTCGGCCAAGTTCAATTTATTCAGCGGTTTACCGTAATACATTTGTGAGGCCGCGGCAAAACCGTAGGCGCGTTGGCCTAAATAAATTTGGTTGATGTACAGCTCAAGGATTTGATCTTTGGATAAATTGTGTTCAATTTTCACTGCCAGCAAGGCTTCATTGACCTTGGTCACGATGTTACGGCGACCGTTGGGCGAGGTGAAAAAGTTTTTCGCCACTTGCATGGTAATGGTACTGGCGCCTTCGTGGGCACGACCGGTGACATTGTTTTTAATGGCTCGCAACACGCCTTTTGCATCGATGCCGCCGTGTTGATAAAAGCGCCTGTCTTCAATCGCCAGCACCGCGTCTTTCATATTTTTCGGTACATTCTCAATCTTCACGTAAGCACGCCGCTCCTCGCCGAATTCGGCAATTAAAGCGCCATCGTCCGAATACACACGCAATGGTAACTTGGGCTGGTAATCGGTCAGCGCGTCGAGTGCGGGCAAGGCTGGGTAAATCAGTGCCGCCGCAATCGCAATCAGCGCGGTAACCGACAAGCCGGCCACGATTGCTGCCAAAATAATATAGTGCCACCATTTAGTAGGAGTCATGTTTACTTAAATTATTTATGAAAAATGTTCCGTCATTATAAAGGGCATTTCGTCACAGAGACACAGAGAAAACCTAAAAGCTATTTTGACGCCGATAAGACTAAGCAATCAGCGCCGCGAATAAAATGCCTGCTCTTAAAAATCGACAAATGCACTTGCTTTAAGTAGGCCAATGAACTACATTGATCAGCATGAAATGATGCGCATCATTTCAGCGCGCAAAGCCAACCAAAGAGAGATAACGCATTATGAAAACAAGCTCAATGAAGATAACCCCTAACACTTTAACTATTGGACGTATTGATCCGGCGCGCGTGGATGCCACAACCGAGGAAGATATAAACAATCATCTGGCGATGGATGAAATGGATGCCATGTTGGATGCCGCTAAATTTGCAAAAAGAGTGCGTAGGTGCTTAGGTTTAACTCAAGTAGAATTTTCAGCTAGGCTAGACATATCGCTGGACACGGTACGCAACTGGGAGCAAGGCAAACGTAGCCCAACTGGCCCAGCTAAAGCCTTACTTAAAGTGTTAGACAAAGCCCCTGAAGCCGCATTGGCGGCACTTAGCTTTTAAAATCCGTTTCCGACCTTACCTTTTTTCGGTTTTATTTGCATTTACCGGCGTCAAAATGAGTTTAGGTTTTAAAAAGGCGAAAAAACAATTCTGCCTACTAAGCAAATTGATACTATTGATACCATAAATGGTCACGGCTTTTAAATGGCTTTACAGTGTGGCCTGAAAGCCAATGCTGGTGCTGGTTTCAGAGGTTGCGCCTAACAAAATCAATCGAATAGCTTACCTGTTATTACTTCAATTTACCGCTATTTACTAAGCCCACTGTGTTCAAATTACAGCAGAAAATATGATTCCAAGCGGTAGCTATATTCTACTCCAAAGTATAAGGAGTTACCATGCAAAAACTATTAAGTCCTACCGAGCTTGCTTCATTTCTCAGCATTGCGCGTCAAACAATTTACAACCGAATTTCTAGTGGCAACATAGCAAGTTTACCTAAATACATTAAGTTGGGATCCTTAGTTCGTTTTCCATTGGCTGAGGTTGAAGCTTGGATTGCACTACAGATTAATGAAACACAATTTCCAAAGTTAGAGCCAGTAGTCATTGCCCGTAGGCGAGGGCGCCCCACTAAAGCAGAGCAAATCGCTAGACGTAGGATTCAATAGAATTATTCTTGGTTGTTTTGGTTAAAGACCATATTAATGACATTGACCGTGCGCTATGAGCCATTCTTAAAAAGCCATGCTAGCGATGCGGTGTAGGCCGCTGCATCTAAAGATTTATCATCCATGTAAACGCTTTGTAAAGTGAATGCCGGGATAACCAACCCAAACAGTGTGACGGAGAGTTGTTCGGTATTGGCGGCTTTTTTGATTTCGCCTTTATCCATCAACGTCACTATTTTCTTTTCAAGTGCGCTGCGTATGCGCTCAAAACAGGTGGTCATGGTGGCGCGCACTTCAGGCTCGACCATGGCCAATGACCAGACATGAAAAGCCATGCCTTTACCCGGCCCTTTGGTGATTTCTTCAGCAAGGCTGGCTAATTCACGAATCACATCAGCTAAACTTGGATTGCGTTCATCCAATTCTTTTAAGATTAATTCAACGTGATCACAAAATTTGCCTAGGTTTTGCCTGATGATGGTATGAACAATGTCTTCTTTGGTTTTGAAATGGTGGTACAGGTTGCCCCGAGAAAAGCCAGCAGCCTCTTGTATGTCTTTAATGGAAGTGCCAGCAAAGCCCTGTTTGGCAAAGCAAGCACGGGCGGCTATCAGTATCTTTTCTCGGCTTTCACCCACCACCGCTGTGTCCGCTTTCAGTAAGCGTTTTCTTAACGCACTTCCCTGACCGGTTTTCTTAACTGGGGAGTTGGCTTTTGTCAGGGCTTTATGGGGTTTTGGATTAGTCATGGTGCATTCTTTAATAAAAACCGACCGCTTGTTTAAAATTCAGTGATGGACTTCGGTTCAATAAGTGTATTAAATGAAAACCAGTTAAGCAAGAAAGAGTTAATTTGAGACTTTGCACAGTTTATTTAATTGGTTTGTTGTCACAATACAGCATGCTACACTTCGTTTAACTTCACTTAATAACTAGACAAAATATGAAGTTGATAAGCAAACTGTTGCAGCACAGCACAGCACAGCCTATGCCTAGCAGATCGCGCCTTGTAATCTTGTGGCTTGCCCTGTTTTTTTGGCTGTCGGGGCTGCCGTTTTGTTTTGCCCAAAACGTCGATGAAATCAGTCTGCCCGACGTGGCTGAACCCGCGAATGCCATTACTAAATCCACTACCGATCCTTATCTTGCGCTGGATCGCCTGATCGCCTCGGCAGTGCAGAAGCACCCTAGCATCGCCTCTGCGCGTGCAGAACAGGGGGCAACGCAAGCGGAAATTGCCTCGGCTCGCGGTCAGTACTGGCCAACTCCATCCATGCAGGTTTTGCAGAGAGAGGGGAATACGGCGGCCGTTCTGACGGTACAACAACCCTTGTGGGCTGGAGGTAGGCTGGATGCAGGGCTTGCGGCAGCCCAATCCCGCGCGGATTCCGCACAAGCTTTAGTCAGTGACGCTCAATACAACCTTGCTCTGCGCATGACCGCCGTTTGGGCTGATTGGATACAGGCGCATGGGCGCATGGAAGCGCTGACTGAGGGCGTTGGCCTGTTGAATGGATATGCCGAGAGCGTGAGCCGACGCATACAAGGGGGTGCTTCCGCCGAAGTGGACCGTGAGCTCATTGCAGCACGCCTTGCACAAACGCAAGGTGATCTTGCCGACGCCAATTCGGCAGAACGTAGCGCCTTGGCTAGACTTTCGCAGATGGTTGGTCAATCATTGCGCACGGAAGACCTCACTGACCATGGTGAG
>SXGU01250424.1_pt1 | contig 10171 bp, 12 predicted proteins | sample 3174531 | NCBI WGS metagenome assembly SXGU01 (sample SAMN11356863, study PRJNA531348) | freshwater metagenome | isolation source: freshwater sample F1-140 | place: China: Fuxian Lake, Yuxi | collected 2017-12-25 | reverse complement strand
GCCGAATCACCGAAGTTCGCCTCGAACCACGGCCGCAGCGGCGCATCGTCTGCCGTGGGCACGTAGTAGCCTTGATGCGTGACGGTCTCGCCGAGCAGCTGCCGCTCAATCGGGGTCGCACGATCGAGCACGTGCGCGGGCATGTGCTGGTAGTCCACGGGGCGGAACACGCGATAGCTGTAGCCGTAGTACAGCAGCACGCGCACCTGCTGCGAGAGGTTCGGCGCGGCCGCGTGCCACAGCCCCTGCTGGAACACCACGGCATCCCCCGCCGCCAGCTTCAGTTCTACCGCACCCACGGGGTCGCGCGTACCGGCACGGAATGGCGGCGGGCCCTGCATGCGATGGCTGCCGGGCACGACCATGAGCGAGCCCATGTCCGGCTGCAGCAGGTCGCGCAGGGAATAGCCCACCTTCAGGCTGCCAAAGGCGCGAATGCCGTTCACGTTGATCGACGGGATGCCGCCATCGCTGTGCCAGCCCGTGAGTCGGCGTTCGTTCGATGGCACCGCCTCCATCACATGCGACTGCAGCAGCTGGATGCTGTAGTGGCCGAGCATCTTCACCACGGTGGCGAAGGTGGAGGGGCAGATGAGCAGGCGTTCGAACGCCTCGTGCCGATCGATCACCGGACGGATGGTGATGCCCGCGGATCCACGCGCCACCTCGGGACGGATGTCGTCGATGGCCGCGAGCAGGCTCGCCACCGTGTCCTGCGGCAACGCGCCCGGAATGATGCAGTAGCCGAGGTCATCGAACTCGCGCTTGCGCGCGTTCAGCACGTGGTGGTCTAGCACCACGCTGTCGAGGGGGGAGGAGATGGGCATGGGATGCTCCTGGGATTGCGGCCGATCGTGCCACAGCGACGGCGCTCGGGGCGCAGCGCCCCTGCCCGTGGTAACGAGCCGTGCAGGCGCGCCACCTTTACGCAACCGGACTTCAGCGCTGCACTGGGTGCGTATCCCGACAGCGCGGTGGCGCAGCCGCAGCTGTTCAGCCGCGTGGCGGTGCCGAACCTCTGCACCGCGTGAGCGCGGTGTGAGCGATGCGCATGCCGCAGGGCGTGCGGGTCGCATTGCCATCGGCGTGGTCGCATCGCACAGTCCCGCCCGACCCGCCGCCGAGACACGCACATGCCGCCCACCTGCACCGTCGAGCACAACGCCGCCTTCGGCCACACCGGGCCCAACGGCACGGGCCGCCCGCTGCACTGCGACATCTACCAGCCCACCGGCCCACGCCTCGGCGTGCTGCTGGTGCACGGCGGCGGCTGGCGCGAGGGCAACCGCGAGATGGTGGTGGGCCAGGCGGAAGCACTCGCCGCCCAGGGCTTCACCTGCGTGGCCTGCGAGTACAGGCTGACGCCGGAAGCGCCGTGGCCAGCACAGTTGCAGGACGTGAAGTGCGCGGTGCGCTACATGCGCGCCAGCGCGAGCACGTTGGGCATCGACCGTGAGCGCATCTGCGCGCTCGGCAACTCCGCGGGCGCGCACCTGGTGCTGATGCTCGGCGGCACGCCGGGCAACGCGGACTACGAGGGCGAAGGCGGGCACGCGGGGGAATCCAGCGCCGTCGCCGCCATCATCGCGGTGTATGCGCCCACAGTGTTCCGTAGCAGCGATGCACGCGTGTCCGGCAGCGTGCCGGCGCGCGCGCTGCTGGGTGATGCGCTGGGTGATGCGCTGGGCGGCAACGACGCGGTGGCCGCGGCGATCTCCCCCATCACCTACGTGCGCGCAGACTTCCCGCCCACGATCCTGCTGCACGGCACGGGCGACAAGGTGGTACCGGTGACGGCGAGCATCCGCTTCTTCGAGGCGTTGTCCGCGGCCGGCGGAAAGGTGGACATGCACATCTACGCGGAGATGCCGCACGGCTGGGCACGCCGCCCGGAGTGGACTGGGCCCACGATGGCCGAGGCTGGCGTGTTCCTGAAGCGCTACGTGGTGGCGCCTGCGGAGTGGCCCGCGGCGAGTGCGTGAGGGGCGGATGACGCCACGCGAGGTCGAAGCCAGGCAGCTTCGCTTCAGCGCAGCGATCCGCCCGTGGCGAACCGAGCCATCGACTGGCGAGCCGCGCCGTCATCCGGTGCCAACCATGCATGCCTGGACCGTCCACGACGCGAAGGCGCGCTTCGTCGAGATGCTGGAGGCCCGCATGTTCGAAGGGCCTCAACTCGTGACCAGGCGTGGCGCCGAAGTCGCGGTGCTCGTACCAGTGCATGAGTGGAGACGCTTGAAGGCCGATGCGCACGCCTCGTTGAAGCCGCTCCTGCTCGACGACTCGAATCGAATCGACATGCTCATCCCGGCACGCGATCGCGCGCCGAATCGCCGCGTTGGCTCGCCCGGTTGACCCTCGATTTCACGCTGTTCGGTGTGCGATTGCTCGATCCCTTCGTGAAGTGAGCGGATGGGTTCACGCCCGGCAAGACTGGTGCTTCAGGAACTCAGGCGCCCGGCGCTGTCCGAGTGGCCCCGATCTTGCTCATATGACCGCGAACGCAATGGAGTGGACGATGCACAACTGGCGAACGGCATGGCGGCCCTCGAGGCGTAGCGCGTTGTGGTCCTGCGCCCTGCTCGCCACGGCGCTCGCAACTGCGCCGCTTGCACAGCCGCTGCCTGTCGGTGTCGCGGCAACGGCTGGTGTGCCACAGGCCGAGGCAGTCGATCAGTTCATCGTGCAGGACTTCGACTGGCTCGATGCCAGCCGTGGCCGGCTGGTGCCGGTACGCCTGTACCTTCCGCTGCACGCCGCGGGCGCCGGGCCTCGCCCGCTGGTGGTGTTCTCGCACGGCATCGGTGGCTCACGCCGGGGCTACAGCTACCTCGGCCAGCACTGGGCCAGCCAGGGCTACGCCAGCCTGCACCTGCAGCACGTTGGCAGCGACCGCGCGCTGTGGTCCGGCAATCCGCTGACCCTGCCGATGCGGCTGCAGGCGGCCGCACAGGAAGACGAGGCCAGGGCGCGTGTGCAGGACCTGAGCTTCGCCCTTAACCAGCTGCTCGCCGGGTCGCTGGCGCGCCGCATCGACGCCAGCCGCATCGTGGCCGCCGGGCATTCCTATGGCGCCAACACCGCCCTGCTGGCCGCGGGTGCCGAGGTGGAACGCGACGGCCAGGCCGTGCGCCTGCGGGATGCGCGCATCAAGGCGGCGATCGTGATCTCGGCACCGCCCTTCTACGGTGAAGCGTCGCCCGAGAAGATACTGGGTGGCATCCTCGTACCGAGCCTGCACATCACGGCCACGGACGACGTGATCCGCGTGCCGGGGTATTTCTCGCCCGCCACCGACCGCGTTGCCGTGTACGAGGCAACGGGCGGGCCGGCCAAGGCGCTGGCCGTGTTCGAGGGCGGCTCGCACAGCATCTTCACCGACCGCGCAGGCACCGGCGGGATGCTGCTGAACCCGCAGGTGAAGGCCGCCACGCAGGCGCTGTCCACCGCCTTCCTCGGCAGCGTGTTCCAGGGCGACCGCACTGCGCTGCCGCTCGCGGCGCAGCGCTACGGCAGCCTGCTGTCGCGCTTCAGTTCGCGTTGATGCGCCTCAGGTTGGTGACGGCGCACACGTAGCCGCAACATCGGGCCGCAGGAAGAAGGCGGTGAGGACCAGTTCGTAATCCGCGGGCAGGCCATCCCAAGCGGCCCGCCCCACTTCGAGTCACACGTTGCCGCGGAAACGCGGAGGCCAAGGGAAGAGTTGGTCTCGATGATCGCTGTGACGTCGCCATGACGCGTTGGTGCGGCGGACTCGATGCGTCCCACGCGTGGCGTGAACCACTCGATGTCACCGCTTGCCGTGCGGATGATGCTGAAGCCGCCCTCGTGCACCAGCATGTGGTGGTAGGAGCAGAGCGTCGCCAGGTTTTCGAGCGATGTCTCCCCCTGCTGCGCCCAGTGCCGGATGTGATGGCCATGCAGGATTCGGGTGTGGGTGCAGCCCGGGAACCGGCAGCCTTGGTCTCGCGCGTTCATTGCACGGCGGATCGCACGCGGAATGGTGCGGGAGCGGCGGCCGATGGAGCGCAACTCCCCGTCCTGCGTTTCCAGCATCGGTACGACGGCGGCGTCGCAGCAGAGACGCTCGGCCGTAGTGGTGGAGATCGCGACTGCGTCCTCGATGTGGGCAGAGGTCTCGCCGGGCGCTCCGTCGGTCGATGCAGCAGCCGCCTGCACGTGCACAACGATCTCCGGCACCGAGACGCCACCGGTGTTCGGCGCACACGCAGCCTCCGCCACCATCGCCAACGCGCTGGCACGTCTCGCTGCGAGGGGCACCGACCTGTCGCTTGCCTCGAGCGTTCGGACGGCCGCCACCAGCCGCGCCCCATCGTCCGGCAACAGCCGGGCGTGCAGCACCAGCATGCCCCAATGCCGAAAGAAACAGGCATCGTGGTACCAGTCGCAGGTGCAGTTCTCGACCATCGCGGCCAGCCGGGACGCATCGTCCACGGCCAACCCGCGCTTCACGAGCCCCACCATCGTCTCCAGGTGCGACGCCGTGCCGTACTCGGCGACGCCGAGGAAGAAGTCCTCGTTCGCGGCGGTGGCCACGCGGGAGCGTGCGCGCACCTTGGAGTAGCTGATCCTCCCTGCAGCCAACGCCGCAGACGTGAGCGGCAACGCTGCCAGTGCATGTGCCACGCGAAGCTGTTCCCGCGCTGCACCCAGATCGATGCCACAACGCCAATTGAGCCAGTAGGCCCCCTTTCCTCAAGAGGGGGATCGCATGCCCCAATCGCCCTAGGCTACTCGCTCGTCGAAGGTGCGTACGAGCACGAGGGAGCGAAACGTCGCAGCGCTCATGTGCGCGTTGAGCGACAGGAGTTCCTGCTCGAGCGAGGCGGAGGACTCCGAGGCGAGACCTTCGGCAAAGGCGACGGCGTTCAAGGCAGCTCCGGGCGCACCATGTGCGAATACAGCAATAGTCCCACGCCATTTCACCAACGAATCGATTTTTTTCTAACAACACGATCACGCCGCGTAGAACGAGCATGAGCGCGCGTCGATGACCTGCCCAGCGCCACCGCGGCCCACCAAACAAGCGGGCGGTAGCGGTGGGCAGGTCAGTCGATTCGTCGCCTACTCCGGTTGTGCGATGCATCTGGCTCGCACCAGCCATCAACGCCGCCATGGCCGACGTCGCCGCTCGCTTGTTTGGGGGCTACGGCGACGACGGGCATGGCATCACCGCTGTGCGACCTGTCCCGAAAGGCAGTGCTGACGAGAGCAGGCGCGCGCAGCACGCGGCCAGTTGAGGCTGGTCAACCTGCACACCCGTTCGATGTGGCTCGCCGCCATCGAACAGGGTCGCCCGTCCGCCGTAGCCTCGATCGAGGTCCGCAGACAGGCGTCGCGCCTTCAAGGAGGCCTGTGTTCGATGCAGCCCGGCACCTACCATCGCGCCATCGCCTGCCGCCACCGAACGAGCCCCATGACCATCGCCCTCTCCTGCGCCTTCGCCACCTCGAACGACAGCCACGAGCACGCGCGCATCGCCGAGTCCCTCGGCTACACCCGCGCGTGGTTCTACGACTCGCCGGCGCTGTACCCGGACGTGTGGGTGCAGCTGTGCCGCGCGGCCGAGCGCACGCAGCGCATCGGCCTGGGCCCCGGCGTGCTGGTGCCGAGCCTGCGGCACCCGATGGTGAACGCCGCTGCCATTTCCACGCTGGCGCATCTCGCGGGCGAGGCGCGCGTGGCCATCGCCATCGGCTCCGGCTTCACGGGCCGGCTCACCATGGGCCAGCGGCCGTTGAGCTGGAAGTACGTGGCCGAGTACGTGCGCGTGGTGAAGGCGCTGCTCGCGGGAGAGGTGACGGAGTGGGAAGGCCGCGCCATCCAGATGCTGCATCCCGCCGGCTTCGGCGCGCCGCGACCGGTGAAGGTGCCCTTCATCATCGGCGCCGCCGGGCCGAAGGGCCTGGCCGTGGCGAATGAGCTGGGCGACGGCGTGTTCGCCAGCGCGCCGATGCCCGAGGCCGGCGCGGAGTGGATGGTGCTGCTGACGATGGGCACGGTGCTGGCGCCGGGTGAGGACCCCGGCAGCGTTCGCTCGATCGCGGCGGCAGGCCACGCGGCCAGCGTGCGCATGCACTGGAACATCGAGCACGACCCTTCGTTCGACCTTTCAGGGGAAGGAAACGGCCCGGATGCGTGGACGGCCGTGTACGCGAAGGAGCCCGAGCGCACCCGGCACCTCGCGATCCACGACCAGCACCTGATCGCCGTGAACCCACGCGACGTGCCGTTCATCGACGGCACGCTGCTCGCGAAGCAGGGCCTGGCGATGGACCGCGGCGGCTGGCGCGCACGGTTCCAGGCATTCGAGGCGCAGGGCGTGACCGAAGTGGCCTACCAGCCCGCCGGACCGGACATCCCGCGGGAGCTGGAGGCGATGGCGCAGGCGGCGGGGTAGTCAGGCCGCGATCCGAACCGGGAATCTCGGTGGCGTTCGACACTCCAGCGAAGCCGCCGGGCAGCGCCGGACGCCCACCCCGGGGCTCTGCACCCACCGCCGGAACGTACGCAACGGCACTCCGATGGCCTCCTCGTCCGAGGCTGCGCATGTCAGCCAGCGGCGGTGGAAATAAGGGCCAGCGCCTCTCGCGCGGCGAGGATGCGGATGTCGCGCAACGCGCCGAGATCGAGCAGGTCGCGATCACGCGTGACGATCGGGCCGGTCTGCCCCCCAAGCGCACCGGCGAGGACGTGATCGTCGTCGCGGTCCCGCGACGTAAGCTCCAGCCGGGCGGTCGCACGGGCGTCGTGGGCGGCGCGGTGGGTGCCGGGCTCGCCACGGCCACGGTTGCTGTCGCCGGGTATCAGGTTGGAACGGCCATCAGCAACGTGGCCGGCTTCTGCAGCAAGGACAAGTCAGGAGGATCCCGACCGTGGGGAGTGTGTTGGTGCTGACGGGCGTTGTACTGCTGTTCATCGGAACGGGCGCGGCTCCGAACCAGTACAAGCTTCCACTCCGGGAAGCGCTCTCGATCACAGCGATGTCCCGGTCGAAGGCAGTGCTGTTCGGCTTGGGGCTGCTGTGCATGGTGGTGGGGACTGTGCCGGGAGTTGCGAGATAGCCTGTCGTCGGCATTCCCATCCCTCGGGCCAGATGGCTCCATGCGCGTTCGCTGCGATGCATACAAGGCACTGGGATCTGCCGTGATCCGTGCTGCCCCCTACGTCACAGTACTTTCCGGCTAGCGTCGGCCAAGGGGCAGGAAGGCCGCTTCGAGGTCTTCGACGAACGCAGCAATCTGGTCCGCACTCAAGCGAAGCAGTTCAACCAGGGCGTCGGTGGACGCGTTTCCCCGGCGGATCCAGACGACCTTGGGCGGAAATCCCCTGGCCACGCTGAACCGCTGGAAGTCCTCATCCTTCGTGACGACAACGTAGCCACGCGCCAAGGCGAAGGCCCACATGGACTCGTCCGAGGATCCCGGCCCAGTTCCGTGACCACATCGCTGCTGCCGGGAAAGTCCTCGGCAAGCGCTCGCACGAGGCGTGCGGGGCGGTTCTCGTCGAAGCGCAGGCGAGTCACCGCATCAATGAGCCAGCAGCGGCATCACCCGGCGCTCGCGCTCTGCCGCGAACGCAAGGCACGCGAGCACATCCTCATGCACCAACTGCGGATAGTCGGCCAGTATGGTCGACTCGGTCATCCCGCCAGCGAGCAATTCGAGTACATCGCCGACGGCAATCCGGGTGCCACGTACGCATGACTTCGAAGCGAACGCCGGGATCGAGGCTGATGCGGTTCAGCAGGTTCATGGGGCAAGCTAGTTCGATGGCAAATTGAGCGTCAAGCTCGCAGGCACGATCGGGGCCGTGTGTACCGCGCGCCGCGCGCTGCATCCTGACCAGGGCGCATCGCGTTGCCGCATGCCCGCGGGACGCAGGGGTGCCCAGCATGGCGATGCACGCGAACGTTCGACGGATGACGTTGAAGGATGGGCTGGCGATCAGCGAGATTGCCCCCAGCATCGGGCGGGCGCTGGCGGCGATGGTGGCGTTGGTGGGGCAATTCGCTACGCCGCGATCTCCACCAGTACTTCCGGATGACGCTCAGCGATCTTGAGAAGTTGCCGCGCTGCACCGGACGGCTCCCGGCGCCCTTGCTCCCACTGCTCGAGCGTGCGCTTCGACACACCGAGCGCAGTCGCGAACTGCGCCTGGGAGAGGCCACTCTTCATGCGCACCTGGGCAACGTGCGACGCAGGCTTCACGGCGCTGCGCTTGCCTCCGCCCGCCTTGATTTCCTTGACGCCCTCAAGCACCTCGGTCCACACGTCCCGCTCCGCCTCGAACTTGGCGAGCGCCTTGCGGGTCAGTTTCCTAGCCACTTCGAAACACCTCGAGAATCGCCTTCCGTACGGAACCTGGGACCAGCGCGCCCGCTTCAGGACGCCGGGCCATGAACGTCTGCAGTTCAGCGGACTCGTCGTCGTCCATGTACACGTCACGGACGCACTGGAACGCGGACGATTCGATGAAAGTGGGCATCGGCGAAAGACACGCCTGCGGCGTATGGGGCTTCAACCTGGTCAAGGGATGCTGAGGGGCCGGGTTCCCGCCACGATTGCAGGGAACGTAGCGGACGGGCTATCGCGGACTGAAGTCCGCTCCTACGGGCCGGTAGCTCGGCATCTCGACCGGAATGTAGGAGCGGACTTCAGTCCGCGATGCCCCTCCCCCCGCGCGACCACCTCACCCAAACTACGCTCCGCCCCCCCACCCACCACCCCCACCCACATCAACGAATCCCGCCCCGCGCCTTGTACCCACGCCGGCAGTGGATACGATCCGGGGTTCACCGCCTGCGCGTGCATTCCCCGCGCAGGGCTGCCCGGCACTCCGCAGGCCCCGCTGCGCACGAGACCTTCCATGCACCCCGACCTCGCCAGCCAGATCAGCCGCCAGACCGCCGCCTTCGCGCACCTCATCACCGAGCCAGAGGGCGTGCGCTTCCAGCGGGACGAACTCAACGGCGTGCCCGTGGACTGGACCGAGCCCGCAGCCGGCGTGACCAACCCGCGGCGGGTGGTGATCTACAACCACGGCGGCGGCTACTCGAACGGCGTGGCCGCATGGGCGCGGCGCGGCACCGCGCGGCTCGCACTCGGGCTCGGCTGCCGCGTCGTGGCGGCGGACTATCGCCTCGCGCCGCGCTTCCCCTTCCCCGCGGCGCACGAGGACGTGCTCGCCGTGTACCAGCACCTCATCGGCCCCGGCGGCTACGCACCCGCGAACGTGGCCGTGGCGGGGGATTCCGCCGGCGGCGCGCTCTCCGTGAGCCTGTGCCTGGACGCGCGGGACCTCGGCCTCCTCACCCCCGGCTGCGTGATGACGAACTCGCTGTGGGCAGACATCGCGATGAACACGCCGTCGCTGGATGACCCCGTGCGCAACGGCTTCGACATCCGCCGCGGCATGGTGGAGATGCTCAGCGCCACCCTGCTCTCCACCGGCGGCATCGACCCGATGGATGGCCGCCACTCGCCGGTGTATCGGGACCTGCGCGGGCTCCCACCGCTGCTGGTGCAAGCCGCCGGGCACGACATCTGCCACGACGACAGCATCCGCCTCGCCGCCAGCGCCCGCGCCGCGGGCGTGACGGTGAAGATCACCGAATACCCGAACGCGGAGCACATCTGGATCCTGAACGGACCCTGGCGCATCGCCTACCCGGAGAACTACCCCGCGAACCCGGCCATCCGCTGGGTGGACTCCGGCGCCGAGGCGCCCGAGGCCGTGACCGCCATCACGGAGATGGTGGCGTTCGTACGACAGCACACGCCCGGCTAGCGCGACCGCGCCAACAGGTCGCAACGGGCGCAAGGCGCAGCACCGCATCGCACACGCATCCGCACACCGAACAGCATTCCATCCAGCATCCACACGCACACGGCAACCACCATGACCGACTCCGCCACCGCCCCCGCTGCACTCACCCGCCTTCCCGCTGTGGAGGAACTCGGCTTCGACCCGGACGCCCTGCGCGAGAAGTACCGCATGGAGCGCGACAAGCGCCTGCGTTCGGACGGCAACGCGCAGTACCAAGAGATCGCCGGCGACTTCGCGCGCTACAACGAAGACCCGTACGCGGGCCCCATCAAGGAGCGCGCGCCGCTCACCGATGAAGTGGACGTGCTGATCGTGGGCGGCG
>SXGU01415779.1_pt1 | contig 10172 bp, 9 predicted proteins | sample 3174531 | NCBI WGS metagenome assembly SXGU01 (sample SAMN11356863, study PRJNA531348) | freshwater metagenome | isolation source: freshwater sample F1-140 | place: China: Fuxian Lake, Yuxi | collected 2017-12-25 | reverse complement strand
CGTCAGTACCTCCCAAAGGGCACCGACCTGTCAGGGTTCACGCAAGACGATCTGAATGCGATTGCTTGGCAGATGAACAATCGACCTCGAAAAGTTCATGGGTTTCGGACCCCGCTTCAGGTCTATAACGAAATGCTGCAGATGGCTCAAATGCCGACGCATGGATGTCACTAACCAAGTGTTGCGGTTGGTACTTGAAACCGCCTACTATTCCTAACTTGGGTGGATTGGCATCCAAGGGCGGGCAACTAAAAGTCATGAACACGGGGGAACAAGATGGACCCAACTCTTAAAAGCTCCTATCGAGGTTCAGGTTTTTATCCCCATGAAATGAAGAGGGCAATTTTGAATCGGTCCAGCACCTCATGCTGGCGTGAAAATATCGCGCCTCAATCAAAAATATTTGGCTTTCCAGTAGGGATCATCCAGCCCATGAAGCTCCCCCTATTTTCATTCCTGATTCTCTTTACTGCTTTTTCAGGGAAGATTTATGCAGAATGCGGGATTGGCGAAGATCCGTTTGGAAGGTCCATTCCGGCCCCCACCGGAAACATCCCCTACCTTAAGGTGCCCGACTCATTATGCGGCGGATCGGGTGAGTACACATGGGATTACTCAGGTACCTTGACAGAGTTTGGGGGTACCCGAATCTCTTTCCAGGCAAGTCTTGCGCAAATGGCGAGACTCTCGACGACGGGTGCGGCTATCTCCGCAGATCCAAATACCAGCAATGGGCTTGGTATGAGCCTCTCGAACATCGGCTTTTCCCAAGGGGGCGCCTACTTTTATGCCATTAACTCATATGGCGGTGAGAGCAACATTCCAACAGCCCTTCTACAGACGCTCGGTTCCGTCACCTCAACCTCTAGTCTGACCAACTTTAGTCTAAAGACGGCGGGGGTTCTGAGTAACCCGAACTGGTCTGTGACGACCCAGGGGCTTATACCTGTGCCACCGATATACTTGGGTTACGTCGGGCAACCGGGGCATCAGTATCAAATGACAGGAACGGGTACCACTTTTTTGTGGCGATATGCCGCAGGTGCTACGGCTGGACCCACGTCACGTTATTCCTACAGCGTAACCCTGAGCATGGTGGATGAGAGAGGCTCGACCATGGAGGGGCTTGGCGGTGGTTACTTCGGTCCTTCGCTCGTCGATACGGCACTACCGAGCTCCTACAACACGGAAGCCGAAATCGCGCAGCCAAGGTTGCGCGTTACCAACTGGACAATCCTGATGACAGCGATTGACCCACCGCCACCCGGATATGAAGCGACTTACGCTATGAGTGGTACCGACGGCATGCTCTGGAACGACTATGGTCCGGTTCTACCGCTGAAGTCTCAGGTGAAGCAGGCGCTCATTACTCGGTCAATCCCCAACGTACCCCCCGAGTATACGGATACCGTCTCCTCTATATTGAACGACAAGAAAGGTCCGAAGGGCTTCTTATATAACGGGAACTGGATTCCGGTTTGTTTTACCAGCGGCAAGTACAACGGGTCGTGTCTCGTGACGGCAACATTCTGGACGCAGTACAAGCTTTATCCAAAAGGTCAGAATACCAATGACCCAAGCTGGTCTAACCTCGGGTTTCAGGTGCTTTACACTGGCGTGATTCCGAACAAGGTTGCTTCGGCATCTTCCCTGCTCGAAACGTTATATCCCGAGAATCCAAATCCCTTTAAAGGCAATCAGCCAACTTCGAAGCCCCCCTATAGTGTCAGTCTTGATACCTTCGTGCCTCCGCAATATGGCATGGCTTTTCCCTGGGTGCAGGAGGCGACGATTACCGTCAAGGCCCGTTCAAAGATCCGGTATGCGCTTGCAAGCTACGCGAAGGCCTATTTTCCGGATCAAGGAGCGGATGATCCGCGGCGGGATCTGGTAATCAAGGTCAAGGCCATCAGTCCGGTGACGCAAAACACGCTCTTTTCTTCGTCTGTCTCACAATATTACGAAGGGGCCGCCATCCCTACGATCAAGAATCGGGAAGTCGGGTTCTCATGGCTCGAACATATGGTCTGTCCAAACATCACTCAGAATAACGCCTGTCAATAGCCGTCCCCCTCGATGTCAGGTTGTCGCTGACCGGGAGCTCGCTCCAAAGATGTGAACGGAATGAATACATAGTGCCTGAACGAAAATGATATATACCATATATTTCAATGTGTGGAATATAAAGAATGCGGGCTAACGATCGGAATGTCCCAGATCCCGTTCCGGGACAATCTGGTCTCTGACGCGCTGTTTGAGTTCCTTGGCTTCGGGAAAGCGCCCTTCTGCTTTGCGTGACCAGAGCAGGTGATCGCCCAGCCGAGCTTCAAAGACACCGCCGGTGCCCGGGATGAGGGTGACGCCACCCAAGTCCTCCTCGAAGGTGGTGAGCAATTCCTGCGCGAGCCAGGCAGCGCGTAGCAGCCAGCGGCATTGCGTGCAATATTCCAGTTCAATGCGGGGTTTAGGTGTCATGTTCAGGCTTGCTTCAGGTAATCGCTTGCCAGAGAAGTTTCCCACCTGACAGTCCCACCACCATGGCCAAGAGAATCCGTAGTCTTTGGGTGGATAGGCGGTGGGCAAGATGGGCACCCAGCGGGGCAAACGGGACGCTGGTCAGCATGATGCCGGCCAGGGCGGGCAGGTAGACATAGCCGAGGCTCCCGCCGGGTAAGGTGTTGTTCCAGCCCAGCGCGATATAAGTGGCGGTTCCGGCAACGGCGATGGGGAAGCCGCAGGCGGAGGAAATGGCGACGGCGCTGTGAACCGGATAGCCCCATCTGACTAACAGCGGCACGCTCAGGGTGCCGCCGCCGATGCCGAGGATGGCCGACAGCGCCCCGATGGCGGTACCGGCCCAGCCAAAGGGGCGCGTAGTTGCGAATTCCTCATTGGCCGGTGCGCTCACGGGTTTCAATAGCATTCGCAGGGCGGCATAAAGCAGAAAGCCGGCAAAAATCAGTTTGAATGCGCGGGCAGGTAGCAGGTCGGCAATAACTGAGCCGATCACCGAGCCAGCCAGAATGGCGGGGGCTAGTTGCTTGACCGAGTCCCAGTCCACAGCACCGCGCCGATGATGGGCCAGGGTGGCTGAGATAGAGGTGAAGGCAATGGTTGCCAGTGATGTGGCGACGGCCATGATCATCACGGAATCATCCGGAAATCCCCGCTGTGTGAAATGCCAAACCAGAAACGGCACGATGACGATGCCGCCGCCAATCCCCATCAGACCGGAGAGCAGGCCGGCGAGACAGCCGAATCCCAGATAAAGTGCCAGTTCCTCAAGCATGGTGTTGCGTTAGCCGTAGCCTCGTTTCCCGCACGGTAAAATGACGGTCATGCTAACAGCAAGATTCAATCAAATGGAAAAGCCATGAAAGCTTATCTGGTAGGTGGCGCGGTTCGGGATGCCCTGCTGGGTCGGCCAATCAAGGAGCGTGACTGGGTGGTGGTGGGCGAAACGCCCGAGGCCATGCTGGCCAGAGGTTACAAGGCGGTGGGCAAGGACTTTCCGGTTTTTCTGCATCCTGAAACTCGGGAGGAATACGCGCTAGCCCGTACTGAGCGAAAGACCGCTCCTGGTTACCACGGCTTTGTCGTCCACGCCGAACCGGACGTGACGCTGGAACAGGATTTGCTGCGTCGCGATCTCACCATCAATGCCATGGCGGAGAATGAGCGGGGGGAGCTGATCGACCCCTATGGCGGCTTGACAGACCTTGAAGCCCGGCGGCTTCGGCATGTGTCTCCCGCGTTCACTGAAGATCCGGTACGCATCCTGCGTCTGGCCCGCTTTGCGGCCCGCTTTGCCCCGCTGGGTTTTTTGGTGGCAGAGGATACGCAGCAGCTAATGCATGACATGGTGGTGGCCGGTGAAGTTGAAGCCCTGGTGCCCGAACGAATTTTTGCCGAACTCTCCAAGGCGTTGGAGACTGCGACGCCCAGCGTGTTTTTCGAGGTGTTGAGAGGTTGCGGGGCGCTGGGACGTTTGTTTCCCGAGATCGACGCGCTGTTTGGTGTGCCGCAGCCTCCCGTCTATCATCCGGAAATAGACACGGGCATTCATAGCCTGATGGTGCTGGATCAGGCGGCCCGGTTGTCGCCTGATCCCGTGGTGCGATTTGCGGCATTGACGCATGATCTCGGCAAAGCCTTGACCGACCCGACGCGCTGGCCGAGCCATCGGGGGCATGAGCAACGCGGTCTGTCGGCCCTGTTGCGTCTTTGCGAGCGCCTGAAAGTGCCAAATGCTCACCGCAGGTTGGCGGAGAAAGTCATGCAGTACCACGGTCATGCCCATCGGGCGGCGGAGTTGCGCCCGGGAACCGTGGTGGACTTGCTGCAACGGCTGGATGCATTCCGTCAAAAAGACGCGCTGGAGCCGTTTTTGTTGGCCTGCGAGGCTGACGCCAGGGGGCGTAGTGGATTCGAGGATCGCGACTATTCCCAGGCTGACTGGTTGAGGGCCGCCCACCGGGCGGCGGTTTCGGTTTCGGTCCAGCCACTGCTGGAGCAGGGCTATCAGGGCGTGGCCCTGGGTCGGGCGTTGCGCTGCGAGCGGATCAGACGAGTGAAGGCGGCCAGAACCGGGTGGCTGGGTGTTTGACTCGCGGAAGGTGAGGTCGGCCTGAGTTAGTTTCCCGTAAGTCTTTGTTCCGCTTCCCGATATTTCTCGGCGGTTTTGGTGATGACCTCGGGGGGGAGGTGTGGCGCGGGAGGCTGCTTATTCCAGGTCAGGCTTTCCAGGTAGTCGCGTACAAACTGCTTGTCGAAGCTGGGCGGGCTGATGCCGATTTTGTACTCATCGACTGGCCAGAAGCGGGAGGAGTCGGGCGTGAGTACCTCGTCAATCAGATGCAGACGACCATTGGCATCAAGGCCAAATTCGAACTTGGTGTCGGCAATGATGATGCCGCGTTCCCGTGCGTAAGTGGCCGCTTCCGTGTAAAGCGCCAAACTGACGCGGCGGACCTGTTCCGCCAGATCTGGCCCCATCAGCGCGGCACTTTGTTCGAAGCTGATGTTTTCGTCATGCGCTCCCAGCTCGGCCTTGGTCGAAGGAGTGAAAATGGCTTCCGGCAGTTTTTGGGCCTGTTGCAGTCCTGCAGACAGGACAATCCCGCAGACGGCCCCGGTTTTCTGATAATCCTTCCAGCCGGAGCCAATCAGGTAACCACGGACGACGGCCTCAACAGGTAGCGCCTTGAGTTTTTTTACTACGATGGCACGTCCCTCCAGCAGGGCACATTCGGCTGGATCCTTGATGACATCGCTCAACCGCAGACCTGTGAGCTGATTGGGTACGATATGCCCCAGCCGGTTGAACCAGAAATTGGCGACCGAGGTTAGTACGCGGCCTTTCTCCGGAATGGGGTCAGGCAGAATACAGTCGAAGGCGGAGATGCGATCGGTGGTGACGATCAGCATGTGCGCATCGTCAATGTCGTAAATATCCCGCACCTTGCCTCGGGCGCGGAAAGGAAGGGAGCGCAGATCGCTTTGGTGCAGGGTTTGCGGGGCTGTCATGGCATGGGCTTTATGAAAAACGGGGAATCATGTAATTTTCAGGGCCATATGGCAACTCTAGCAGAACTTATCTTTCCCGAAATGTTTCGACAGGCGAATGGCTGCCGGGCGGTGGCCGACGGTTTCATGCATACCTTGGGTTGGCTGTGTGGCGGTTTTGCCGCTGTTCTGGAGCCACGGGCGTGAGCTGGCTCGGCAAAGTGGTGGGGGGAGCTTTTGGTTTCGTGATGGGGGGGCCGATTGGTGCCGCGCTCGGTGCTGCGCTGGGGCATCAGTTCGATGAGCACGGGTTGGATCAGGTCAGACTCGATGGTGACGGTTTTGATTCTGATGAGGCCCAGCGGCTGCAGATGGCGTTTTTTGGCGCCACTTTTCAGGTCATGGGGCACATCGCCAAGGCGGATGGCCGTATTTCTGAAGCCGAGATCAATGCCGCACGCCGCATCATGAACCGGATGATGTTACCCGATTCCCTCCGCAAAACGGCCATGCGCCTCTACAATGATGGTAAGCGTTTAGGGTTCCCTTTTGACGAAGTGGCGGGCCAGTTTTTAGCTGAATGCCGGGGTCATCCTCAGCTTGTTCGACGGTTTATTTCGTTGCAGACGGAGGCGGCGCTTGCGGATGGGCCATTGCAGACAACCGAGGAAACCTTGTTGCTGCGACTTTGCGACCGCCTCCATTTCTCCCGTTACGAGTTCTACGGTATTCGGACGCGACTGGAGGCCGAGCGGCGGTTCTCAGGATTTGGGCCCGGTACCCAGCAACATCAGCATCATCGGCAACAACACGATACCTATCAGCACCAATGGCGGCGATATGAACCGCCCAGGCCTCGTGAAACCCCCTTGAACGAAGCCTATGGCACGCTGAAGCTCACGTCTTCCGCGACCGATAGTGAGATCAAGCGGGCCTACCGGAAGCTGATCAGCCAGCATCACCCGGACAAATTGTCAGCTCAGGGGGTATCCCCGGAGCGGATGCAGAAGGCCACCGAACAAACCCAGAAAATTCAGAAAGCCTACGACGCGATCTGCAGGGCCAGAAAAATTTAAGAGGAAAAAGCACCATGCCATCATTCGACATTGTTTCGGAAGTTGATCAACATGAGGTGAGCAACTCGGTTGACCAGTCCAACCGCGAGGTGGCCACACGGTTCGACTTCAAGGGTTCCGGTGCCCAATACGAATTGAAAGAGTCGGTTATCACGCTGGTCGCTGAAAACGAATTCCAGCTCCAGCAGATGCGCGACATTCTCCAGCCGCGGCTAGCCAAGCGAGGTATCGATCTGCTCTGTATCAAGGTCGATTCACCCCAGGTCGCGGGCCGGCAGGCCAAGCAGAACATCACGCTACGCCAGGGGATTGAGGCCCCGCTTGCCAAGCAGATCATCAAGCTGATCAAGGATGGCAAGCTGAAAGTGCAGGCCTCCATTCAAGGCGATCAGGTACGGATTACCGGCAAGAAGCGGGACGATTTGCAGGAGGCGATCGCGCTCCTGCGCAGTTCGGAGCTGGAGATGCCGTTGCAGTTCACGAATTTCAGGGATTGATGCAATTGAGCGGGATGCCGGAAAAGCGGTGAAATCCTATTTTGTCAGGGGGCTTTTTCAGGAGATCAAGGCTAATGTCACGGAAGAGCTCGACGCCTTGCATCGCATCGCGTTTGCCAACCGTGTGCTCCTTTTCCTCGGGCTTGTCGCAGTATTGTTGGCGCTGACTTGGATCAATCCATTTCCACCAAAAAAAGTTTATTTGGCGACGGGGCAGCCGGGGTCGTCCTATCGGCTTTTGGGTGAGAAATTTGCTCATTATTTTGCCCGATACGGCATCGAGCTTGTTCCGGTGGATTCTCCGGGCATCAATGATCGCCTGTCAAAACTCACGGATGACGGTTCCCCCGTCAGCAGCACCTTCTATGTGGCGGGTGGCCCGGCCATTGATGATCTGCAAAAAGTGGTGTCGCTCGGCAGCATTCAGTATTCGCCTCTGTGGCTGCTTTACCGTGGCCAGCCGGTCGCAGATGACAATGCGATCCGGTATTTTTCCGATAAAACCATTGCGGTGGGTACACGGGACAACAGTACCCAAAACATCTTCAAGAAAATCATAGAACTGCACGGCTTTTCGTTTGCAGGCATGAACAACTTCCTGGAGTTGCCAAACGTGGAAGCCGCCCGTCGGCTGAAGGCGGGTGGCATCGATGCCATGTTTCTCATCGATAGTATCGACTCCCCGCTCATCCAGTCACTGATTGCTGATCCGGAGATCCATATCTTTGATTTCAGGCTGGCCGATGCATACACCAAGCACCTGCCGTTTCTGGATAAGCTGGTCATACCTCGGGGTGCGCTTAGTTTGAAGCGCGTTTATCCGGCCACGGACATCAATCTTCTGGGGTCCACCGTAACGCTCCTGGTGGAAGCCGATACCCATCCGGTCATCCAATGGATTTTTTTGAAGGCGGCACGCCATATCAGTAATCAGCGCCCCCAATTTTTTGCGGACCCCGATTTTTTTCCGGCCTATATGGATAGGAGCCTCCCTTTGAGCGACGTAGCCAAACGCTTTTACCAGAGCGGGTTCCCGCCATTGGCCAAATACATGCCCTTATGGATGGCGGATTTTGTCGATCGTGTCTGGTTTCACCTGCTCGCTGCACTGGCGATCCTGATTCCCGTTATTCACCTTGTCGGCGGGGTACGACAGTATTATTCCGATAAGGTCATTGAGAATGCCTATCGTCATTTGCGGCAAATCGACGATAGTGCGGCGGGTTTGACATCGCCGGAACAGGCGGCGGAACTGATGGAAGACTGGCAGCGGTTGTCGGATGATGTGGCGGGACTATGGGTCTCCTCCGAGAACGTCAAATCCCTGTTCGCACTCAAGCGGACTACCAGGCACGTTCGAGACCACATTAGGGATAAAGTGGCTGCTTTTTCTCAGGAAAATTAGTGGCCTTTCTGTGGGCATTCGAGCCCGTTCTCTGAAGTCATAACGCATGAGTAGAACCGTTCGCCTATCGTCGCCGATCACGCCATTCATCATCCGCTTGATGGATGTTCTGCTGATTTGGCTTGCGGGTTATCTGGCATTGAATCTGCGAAGAGTCATCCACCTGCCGTCGGTGCAGTTTCCGGAAAACCTGACGGGCTATCATAGCCTCATAGCGGGTGCGGGCTTTGTCTTTCTGGTTTTTTCACGCGAAGTCTACCGCTCCTGGCGTGGCGCGGCATTACCGATGATGCTCGCGCGGGTAGCGGCCACTTGGCTGGGGGTGATCGGTGGCTTACTGCTCTGGCTCTTCATCATAAAAGCCTCGGACGATTATTCGCGTGTCTGGTTTGGGCTATGGGCGGTTATTGGGATCGCTCTCCTCTGGACAGAGCGGCTGGTGGTTTATTTCATTCTTCGACTCCTCAGGCGATCGGGTTACAACCTGAAACATGTGGCCCTTGTCGGGCAAGGGCCTACAGCGGACAGATTGCTGGCCCGGCTCAGGGAGGCCGGCTGGGCGGGTTATCACATTGCTCATTATTTATCCGAGCCAGACGAGGCCAGTCTGGAGCAGCTGGCCAGTCGACCGCTGGATGAGATCTGGCTCGCCTTGCCGCTGAGTGATGCCGACGCCATCCGTAAAGCCCTCCATGGCTTGCGTCATACCGCCGCGTCCATTCGTCTTTCGCCTGACTGGTTTACCTATCGGCTCATCAATCATGGGGTCAGTGATGTATTGGGCATCCCCATGCTCGACTTGTCGGCATCGCCCATGACTGGAATGAATCCGGTAATAAAGCTGCTGGAGGACAAACTGCTGTCGGCGGTGATTCTGTTTCTGTGCAGTCCGCTGATGCTGATATTGGCTATTGGCGTGAGGTTTAGTTCGCCCGGTCCTGTGTTTTATCGGCAGGAACGGGTAGGGCTTAACAATCAGCCATTCATGATGCTGAAATTTCGTTCCATGCCAGTGGATGCGGAGGCGAGCGGGATTCAATGGGGTGGTTCAACGAAAAAAACGACCAGCCGATTTGGGCGCTTCATTCGCCAGACCAGTCTGGATGAGTTGCCTCAGTTCATCAATGTGCTGAACGGCGAGATGTCCATCGTCGGTCCCCGGCCGGAACGGCCCATTTTTGTTGAGCAATTCAAGCATGAAGTCCCTGACTACATGAAGAAGCACATGGTCAAGGCCGGTATCACTGGTTGGGCCCAGGTGAATGGCTGGCGCGGTGATACCGATTTGCATGCCCGCATTGAGCATGATCTTTACTACATAGAAAACTGGTCGGTCTGGTTAGACCTAAGAATCATCCTGCTAACGCTTATGAAAGGGCTGGTGAACAAGAACGCTTATTAGTGGCGGCGCACATTGAGTATGCACCGGCTTTATCAAGTCGAGTTCGCGCCGGGCGAGCATAAAAAACCCCCGCCAGTTTTCACTGGCGGGGGCCTGGTTATCCCGGATTAGTCTTTTCGCATCAGGCGATATCGGGGCAAAGATCTTTGCCGATGATGTTGCCGAAGCTGGCGAAGACTTGCAGGAGTACACCGGCGATTGCCAGTGCCAACCAGCCAAAGAAGACGAAGCCGTAGTGCAGCGGCGCTACGAACAGCTCTTCCATGAACCAGAAGGTGTGACCCCAT
>SXGU01328808.1_pt1 | contig 10172 bp, 7 predicted proteins | sample 3174531 | NCBI WGS metagenome assembly SXGU01 (sample SAMN11356863, study PRJNA531348) | freshwater metagenome | isolation source: freshwater sample F1-140 | place: China: Fuxian Lake, Yuxi | collected 2017-12-25 | reverse complement strand
GATGGCACGGCGGACTTCGTCGACGATGGTAGATGGATCAGTCATAAATAATTATTGGTAAATTTTTTGCATCAGGTAACAGTCTGCCAAGACCAACGCCACCATTGCTTCAGCTACGGGAATCACGCGCGGCACGATGCACGGATCGTGACGACCCTCCTTGGCAACCTGTCCGATGGAGCTTGCCGGCTTGATGCTGAGAGTCAGGAGGAGCGGTTCGCCGGTGGAGATGCCGCCGAGCATTCCTCCGAAGTTCGCCGCATCCGCCGTGTATTCACTACCCTGCATTCCTGCGGTCCTGAAGCCGGCTCCGTAACTAAATCCGGTGACGGCACCGATACTCATGATGCCTTCTGCAAGCCTTGATTTCAATTTTTGAAACACCGGATCGCCGAGGTTCTTCGGGGGATGAGCAACCCTAATCTCGATGAGTCCCCCCGATGAGTTTCCGTTGGATTTCAAATCCAGAATGTACGCTTCCATTTTCTTTGCCATCGCGGCATCGGCGCATCGAACGGGGTTCTTCTCGATCACCTTCGAATCGAATGTCTTCGCCTCGAACGGACCGATCTGTTTCGCAGAACCGATGATTTGAACATTCTTCGGAAGAATCTTACGGGCAACCACTCCCGCAATGACACGTGCAACCGTCTCCCTGCCGGATTGCCTCCCTCCTCCCCGATGATCTCGATGACCGTACTTTTCAGCAAAGACTTGGTCGGCATGACCGACCCTGAACATGTCACGCAACTTTTCGTAATCCTGCGGTCTCTGATTTTCGTTGGCAACGATCACCGTAATCGGCATACCCGTCGTCTTCCCTTCGAATACACCGGAAAGAATCGTCGGCGCATCATCTTCCTTCCGAACCGTCGTCACCGCACTCTGGCCGGGCCTGCGACGAGCGAGCTCGGGAAGAAAATCCGCCTCCGCAAGGGCAATGTCTGCAGGACAGCCGTCGATGATGCACCCGAGGGCGGTTCCGTGCGATTCGCCGAACGTCGTAATGCGCAGGAGTGATCCGAAGGAATTGGAAGCCATAGAGCAGGACAGATTAGGAAATGAAAGATTTCAGAACCGATTGCAGGTATGCAATATCGCCGGAAGACGTTTTCTTTCCCGTAAAACATTCAAACTGCCTCAGTGCCTGATGGAGAAGCATCGGAACACCGTCGCGTACACGATACCCCTTTTTTTCAGCGTCATGGAGAAACGTCGTTCTCTTGCCGTACCGCAGATCAATCGCGAACGAAGACTTCGACGCAGGCAACGGGAGCGGCAACGATACGTCCTGCGTGACCGTGCACAGCACCGCATCGGCCTTGGAGAAAAGCACGGAAGCGAGAGGCTCGATGGCAACATGAAATTTCTTCAAGGCATGCGACGCCTTCTTCTTGTCGCGTGCAAAGACCGTGATGTGCGCCTTCGGGTTGCTCCGTCGCACTGCGGCAATCGCGGAAGGTACGACACCTCCCGCACCCAGAATCGAAACCATCATCGTCTTCTTTAATTCCGGATACCCGTACTCGATGCCGGCGACATCGGTATTGAACCCCTTCCATCCCTTTCCGGATTTCACGAGCGTGTTTGCAACACCCAGTGCATCCACCGAAGGATCATGTTTTTTTGAGAACTGGAATGCGTCGCCTTTGAATGGCGCCGTCACCGACAGCCCCGTCAGTCCGAGCTTCTTCAGAGTCTTCACCGTTCGTTTGAATTGCTCAGTCGGGAAACAGGAATAGAGGGCATCGATCTTGTGTTTCTGAAAAAGCGCATTGTGAATCACCGGGCTCAGAGAAGAGAGAATCTGTTTGCCGCCCAAAATACCGAAAATCTTCGGGGCTTTCCGACCCTTCGTTAAACGATAGAGCGAGAGAGGCAACTGACCGACTGCGGAAGCCTCATGTCCGTCGAGGGAAGCGAATGTCATGATGTTCCTCTGAGGTGAAAGCAGGCGACTACAGTGAGCTTTCTCGCCCATGCCAAGCACGATGGAACGTACTTTCTTTTTCCGAAGCCAATCCTGAAAAAGATGCAGCGTGATGAGATCGTCGTACGTCACAATCTGCGTTGCGATCTTCACTGCCCACGGCTTCGATGCGAGCATAGAACTCACCTTTGCCTGTAATTCCTCCAGCAACGGTGTCTTCTCATAATTGTGTTCGCTGAGAAGGAGCTTCGATTTCTTCCCGCACCGACGCTGCAGGGACTCCAGTGCCTCGGAGCTTGCCTCGAGATCGATGTACTCAGGTTTCAGGACATCGAGCAACGCCGCTTCCGATCCCCGAATGGAAAGCAGGATCGGCAGAGGTGATGTGAATGCCTTCAGATCCGGAGTGAGATCGCTCCGAATCTCAAGCACATTCGCTCCCGCCTTCTTTGCGTCGGCTGCGAATGATCGCGGATGAGCGGAGGCCGATGAGGGGAGGGTGACCACGAACATCGTCATCGGGAAGAAGGATACACAAGGGAACGGAGTGCTTTCACTGCAAACGGAATTTGGGCGGAGTAACGAAGCTTGGGGGGAATCATGATGGTGGCGACCTCCTTGTAGTGCGGGGCCCTCTCGACGAGGAGCGTATGCACCTCTTCATGCAACGGTAAAGAGGTGATCGGAGGACGCTTGCCGGATTCCAGACGCCTAAGGAGCTCCCCCTTCGTAGCCTGCACCCAGAGCACGATGGCCTTGCTCCTCAGTAAGTTTCGCGTGAGCTTCGATTCGGTCGCTCCGCCGCCGAGCGAGAGTACTGTTCCGGTCTTCAGCAGTCCGGCAATCAGGCGTTCCTCCTCCTCCCTAAATCTGGCCCAACCGCTCCTTGCAATAAACTCTTTAATCGGGCCATGCTCGGCCTCGAATACCCTGTCACTGTCGCTGTATGGCAACTTCAAACGGGCCGCCAAACGACGGGCAAGACTCGACTTCCCGGCCCCCCGCATGCCGACGATGGCAATCGGTCTAGACAGCGAAGTGATCGACTGCAAATGATCGAAAAACTCCGGATAACTCTTCTGAACACAGTCCGGTTGATCGATGCTGATCATGCCTGTCTTCAGCCCGAGAATCGCAAAACACATTGCCATGCGATGGTCATCATGCGAATTGAGTGGGTAGTGAGTAGCGGGTAGCGGGTAGCGATCCTTCCCAGCAATCACCAATCCATCCTCGTTCTCAGCAATGTTGATACCGGTCGTACGAAGTTCGGTCATGATCACCGCAAGCCGGTCGCACTCTTTCCGACGCAAATTCGCCGCACCGATGATCGTGGTTTTTCCATCTCGAAACGCGGCAAGCACTGCGAGGTTCATGACCTGATCGGGCATTGCACTGCAATCGATCGTGAGATCGCCTCGCACTCGAAGCTTCCGAATCAGCTCCGGAAGATTCCTGTCTGCCTGCAAAGAGTCCGATCGCAGGTTGGGAAACGTGATGCGACTCCCGGTCAACTCATTCAGAACAAGCCACGCACCCGCAGCACTCCAGTCGCCCTCGATTTCGTACGATTGAATTGCATGATACTCAGATTTTTGAACAAAAAATGTATTCGACTTTCTCTCTACTTTCAAGCCGAAATCACTCATTACTTTCTCCGTAAGATCGATGTAAGGCTCCGAAGCCAAAGGACCGCTCAGAACAATCTTCAGTCCCTGCGGCAGAAGCGGTGCGATCATCAGGAGGGACGTGAGGTACTGACTGCTGACGTTTGCCTTCAAAGAAACCGTGCTGCCCGAAAGATTCCCTCCCCGAATGCGAATCGGAGGACATCCGTTCGTATCGGTTATCTTCGCGCCGAGAGACTGAAGAGCTGCCACAAGATCCCCGATCGGACGCTTCTTCATGTGCTCGTCACCGGTCAGAATCCATTCTCCCGGAATGAGCGCTGCAACGGACAAGAGAAAACGAAGTGCGGTCCCTGCATTGTGACAATCGAGAAGGACCCCCATCCTCAATCCTTCCCCCGAAGGGGGAATGAAGCCCTGCTTTACAGCACCACAACGTTCCCCTCCCCCCCTGGGGGAGGGATTAGGGGTGGGGGACGGAATCCCTCCGACGATCTTCAACTCTCCTCTCTCGCGATGCTTCCAAGAAATATCAAACCCCATCTTCTGCAAATTCTCGACCATGACAAGGACGTCGTCGCAGGGAGTCGCATTCCTGATGATCGTAGTGCCGGAAGCAAGGCATGCACACACGATGGCGCGATTCGCATGCGATTTGGAGCCGGGCATCCGAAGATTTGCCTCGACGGGAAATCGGAGTGCCGGCACTGCACGCGTTGCACTCATGAAAACAGGGTACGAAATTGATCCGAATGCAAAGATTGGACGGCACCCTCACCGATATGAACGGGGATCGCGCAACGGATCGTCCCCTTCTCGTTCTTCTTGTCGGAAAGCATCACCTCCCAGAGAGCATTCATGCTCATGGAAGACGGCAATGAAAGAGGTGTTCCGATTGCTTTCAGTAGCGCCAAAACTCTTTCAAGATCTTTCGATCCAAGTGCTTTCATTTCCGCGACCATGCCGATCGACACCGCAGCGCCGTGCGAAAGTTCATACCGGGACAACGCCTCGACGGCATGACCGACCGTATGGCCGAAATTGAGAAGCAAGCGTGCGTCGCGATCGTGGTCATCCTGTTTAACGATGCGCACTTTGGCTTCGACAGCTCGAACGATACATTCCTCCAGCAGAGCTGCGTCTCCTCCGAGGATTCGACTGACCGATGACTCGAGCCACTCGAAAAGCGGCCGGTCCACCATCGCTGCAATCTTAATGACTTCGACCATACCCTCCGCCATCTGTGCCGTTGCAAGTCCCTGAAGATAGACGGGGTCGATCGCCACGCACATTGGGTGCGCGATGGACCCGATCATGTTCTTCCGTCCGCCCGCGTTCACCGCCGTCTTCCCTCCGATGGCCGCGTCGACCATGGCGAGAAAACTCGTCGGTACCAGCACGCACGGAATGCCTCGCATGAAAACGCTTGCGAGAAAGCCTCCGAGGTCGCTCACCATGCCACCGCCGATACACACGAGAAGCGAGTTCTTCGTACATCCCGCATCGAGCATGAGCATCGCCAGTCGGTCCGCTTCCGCAAGAGATTTTGACGCATCACCATTCTCAACGGGAAGCATCGTGCACTCGCCAAGTGTTCCCGCGATATCGCGTGCGATGGACGCAACACCATTATCGTAAACGCACGCGATGCGATCGTATGCACCAAGCTTGATCTCGCTCGGAATCGCACTGCCGGCCCCTCCGCCGATCAGAATTTTGGTCTGTGAGGACGGACGGACGGGAGGGGTGAGGGTCAGGGTACGCATTGCGAGGGTTGGGGACGAGGGTTTGGGTAAGGGATTGAGGATGGGAATAGTCAGTTGAGAGATGTTCGACTCACATGTCTCCTCAGGATCATACAACGCGCTTGCCGATAGCCTTCGCGACGGCGCTCACCGCATCCATACATTCGTTCCAATGCTCGGCATCGAGGAGCTGAGAAGCATCGCAGCTGCTTTCACAGGGCCTTGGATGAATCTCGATGATGAGTCCGTCCGCACCGACGGCCACTCCGCCGAGTGCCGCATCCTTCACCCAACGCGTCTTTCCCATCGCATGGCTGGGGTCGACGATGATCGGAAGATGGGTGAGCTCCCGCAGTGCGGGAACCGATCCGAGGCAGAGCGTAAAACGCACTTCTTCCTCGAACGTACGAATCCCCCGCTCGCAAAGCATGACATTCGGATTGCCGCCGGCAAGAATGTACTCCGCGGCAAGCAACCACTCTTCCAGCTTTGCCGCAAGACCGCGCTTCAGCAGAACGGGCTTCTTCGATGTGCCGACCGCCTTGAGGAGTTCGTAGTTCTGCATGTTGCGAGCTCCGATCTGCAGGAGATCGACATGCTCTTCAAACAGCGGCAAATCTTCCGCTTTCATGATCTCGGAAATGATCTTCATGCCGTATTTCTCACCGGCCCTCGCAAGCAGCCTGAGGCCTTCTTCACCCTTGCCCTGAAACGAGTAAGGGCCGGTTCTCGGCTTGAAGGCGCCACCGCGAAGGATACGCACTCCCCTGTTCTTCGCCATTGCCGCAGACTCGTCGAGCTGACCTTCGGAATCGATCGAACACGGACCGGCCATCATCACGACAGACGTCGGATCGCCGATGACGCAACCGTTGCCGAGATCGATGAACGTTCGATCCTTGCGTTCTCTGGAAGCCAATTTGTACGGACGATCGACACGATCCACAGAACGAATGCCGTCCATATTCCTCAGAAATTCCACATCGATGGCGGACGTATCGCCGGTAACGGCGAGCACGCGTTTGTTTCCACCGATGACGTGTGACGGACAGCCGTACTTCTCCTGCAGGAGCGTTTGCAGGGTATGAATGAGAGACTCGTGATGAGGTTCCTTAATGACAATAAGCATGGTGCGTTGGGGTTAGGGATGGGAAATAGGGTTAGGAGCAATAGGAAAGGTACCGCTCTCTCTTTGAGGGGAGCGGATGCTCGGAGTTCAAAGAGGGAGATTAGAGAAAGGTAAAGTACGCAAAACCGAAAGCGCCGAATGCAGAAAAACACCACGCGAGTGCGAGTGTTCTGTTCCGAAGTGCGAGAGTTCGGGTGCGCATCTGCAGAAAGGATAGAACTGGGCGGATTGAAGTCAAGTGAATCGGCAAGCTAATGACAGTAGTCTCCTGCTCATGTTTCGACGAATCGCTGCCTCCGTGCCGGGTCCAACGGTTCTCCGAAGATCGATTCTTACCCTCGCCGCCCTCCTCGCAGCAACACTCATCGTCATCACTCCGCGGCTGCGTGACGTTCAGATGGAAAGGCAGGGGGTGATCGAAGCACTTCCGAACCTCGAAATCCTTACCTCCGGTTCAGCATCACCTGTCACCGTGCGTTTTGCGATGCAGGTGAACAGAATGACCAGTCGACGCTTTCACGTCACGACCGTCGGTTGCCTCGAACAATTCGCAGTCAACGGAATGCACATCGAACTCCCCCTAAAGTGTTCCGGTGGCGCCACCCGATGGATGACGCAGAATCTGGACCTGACTTCCGGACTACGAGACGGCTGGAACAACATGGAAGCCATCGTCACCGATTCCGGAAAAATCGGACAGCAAGTTCAGTTGAGGTTCTCACTGCTACCGTCTGTCTTTCGGGATCCGGGTTTCATCTTCGTCCGCTTTCTGTTTTTGATCCTGCTCTCACTTGTCGTGATCTTCATCGTCAGGAGATGGATCACCGAGGATCCGTGGCTGCTGCTCATCGTCATGGCGGGAGTGATCCTGCGCTGGGAGTATGCCTTCGGCACCGATATCGAAATTCGCTCGCATGACTGGTGGGGGCATCTTGAATACCTTCGGGCCCTCTCGAAAGCATGGCATCTTCCTGCGGCAGGCGCAGGTTGGGAATTCCAGCAACCGCCTCTGTACTACGCGATCGGAGCGGTGATCATGCGTCTTGGCACACTGCTCGATTGGCCGCAAGGTTTCTCGGAATTCTGGGTACAGAAAAACTCGATCCTGCTGTCCGTTGCAACGCTGCTCCTCGCTCTGTGGATCGGGACGATTCTTTTGAAAAAAGAGAAATGGATGCAGCGGATCTTCGTCGGCATCGTTGCAACACTCCCCGGATTCGTCGCGGTTTCCTCACAAATTTCCAACGACGCATTGGTGACACCGCTGCTCTTCCTTGCGTGCGGATTGCTTTTGCTCTGGTGGAAACGACCGACATGGAAACTCTGGATCGCGATCTGGATAACATCTGCATTCGCCTTTCTGACAAAAGCGAACGGGATGACCGTGCTGCCCGTCGTCTTGCTGTGTGTCGCCTTGCATCCGATGCTCAGAGCGAAGAAGAAGGTGATCCTGTCGCTCGCGGGACTTTCGATATTCGCAGTCGGAACATCCTGGATGATCGCAGCAAGGGTGCAGGCAACACCGGAAGATGTGCGACATTTTCTCTCCGTCGGCATCCCGGGCTTCCAAGAGAACGTGCGTGTGCACTATGCAACCTCCGATTTCCTGACCTTCAATCCGGTCGAAATCTGGAAACGTCCTTTCATCGTTTCGTTCCGAGAAGAATTGGAGCGGAAGAAATTTCTTGAATACTTCTTCCGATCCGCAATCTTCTCGAATCTCAGAACGCAGGGACCACTCTTTGCTCTGCCGATCGTTGCCTACTCGCTCCTGCTTCTCCCATGGATGATCTGGGGACTTCTCTCGGAAGTGCGCAGGAAAAACAGAGATGCTTTGCCCTTCCATCTGTTTTCCCTGAGCGTCCTCTGCGCAGCGATAGCACTGCTGCTCGTCACACGCTTCATTTCCAATCAGCACTTTCGCTACTCCACCCTCCTTGGTCTCACAGGTGCATATTTCATCGTGCGCGGCATGCAGCAATCTCCGCCTGTCCTCCGTATGGCGGGCATGGTGATCATTGCCTTCCTCTGCACGCTCATGAGCGCATTCATTCTGGTGCAGTAGGAGAACCCTTCATTGCGACAACGAGATGATTGTTGGCTTCTTCCTGCAGATCTCCGAGACTGAACAGAAGACACACAGGAATGAGCACCGCTGCCGTCAGTGCCATGAACGGATACAAGAGGTAGAAGAAAACGGTGCGTCTGCACGCAGGCACCGACATCCCCGGATAACGAATGCTCTGAAAAAAGAAATGGACGAAGTGCGATGCGGTCGACGAGAAACGGCCTCCGATCGGCTGCAGATCGACCAATTCGAGGCCCGCCCTCCGGATCGCTTCTTCAATCCAAAAACGAGTAAAATTGTAGTAATGCTTGGGCGCCATATGCATGGTGCTGGTCTGAGGAACGAGAAAAACAGCTTTGCCTCCTTTTCGAAGCACGCGACCGATCTCCGAGACCATCCTCAAGGGTTCGACGACATGTTCAAGCACCTGAATACAGAGAACCGTATCGAACGAGGCATCGGCAAAATCCATCGCACAACCGTTGCCTGTCACGCAGCGAAAACGGGAATCTGGAATCGACGGCAGTCGACCGGATTCCGGCTCGAGCGTCGTCCATGTCCTGCACGGAATATTGCGCCGCATGGCAGAGAGAAAAAAATCCCAACCGCCGACATCGAGTACGTCACCGCGACAGTGACGTTCGAGCGCGCGGTACATCCGGCGGGAGAAGAAATCCCGTGCCGCATAACGAAAAACGTGCACCATTCCCTGCCTCACGGAACCGTCTGCATGCTCATGATTCATGCCGTGAAGCATACCCGACCTGCGTATGCCCGTCTGTATTCCAGTCGCTGATACAATTGGAATAATGAAAGACCAAGATCTCTCGGCAAACGCGATGCGCCGAACACACGTGCCGTTCGTCACCATTCTTTTGGTACTGCTCTCGACAGGCATCTGCCTATATCTCGGTTCCATGTTCCTTGCCTACGAACCTGCCATACGCCAGAACGGCGACATCGCGGAATACCGGACTGAAGCCGAACAGATTGCGGCTCTGCACGAGGGGCAAGACGTGACGCTGGCACAGTACTACCCTCCTCTTGCCAACGTCGTTTTCTACGTCGCATACAACAATGTATTCGGCATGCCGTTTCACCGGGGCCTGCTCTTCACAGTGCTGCTTGCATGCATCCTCGCCGGTGGCTTCGTCGTCGAATTTCTTGGAAAAGAAGATCTGCGATACGTCATGCTTGCGGTCCCCGCAACGATCGCACTCCTCGAACCGGCGGTGTTCTTCGCGCGCTTCGACGCATTTCCGATGCTCGCGATTCTGCTCGTCTGGCTCTGCATGAGACGCGGGCGATTCGGGTATGCCGGCGCCTTCCTCGTCATCGGAATCCTTGTGAAGTTTTCACCGATTTTCCTGGCACCCCTTGTCTATGCATGCACTCCGAAAGAGAAACGTCGGGAACTCTTTCTCGGCATGGGAATGACGCTGGTCGCGATGGGGGCGCTGATGACCGTCGTGCTGACGACACGCGGCATGATGAACATTCTTGCAGGATTTCTCTCACTGCGCGCGGGTCATCCTCCGTATGTATTCTCGACGATTTCATCCATCGATCTCTTCGTGAGAATGCTTTTGGGAACGAAAGGTGCCATTCAATGGATTCCCCCGAATATCGGACATTTCAACGTGGGTTTCCCTTCATGGACTCCCCTCGCTCT
>SXGU01042402.1_pt1 | contig 10173 bp, 8 predicted proteins | sample 3174531 | NCBI WGS metagenome assembly SXGU01 (sample SAMN11356863, study PRJNA531348) | freshwater metagenome | isolation source: freshwater sample F1-140 | place: China: Fuxian Lake, Yuxi | collected 2017-12-25 | reverse complement strand
TGATTAAGCATAGTGTTTCCAACTGGTTGAGCACCTCGGCCCAGGTAGCCTTGATCTCCTCGTCGAGCACCTGGAAGCGGTTGTAGCCGCAGGCGGACAGGCCGCACAGGGCGATGAGCAGGGGGATGAGCCTCCAGTTCTTCACGTGACCTCTCCTCGTTCAGTGTTTTTGTTCACGCCTACCACTTGCCCGAAGCCCCGCCTCCCGAGAAACTCCCGCCCCCACCCGAAAACCCACCCGAGAATCCGCCTGAGCTCCGACCACTCCCGCTTGCCAGGGCACCCCAGAAGATCGGCCCCAGCCCGCCGCGCCGGCCCGCACCCGAAGACCGGCCAAAGCGGCGGCCCAGCCCGGTGAGCGAGAAGATCAGCCGCAGCACCCCCAGCCCCACGATTAACAGGCCGGCCAGACCCGCCCCCAGCCAGCCGCTCACCACCCCGCCCATCGCCACCCCCAGCACCACCCACAGCGGCACCAGGACCAAGTAGGCCAGCCAGCCGCCCAGGCCAGGGGTGAAAAGGGCGGATTTCACCAGCTTGAGAAAGATCAGCAGCCCGGCCACGACCAGCCCCCACATATCGCCGTTCCCGCCGCCGCCGAAGGACTCCTCCTCCGCTCTGGTCTCGGCAGCGGCGTAGGTGCCGCCGATGGCCGCCAGGATCGCCCCGGTGCCCCGCAGGATGCCCCCCTCGTAATCCCCTTCGCGGAAACGCGGTACCAGCTCGTTGCGGATGATGCGGCCGCAGGTGATATCGGGCAGCGCCCCCTCTAGGCCGCCACCCACCTCGATGCGCACCTCCCGGTCGTCGCGAGCCAGCAGCAGCAGCACCCCGTTGTCTTCTTTGACCCGCCCCAGTTTCCACTCTTCGACGACCCGCATGCTGAACCCCTCCAGGTCCTCACCCTCCAGCGAGGGGATGGTGAGCAGGGCCACCTGGTTGGTGGTCGAATCCTCGTGGGCCTTGAGCAGGGATTCGAGCAGGGAGGCCGCCTGGGGCGAAAGCAGGCCGGCATAGTCGTTGACCCGTCCCTTCAGGGGCGGGACCTCCAGGGCCGGGGCAGCCAGCGGCAACAGGCACAGGGCCAGGACAAAGAACCTGATCATACCTCCCCCTCCGTGCGCGGGGCATTGCCCAACTCGTCGGTGTCGTCGGCCCGGCGCTGGACCCCGAAACGCTCCAGCAACACCCCGCACTGGGCGATGGCTTCGACCAGGCCCTCGGCCGCCTGCCCCCGGCGCATGCCCTGGGTGATGAGCCGCACCACCTCCTCCCATTCCTCCTGGGCCACTCGGCTGTTGATTCCCGCATCCCCCAGCACCCGCACCTCGTGTTCCATCAAGCTGAGGAAGATCAGGATGCCGGTGCGCTCGCGAGTGGCGAAGACCTCCTCCTCGACAAAGGCCTGCAGCGCCCGCCCGGTCACGCGGCGATCGATCAACACCTCGCCGGCCAGCAGTCGCCTGAGGGCCGGCATCCACTGTACCAGCAACATCCCAACCCCGCCGGCCAGCACCACCCCGGTCCCCATGGACCCCAGGCCCAGCGGCAGCCAGATATTGGTGAAGGTGTGCAAACAGAAAAAGCCGGCAAAGACCAGAAACGCCGCGGTGGCCCCGCCCCGCCAGGCCGCCTCCTCGTATTCATCGCACTGGGCGACGATGCAGGGCACGATCTCCCCGGCAGTGTGCCGCTCGGCAGCGGTGACGGCAGCGGTGATGCGCTGCTGTTCCTCGGCGCTGAACAAATGATCGACCTTCCTGGCCATGGCGCACTCCTCTATTTCCTGAACCGGACCTCCAACACCTGGCCCGGGACCACCTTTGCCTGCCGCCTCAGGCGCAGGCGATTCTCCTCCTGGACAAAAGCCACCTCCTGCCCGCCCAGGGTCACCCGGCGCACCGCCCGGTCCCGCAGGAAGGGCAGCTCCAGCACCCGCAGACTCAGCTTGCCCTGCCGCACCTCCACCCCGGCCTGCCCCGGCCCCACCGCCAACATACCCCAACCCGTGCCCAGGCTCCAAAAACATTTGAAACGACCCCGGGGCAATTGCACCGGGTCGAAGCCCAGCATCCCATGCACCAGGTCGAAGCGCAGGCCGCTGTACGCGTTCAACAACGCGTAGCTGGCCAGGGAGCGGGCGTAGTTGCTGCCGCACTCGAACTCGTTCCACGGGTTGCGCCGCTCCCCGTCATAGCGGTGCCGGATGGCCGCCACCGCCCTGGCGCCCTCCTGCACCAGCCCGCTCTGGATCATCTGGATGGCCGCCGCGTACTCGAAGCCGTTCATGGTCTCCTGGGCGTAGGTCAGGGGTATCATGGGTTTGGGTCGGCCAGCCGGCCACTCGCAGATCACCAGGCCGCCCTCGTCGTTGAGGGCGTAGATGCGGCAGGGATTGTAGTGGTCGCGCAGGGGCTGCTTGAAGTTGTACTTAAAGATGGAGCGCAGGGCCTTGCGGGTCTGGCCCGGAGCAAAGATCTCGCCCAGCCCGTAGAGGTTGGCGTGCCACTGGGCCAGCACCTGATCCAGGCCGCAGCCTTCGCCCACCTGATATTTCAATTCCCGGTGTTCCTCGCTCCAGTACGCGCCTTCGGCCCCGAAGCGGGCCACGGCCTGGCGGTCACCCAGGTCCAGCTGCTGCTGGTAGTACTCGCCGTTGAAGAGGTGCCGGTCGGTCCAGGCCTTGCCCCGCGCAAAGATCTCCAGATAGTGGCGGGCAGCCTCCTCCTCGCCGAGCAAGGCCGCCATCTCGGCCCCGGCCTTGAGCGCCCCCAGGTAAAAACCCGTGAGCCAGGCATTGGGGCCGAAAAGTTCCATGTCGAGGGTGTGGTGTTGCCGGCCCCAGAGCACCCCGGTCTGTTGCGGATCCCACTGGTCCTCATTGGTCGGCGACCAGGCGAATTCGAGGGAGCGCCGCACCAGGGGCCACAGCGAGCGCAGCCACTGGCTGTCCCCGGAGATCTTCCAGTCGCGATACACCTTGAGCACCCCGCCGAACTGCCCGTCGGCGCAGGGCCTGAACTTCGAGGCCTCCACCCCCAGGGGCAGCTGCAGGCGGAAGGCCATCCCCCCGTCCTCGCGCAGGTTGTGGTGATAGTCGGCCTCGCGCATGGAGCGTTCGAGCTGAGGAAAAAGGAAGGCCAGGGCCTGGGCATAGTTCCACACGTGGGTGCAGGAACCCTCGCAGCAGCCGGTATTGGGGTGGCAGCCCTCCCAGCCATAGAAGGTGCCGTCCTCCAGGCGCAGCACCGTTGGGCTCTTGAGGATGGAGAGGTTGGCCGAGACCGCGTCGAGGGCAGCCGCCGGCAGGTCCGAGCTGAAGAGGGCGTCCTTGAACTGCGCAGTTTTTTCGTGGAGCGCATCCCAGTTTTTCAGCCCGTAGCGGGCACTGGCCCGCGCATCGGCAAAGAGGGTCGCGTAGTAGTTCTTCCAGGTGGCGCTCACCCCGCATGCAGGGGCGCAGTCCCCCGCTTTTGAGTTCCAGTAGTTCTGACAGTTGGGAAAATTCCACGAGATGAGAAAGCGCACCCGACCCCGCTGCCCCGGCCCCAGTTCCAGGTGGGCCGCCAGGCTGGCGTGGTTGCCCTCGCCGGCCTGGTCCGGGGCATAGTCGCGCCCCTTGAGCCGGCCCGCCCGGGTGAAGTCGCGCCAGAACACCTCCAGGCTGTCGAACCAGGCCCCGCGGTACCAGAAGCGCTGGCAGCTGGTCTGGGCCGCATCGGTGGCCAGGCACAGATCTCCTGCCTCCGGCTCGCCGCCGCCGAAGGCGTCGGAGCGCAGGTGGAGCAGGGACAGACCGCCGGCCCGCTGCAACTGGTGGAGGTTGTTCTTGGGCAGCGGGTTCTTCAGGGTGCCGCACAGGGTGTAGCGCAGGGGGCGGCGGGTGGTGTTCTCCACCTCGAACTCGAAGAAGGCCGCCGGGATGCCCGAGTTTTTGTCGTCCAGGGGGATGAAGGGATTGAAGGCCCGCAGCTGCACCTGGCCGGGGAATTTGGGCTCCACGAAACGCAGGTTCGCCAGCGGGTACTCGCCGAGGAATTCCACGGCGCGGAAATGGGGCAGCCCGGTCAGATAGTCGCGCGAGGGGCCCCAGCCGAAGGAGGACCACATCGTTTTGCCCAGCTCGCCGCTGTAGGGGGGCTGCAGGTCGCCGTTGAGCACCCGCGCGTCCACCATCTCTCCCCCTGCTTCGGCGCGGATGGCAAAATGGGTGAACCCATTTGTACTGCCTTTGTTGGGCTTGTTGAAGATCTCCCAATCGATGAGCCGGCCGTTGCCGGCCAGGCCGATGCAGCCGGTGCCGATGCCCCCCAGGGGAAAGGAGATTTCACGGGTCCGCGCGCCGCGATACAGAAGGTTGTCCACACGCTCCTCCAGGTCCCGGTTGACAAGGGGTATGGTAATGCCGTATCAATTTGCCCCATGTGCTGCCGCTGGTTGCTGTCTCTCTGCTGTTTCCTGCTGGCCGGCTGCGGCTGGTTGAACCCCGCCTCGCCCGAATACGGGCTGGTGCCCCTGGCCCCTTTCCGCTATGCCGTGCAGGAGGACGGGCAACCTCTTTTCGAGCTGGAGGTGCTCAAGTGGCCCCAGGGCCGCCGGGCCGCCGTTTCCATCACCTACGACGCCCCTTTTGGCACCGACCCGGGCCACCACCTGGCCACCGATGCGGTGCTGGCGCGGGGCCTGACCATGGACATCGAGATGGTGACCGCCATCTTCCAGGAGCCCGAGAACCGCCATCTACTGGAAGATATCCAAAACCAGCTCGTGCCGCGGGGCATCCACTTCTTCGGCCATGGGCACCGGCATATCAACCACGACTCCCTCAGCTACGAGGAGGCCTTGGCCAGTTTCAAACTCTGTTACGACCTGATGACCGAATGGGGTTTGCGGCCCCGGGCCTACGCCTATCCGGGCAGTGCCGGCCGCCTGGCTACAACCCAACAGGCCAACCGCAATGCCGGCTTTCTCTGCGCCCGGGGCATGTCGGTCGATCCCAGGGCAATGTTGATCTGCCCAGGCGACACCACCGAACCTGCCAACTGGTACTACCTGCCCTCGGCGGTCATGGCCAAGCGAACCTCGTCCAGCTATATCAGCAACCACCAAGAATTGGCCCCCATCCTCGCCGAGGCCCTCCAGCGCCGGGCCTGGGTGATTCTGATGTACCATGCCGTGGGTATCCCCGAGGGCTGGGGGTACTACCCGCTCGTCGATTTCGAAAAGGACCTGGACTATCTGGCCGGCCACGACTTCTGGATTGGCAATATGGACAGGGCTGCCCTCTATATCAAGGAGCGCAACGCCTTTGCCCCGCAGCTGGGGCGCGTCGACAAAAAACAGGGCCACCGCGAGTTTTCCCTGGTCCTGGCCGACGGGCTGGACAACACCGTCTGCGATCAGCCGCTCACCTTCGAGCTGCGCTTCGACCCTGGCCTCGACGGGGACACCCTGCACGTGGAGCCCCCCCTTGGGGGGCGGAGCGATTTCCCCGTGGTGGACAACCGCCTGCGCCTCGAGGCGGTGCCCGACGAACAGGCCTACCGGCTGAGTTTGCGCTGAGATGCAGCCCCCGCCCCCATGATCGCCCGTCTGCTGACCCTCCTGCTCCTCCTTACCTTAGGCTGCGGCAAGGATCGCCCTACCTCCAACACCCCGGCTCCTGCCCTGCCCTATACCCTGGAGGAAGGGGCAGACGGGATCGCCATCGCTTTTGCCGACTACCGCATCGCCTTGCGTTACGGCGAACCCTTCGGCATCGTCTCCCTGCGCCTCAAAGGCCAGCCCTGGGATTTTGTCCATCCCCAATTGCCAGCCGGGGACTGGGAGTGGTTCTGGTTTCAGGAGGAGGGTCGGGCTGACACTGCGAAGATCAAGTTACTCCAACCTCAGTGGGATCCCCCGCAGATCGAGACCAGCCCGGAAGGAGTGGTGCTGCGCTTCCGCCGCGCGGAGGTGCTGCGCCCCGGCATCACCCTGCGGGTTGAATACCACCTGCGCGCCGCCGAGCCGGCCCTCGTTGCCGAGTACTCCATCGACAACGGTTCCACCCTGACACTGAAGAACCCCTATGTAATGGTGGGATTTCCGGGGTTTGGCGACCACGCCTGGATCAACACGGTGGCCAACCCCCGCAGCCTGCGCCAACCATTGCCGCCGTACAGCAACTTCCTCGACGAGGCCAAAGCCAAAGGCCTGGCTGAGTACCCGCTGCTGCGCGATGACACCGCCCTGGCCGAAGGCCGCCAGCTCAAAAGCCTGGTCGGCATCTCCGTCCTGGGAACCACCTATCTGCTCGAAGCCACCCATATCCCTGGGCCCGGCCTGCGGCAGATCTTCTCCGCCCATGTCAACAAGCCGGGATACCTGACCAGTCACCTCTATGTGTCGATGGCAGACCTGGCCCCCGGCGCCAGTCGCTCCCTGGCCGTGCGATACGAACTGGTCAGACTCTGAACGTTCAGTTGGGGTCCTTGATCTTGTAGCCTTCCGCGTACAGGTACCCCCACTGGTCGGGCGGGCTGATCTGGACGAAACCACCGAACTTGCCCTCCTTGCTGCCCAGGTCCAGCAGCAGCTTCCAGCGCTGCCCGTCCCCCACCCACAATGAGGGCCGGTGCGTCTGCTCTGCGTATTTCATCATCGGCGCATAGATCAGCCCGCTGCGGCCCTGGACCAAATCGTAGATACTGCCGCCGTAGTTGCCCTCGCGGTTGGCGCGCAGGGTTTTTTCATAGATGCCGGCCCGCCGGTCGTAGCGGGTCACCGCTCCTTCGAAGGTGTCCTCCCCCCAAATGATGGCCTCCGGGGTGAAGACCACGCTGGTGGCCTGGGAGAAGCGCTGCCAGATCCAGTGCTGTCCCCCGTCCCTGGACACATAGGTTGCCCCGTGGGGTCCGTCACCGTTGGTCACCCATACATCGCCGGTGTACGGGTCCACGGCCACCCGGTGGATGTGGGCGCCCTGCACGTCCGGGATTTGGAGGGCCACCTGCCAGGTCTGGCCCAGATCCACCGACTTCCACACCTTTTTGGAGAACCCGCGCTCCCGGGGCCCGTACTCGCCCAGGTAGAGATTGTTTTGGCTATCCGAGGCAAAGGACCACCACAGGGCGCAGCTGGCCCTCAAGGTCTTGACCCGTGCAAAGGTGAGGCCCTGATCGGTGGAGCGGTAGATCCTGCAGGGCTTGTCCAGCTTCCAGCGGTCCTGGTCTATGGAGACAAAGAGGTACCCATTGGGGAGGAAATGCAGGGCCTGGATCGGATCGGCAAAGCTGTGGACCGCCTCGATGCGGTTGCCCTGGTCGACGATGCGGTACAGGGTCTTGTCCGCCGCACCATAGGCCTGTCCAGCCGGATCGACGGCAAAGAATCCTACCCGGTAGGAGACCCGGCGGACCTCGACGGTCGGCAGTGGGCGCGCGGTATCGGCAAGGGCCTTGGCCGCCGCCGGGGGCAGCAGGACCGGGGCCTCCGGCCTGGTCGGCCGGTCGGCCGGTTCACAACCCAGGTTCCATGCCAGCACCATCCCCACCAGACCAAACCCGCAACCCAGCAGTCTGGGCCGTCGTACAGGGACAGGGTTCACAGGACCTCGACACCGTGATGGGCAGCTGAACGCACACCGGAGTGAGGGCCATTTTACACCTTTTTTCGTGGAAATGTCAAGAAAAATATCCTTGACAGCCTCAGGGGGAGATTTATTTTATTCGAAAAAACGAATAAATATTCAAGGAGGATCATGTCCAAACCCCGGATCTTTATCGACGGCCAGGAGGGCACCACCGGCCTGCGCCTCCGCCAGATGTTGGAGGAGCGCCAGGATATCGAACTGCTGCTCATCCCCGCCGAGGAACGCAAGAACCCCGAGGTGCGCGCCGAATTCCTCGCCCAGGCCGATCTGGCCATCCTCTGCCTGCCCGACGAAGCGGCAGCCGAAGCCCTCGAACTGGCCGCCGCGTCCAAGGCGCGGATCATCGACACCAGCACCGCCCGCCGCGTCCACCCCGAATGGGTCTACGGCCTGCCCGAGATCAGTCCCCTGCACCGGGAGGCTATCCGCAGTGCGCCCAGGGTGGCCAACTGCGGCTGCTACCCGGTCAGCTTCATCCTGGCCCTGCGCCCGCTGATCCAGGCCGGCCTCGTCGACCCACAGGCGGCCTACACCATCAACGCCGTCTCCGGTTATTCTGGGGGCGGGCGCAAGATGATCGAGGCCTACGAGCAGGCCCCCCGCCCCCAGCGCCAGTCTGACGCCGCCCTGCCCCTGTGCCTCTACAGCCTGGAGGGCGGCCACAAACACCTAGCCGAGATCCACCACTTCAGCCTGGCGGCCAGGCTGCCTCTCTTTGTCCCCTCGGTGGCCCAGGCCTATTGCGGGATGCTGGTGAGTATGCCGCTGCCGGCCAGCCACTTCACCCATCCCGGCATCGGCCCGCAGCAGGTTTGGGAGGTCTGGGCAGAGTACTACCGCGACTGCCCCTTCGTGCGGCCAGTACCCCCCGACCAGCAGGCCGCCCACCTGCGCGAGGGCAAGTTCCTCGACCTGGAGGGCTGCAACTTCACCAACCGGGTGGAACTCTTCGCCTTTGGCAAAGCTGGCCAGGGCCTGGTGCTGGTGGGCCGCCTCGACAACCTGGGCAAAGGTGCCTCGGGCAACGCGGTGCAGTGTATGAATCTGATGCTCGGCTTCGAGGAGACCACCGGCCTGGTGGCCTGAATGCTCATCGACACCCACTGCCACCTCGACCAACTCCCCGACCCCGCCGCCGCCCTGGCCGAAGCGGCCCTCGCGGGTGTAACCCAGGTGGTAGCCGTCAGCGAGAGCGCCACCTCCATGCCTGCGGTACTCGCCCTCGCCGCAGCCCATCCCGGTGCGGTGGCCGCTGGCCTGGGCCTGCACCCGGCCTGGATCAGCCAGCAGGCCCCCGAAGCCGCGGAAGCCGGTCTGCAGTACCTGGCCACCCACCTGCCCCACGCCCAGGTGCTGGGCGAGGTGGGGCTAGACCACAAATGGGCCACCACCCCCGAGGAACAAGCGTTCCAGGAAGAGGTGCTCGAACGCCAGCTGGCCCTGGCCGCCGCCTGCGGCAAACCCGCCAATTTCCATTCCCGCCGCTGCCCCCGCCAGGTCATGGAGCGGGCCATCTCCTTTACCCAACAGACCGGCCTGGGCGCCCAGCTGCACTGGTTCACCCACTCGCGCAAGCTGATCCACCTCTGCAACGACGCCGGGATCTACGTCTCAGTGGGTCCCATGGTCCTGGGCGATCCCCAGACCCAGGAGGTGGCCCTGGCCATCGCCGACGAGCTGCTGCTGATCGAGACCGACACCCCCGTGCCCATCGCCGGCCAGCCCAACTACCCTGCCCGCGCCCGGGCCGTGGCCGAAAAACTCGCCGCCCTCAAGGGCTGCACCCTACCGCAAATCGCCGCCCTCACCACAGCCAACTTTCGCCGCTACCTGGGCCACAACTAGCCCCTTCCTCCCCCGGCCCCGTACCACTATATTTTATAGTCTGTTTTTCACCCACGAGGAATCCTACCCATATGAGATCCATCTGCGTAATGGGGACCGGCTACGTCGGTCTGGTCACCGGCGCCTGCCTGTCCGACTTTGGCAACGCCGTCACCTGCGTCGACATCGACGCCCAGCGCATCGCCCGTCTCAAGGCCGGCGAGGTGCCCATCTACGAGCCGGGCCTCGAGGAGATGATGGCCCGCAACATCGCCCGTGGCCGCCTCACCTTCTCGACCGAGATCCCCTTCGCCATCAAGACCTCCCAGCTCATCTTCATCGCCGTTGGCACCCCCTCCATGCCCGACGGGGACGTGGATATGTCCTATGTGTATAATGCGGCCCGCACCATCGGCCAGTACATGGAGGACTACAAGATCATCGTCAACAAGAGCACCGTGCCAGTGGGTACCGGAGTGCAGGTGGCCGACCTGATCCGCCAGGCCCAGCCGGGGATCGACTTCGACATTGTCTCCAACCCCGAGTTCCTGCGCGAAGGCTCGGCCATCGACGACTTCATGCATCCCGACCGCCTGGTCATTGGCGCCGGCAACCAGCGCTCCCTCGAAGCTGTGGTCGACGTGTACCGCCCCCTGTACCAGAACGACATCCCCATGGTGCTCACCGACGTCGAGAGCGCCGAGATGATCAAATAC
>SXGU01297552.1_pt1 | contig 10174 bp, 10 predicted proteins | sample 3174531 | NCBI WGS metagenome assembly SXGU01 (sample SAMN11356863, study PRJNA531348) | freshwater metagenome | isolation source: freshwater sample F1-140 | place: China: Fuxian Lake, Yuxi | collected 2017-12-25 | reverse complement strand
GGCTTCGGCGGTCGGCGACCGGCACTTCACCACACCACTCATGCGGCTGCAGGACCCCGAGCTCACCAAGGTCATCATCGTCGCCCTCGCCGAAACCACGCCGGTGCTCGAAGCCGCCGGCTTGGACGCCGAACTGCGCCGAGCGCAGATCCACCCGTGGGCCTGGGTCGTCAACAACTCCCTAGCCGCCGCCCAACCCACCGCGCCGCTGCTGCGCCGCCGCGCCGCCGCGGAAATCGCCCAGATCGACAGCGTGCGAAACGACTACGCCGACCGCGTCGCCGTCGTCCCGCTGCTGCCGGTCGAACCCGTCGGCATCCCCGCGCTGACACAACTCGCCGACGCCCGCAGCACCGTCACCCGATAAGTGGCGACCCCAGAAGCCGGCGGCGACGCGGCGAACACAGAGGATATCGACGTCGTCGTCGTCGGCGGCGGCCAAGCCGGACTTGCCGCGGGCTACTACCTCCGCCGAGCCGGGCAACGCTTCGTCATCCTCGACGACCAGCCAACCCCAGGCGGAGCCTGGCCACACACCTGGACGTCACTGACCCTGTTCTCCCCAGCGCAATACTCCTCCCTGCCGGGATGGCCCATGCCTAACTGGACCGACGGATTTCCACCGGCTCAGCACGTCGTCGACTACCTGCGCGCCTACGAGCGCCGCTATGAACTGCCGGTGCGCCGCCCCGTCCACGTCCGGACGGTCATCCGCGACGGCGACTACCTCCACGTGTCAACCTCCTCCGGCCAGTGGCGGGCACGCCGGGTCATCAGCGCGACCGGCTCCTGGCACCAACCCTTCTGGCCGATCTACCCCGGCGCACGCACCTACCGCGGACAGCAGCTCCACACGGTGCACTACCGCGACGCCACCCCCTTCGCCGGCAAGCACGTCGTGGTGGTCGGGGGCGGCAACTCCGCAGCACAACTGCTCGCCGAAATCTCCGCAACCACCACCACCACCTGGGTCACCCACACCCCGCCCCGATTCCTGCCCGACGACGTCGACGGCAGGGCGCTGTTCGATATCGCCACGCGGCGGGCCGCCGACCTCGCCGCGGGACGGCCCGATACCGGCGGAATCGCCAGCCTCGGCGACATCGTCATGAGTCCCCCCGTGCTGGCCGCCCGGGAACGCGGCGTCCTGCACGCCGTCCCGATGTTCGAGGGCTTGAACGCCGGCGGGGTCTACTGGGCCGACCACGAACAAAGCGCCGACGTCATCGTGTGGGCAACCGGCTTCCGGCCAGCCCTGGCGCACCTGCGGCCGATGCACCTGCGGGAGCCTGACGGCACGATCGCCGTCGACGGCACCCGGGCCGTCAAAGAACCCGCCCTGCACCTGATCGGCTACGGAGATTGGACAGGCCCCGGCTCGGCCACACTCATCGGAGTCGGCTGCACAGCCCGAGCCGCTGTGGAACAACTGTTGGTTGAAATCTGAAAGCCCCGCCCACCCATGTTGTTGCCGTAAAGGCGCCGAACTCAGTACTGACACAACCGTACGGTTCTCGGGCTCGCCACGAAAAGCGGAAAAACCAGCTCGCCAAGTGGAGCGGAAAGAGGCCGAAGGTCGTGCTAACCGGGGTGACGGTTCGCCAACTGAAAACGGAACCTACAGGCTGTCCTGACCTGATGTAAAACCGTGAAAGTCCGCTGGTCGACAGGTGGGGGCATGACAGGTCGATATGGATCAAGCTCGCGCGCGCGAAGGACGGCTGGAGCGTCCCGGGTTCCGAGGAGTTCGTCAAACGCTACGGCGACCCCAACGCGAGTGGCACGAAGGACTGGGCGATCTTCACGATTGAAATCTACAGCCTGTAGCCGCTGTCACCCTAGATCGGAGTAGGCGCAGAAAGCGCCCTGCCGCGACGGCGGACGATGGCAACCGGCGCCTAGCGGGCTGATCCGGCGACGCGGCGGGCCCCGAGCAGCATCATGGTCGACAAGATCACCACGGCCCACAGGTCAAAGCTGGGGCAACGCATCGGCAAGGTATCGACGACCGAGATGCTGCAGCTGGAGCGCGGGCTTTTGGTCTACCTCGGTATGACGGGGTGACCATCCCAGGGTGTTAGTGCCGAACCGCCACGCCCGGAGACGATTTGGCTCTTGTTAACGTCTCTTCATGCCGCGGAAACTCAGTGACGAACAAATTGAGGCATATCTTGATAGCCGCCCAGGCTGGGCGATACTGAGCACCATCGACAAGGACGGATTCCCGCACTCGGTACCGCTCGGATACTTCCGCTTTGGCCGCGACATCGTCTTGGGTGTGCGAGACGGGACACGTAAAGTTGCCAACGTGGAAAGCAACCCGAACGTAAGCATCTTGCTCGAGGACGGCTCCAGCATGGCCGATATCCGGGGCGTGATGGTGCAAGGTCACGCCCGCATCGTTCGCGAAACAAGCGAAGCACTCCAGCTCGCGAGGGAAGGTGCGCGGGCGCGGGGCGTTCCCGAACCCGAGTGGCCCACCGAACCCCGACCGGGCGCCGCCTACATCCGCGTGACACCCGTGAGAACCCTGTCGTGGGATTACTCAAATTCGACGCCGGACCAGGCTTAGCGTCAGCGGTCGAGATCGACACGCTGTTCCGCGCCACCAGAACGGTGCGAGGTTTCGCCAGGAAGTCGGACATGCCATACGTTGATGTGGTGAGGCGTAGTGCATTTTCCGACCAGCGGTGGCGGCAGGCGCGGGCAGGGACCTCGATCGCCTGCTTGGCGCTGCTGATCGTGTCCTGCGGCAGTGCGGGGCCCACCGCTCAGGCAGACGAGACGACCACCGCGCCGGAACCTCCTGGCTCGTCCGCCCCGGCGGTCGGGCCAGGAGCTACCGAGAGCGTTCTCGTCGGCTTTGATGATGCCGCCGTGGTGGCCACCTGGACAACGATCAACGATCCCGTCATGGGCGGTCTGTCGACCTCGACGGTCACGCCCGGCGATGGTGGCCTCGTCTTCTCGGGGACCATCTCGCTGGAAAACAACGGCGGGTTCGCCTCAGCCCGCGGTCCGCAAGACCCCGATCTCGGGCGACGGGCAACCGGCGCGACGTCGCTGCGCCTGCGAGGCCAGGGTGACGGGAAGACCTATGTGTTGAAGCTGGACACCGGGTCGAAGGCGGACACCGCAGGGCGGTCCTGGTCCTACATCCAGCGTTTCGCCACCGAGTCCGGCGTCGGGCGGATCTACGAACTGCCCATCGGCGGGTTCCAGGCGGTCGGCATGCGCCTCGATCCCGCACCCGACGCGCCGCAGACCCTGGATCCCTCGGCCATCAACCGGGTCTCGATCTACATCCTCGACAAACAGCAAGGCCCCTTCCAACTCACCGTCAACGCGATCGACGCCACGACCTGAGGAGGAGAGCACATGGCGAATATTCACTTCATCTCCGGGCTCCCGCGTTCCGGTTCCACGCTGCTGGCCGCGCTCTTGCGGCAGAACCCGCGCTTTCAGGCGGGCATGTCCGGTCCGCTGGCCGGGTTGTTCGGCGCGCTTCTCGGCCAGATGAGTGCGCGCAACGAGTACTCGGTGTTCATCGACGACACTCAGCGCGAGCGGATCGTGCACGGGTTGTTCGACAATTTCTATGCCGACAGTCCGGCTGATGTCATCTTCGACACCAGTCGCGGATGGTGCGGCTGGATGCCGGCGATCGCACGGCTGTTCCCCGAGGCGAAGGTGATCGCCTGCGTCCGTGAGATGCCCTGGGTCCTGGACAGCATCGAGCGACTGGTGCAGCGCAACGTCTTCAGCCCGTCGTCGATCTTTAACTACAGCCCCGGCGGCACCGTCTATACCCGAGCCAACGGCGTGGTGGCCCCCGACGGCATGGTGGGCGGGCCCTACGACGCACTCAAACAGGCCTGCTACGGCGCCCAGCGTGACCGGCTGTTGCTCGTGCAGTACGAGACGTTGACCACTGATCCGGGGGCAACCCTGCGGGCCATCTACGAGTTCATTGGCGAACCGTACTTCGAGCACGACTTCGGCCACGTCGACTACGACGTCACCGAGTTCGACGAACGCGCAGGCACCCCCGGCTTGCACACGGTGCGCGGCACGGTCAAAGCCGAACCCCGCGAAACCCTCCTGCCGCCGGATCTTTTCAAGCGGTTCATCAACGACGCGTTCTGGCGTGACCCCGCGCGTATCCCCGCCGGGTTGCGGATCGTCTGACCTGTCAGCGGGGGAGGCAAGGATCCCCGTGAGCGTGGGCCTTTCCCCGGCCTAAGCGGGGCGGGCGGGTTAGGCTCTATAGAGGTCATTCCTACGGTTGAGGGGATCTCGATGAGCCTGACGACAGATGTGCCGATGACGATTCCCGCCCACGATCCGGCGGGTTGGCGACAAGTGCCCGTTTCCTACACCCCGGTGGACCCCGCGCGGGTCGCAGCCCTGATGGCCAAGGAGTGGGAACGGTACGCCAAGACCACCCCAGGCTCAGCCGACCACGCCGCGCGGTCGACAAAGACGCTGCCACTCGGTGTCACGAGCAGTTTCCAGTACTGGGATCCGTATCCGATGGCCGTGAAGTCCGCGCGCGGCGCCTACGTCACGGACTGCGACGACCGCCAGGTGCTGGACCTGTCGATGGGTTTCGGCGCGATGCTCGTCGGCCACCTCAACCCCGCAGTGGTCGCCAAGGTCAAAGAGTTCCTGGACGACATCGGCACGCTGTTCGTGACACCATCGCCGATCTCGACCGAGGTCGCCGAACGGTTCAAAGAACGCTTCGGCCTGGACATGTTGCGGTTCACCAACTCCGGCACCGAGTCCACCGGGTACGCCGTGCGCGCGGCACGCGCGTACACCGGCCGCAAAGCGATCGTCAAGATCGAGGGTGGCTACCACGGTGGCTATGACGGGCTGTCGGTATCGGTCAAGCCGGCCATCAGCGAGATCGGCGCCGCTGACAACCCGATCCCCCAGGTGCCCTTCGACGTCGAGCCGGGCGTCGTGCACGTGGTGGCCTACAACGACATCGGCCAGATGCAGCGGGTGCTGTCCGCACACGGCAAGGACGTTGCCTGCGTGGTCATGGAGCCGGTCATCGAGAATCTCGGCATCGTGCTGCCCGATGCCGGCTATCTTGCCGACGTTCGTGCGCTGTGCGACGCCCACAACGTGCTGCTGATCTTCGACGAGGTCAAGACCGGCCTGACCGCGGGTGCCCATGGTGCCGCCGCGCGACTGGGCGTCAAACCCGACCTGATCACGTTGGCCAAGTCGATCGGCGGCGGACTGCCACTCGCCGCCTTCGGGGGTACCGAAGAAGTCATGCAGGTCGTCGTCGACAACCGCATGGCACACTTCGGCACCTATAACGGCAACCCGCTGTGCATGGCGGCGGCCCTGGCAGTCGACGAGGTCGCGACCCCGCAGGCGCTGGCTGCGGCCGAACAGGTCAACGACAACGCCATGGAAGCCATGGACGCCATCATTCGCGAGTACGAACTGCCGGCCCACACCGTCGGCTTCGGCGTCAAAGGTGCTGTGACGTGGTCGCCGACGCCGATCCGCAATTATCGTGACTACAAACTGAGCACCGACTTCGACGTCGCCGAGTTGGGGTGGCTGTGGGGCATCAACCGGGGCATCTTGACGCCGCCGGGCATGGACGATCAATGGCTGGTGTCGCTGGCACACACCGATGCCGACATGGGCAAATGGGTGGATGCCTTCGGCGAACTGGCGAAGGCTCTACGCGCCTAGGCTCACGGATGCAGGTTCCACTGGCCGCAGTCGCCGGCTAGGACGTCGTTCACGTCGACCTCTATCCCGCCGACCAGCGGGCCGGGATTCGACGCGGTGCTCACGATGCGCTGGTAGAGAACCGCCGCGGGGTGCACCCGATTACCCGACCAGGCCCGGGTCTGCCACGCCCACCGGCGGCCGGGCGTGCCCGAATTGCCGATCACGCCATCGGCAGCGGCCCATTGGCACACATCGATTCCGCCGTAGACGCCGGTGCGTTGCACGCCAAGTACCGAGTTGATGCCGCGAAACCACGGCAGCGCAAGGCTATTCCAGGTTTCGCGGCTGATGTCGTCGTCGACGGAGAAGAAGATCGGTGCACTCTGGCCACCCCCGGCGGCGGTATGCAATTGCCAGCCGGCTTTAGCGTCGGCGACGCCGCCGGCGTATCCGCGGGTGAAGTCCGAGGGCGCTGTCCCACCCGGCTTGCCGTACTGATAGTTGCTGACGATGACAAGGCCTGCGGCGGTCAGCGATTCGGCGTACGGCCGGGTGATTGGTTTAGCCCCGAAGTTGGATCCGGGACGCGACAGCGAGACGTAGTTGATGACCCCGGCGTAACCGGCCGCGCGGATGTCTGCGGCGGGTATCTGGCGCATGGCGTAGTCGATCAGCATGGGAGCGGCCGCTGCCGCCTCCGGAACGCCGATGTGTGCTGCTGCAGTGCCCAGTCCGGCCACTGCCGATACGGCGGTGGCGTAGCGGATGGCGTCCCGCCGGGAAACCGGGCGTGGTCTCGGCACAGGGCTAGTCCCCGTCGTGTCCCGCACCGGCTGATGTTAACAATGGGACTGCTGTTAACGGGGTAGCCCGCGCTGGCCACGTCCGAACGTCTCCGTTCCGTAGGATTGGCCCGTTGGTGTCCATCAGTGAGGAGTTTCGTGTGACTCAGCCTCACGAGGAGCCCGCCCTCGATGCCGACGTGCTCATCGCGGGTGCGGGGCTCTCGGGGCTCTCGCTCGCGGTGGCACTGCTGGACGCAGGCCTGCCGGACACCGCGAGGATCCTGCTCATCGATCCCCGCGAGACGCTGAGCGGCGCAGACCGTACGTGGTGCTTCTACGATCTCGTGCCGCACGCGTTCGAGGCCGCGGTGACCCACCGCTGGAGTCGATGGCGTGTCCGCAACGGCACCGCCGAGGTGTTGCGCTCCGCGTCGCCGATCACCTACTGCAGAATTCCCGGCGAGCGTTTTTACGAGCTCGCTCTCGAACGACTCGCCGTCCAGCGCGTGGAGTTCGCTCTCGGTGTGACGGTTGAGCACCTCGATGATCGCGGCTCCTACGTCGAGGCCCACACCAGCGCGGGCGTGCTGCGCGCGCGCCTCGCGATGGACTCGCGGCCGCCGTTGTTGACGCGCGCTCCCGCTGACGACGTCGACGTCAACCTGTTGCAGCACTTCCGCGGCCGCGTCGTCCGCAGTGCGGAGCCGGTATTCGACGTCGATACGGCAACGCTCATGGACTTCGATGTCTCACAGGCCCATGGGATCCACTTCGTATACGTACTGCCCTTCGATGCGCACACAGCACTCGTCGAGAGCACGTTTTTCACCGAGCATCCACTGCCGGAGGACGTCTATGAGGAAGCGATCGAGGCCTGGCTCGCGCGCAGCCACCCCGGCGCAGCGTTCCAGACGATCTCACACGAGAGTGGCGTGATCCCGATGACGACGGAGCCTTTCGACGCATGGCCGAGCCCACGAATCGTGCGCATCGGCACCGCGGGAGGCCACGTCAAACCGTCGAGCGGGTATGCCTTTCTCGCCGTGCAGCGCTTCGTCCGCGACTTCGCGCCGCGGGTGGTTGCCGCGTTGCGCACCGGGGGAGTCGCCGAGCCGCCCGCCGTGCGGAATCCGCGCACCGTCGCGCTCGACGCCATCTTCCTGTCGTACCTGCGCAGCCGCCCGGAGCGCGGACCGGAGACGTTCTACCGGCTGTTCGAGCGAGTTCCTCCGGCGGTGCTTGCTCGCTTCCTCTCCGATACGGGCACGCTCGCCGACGACCTCACGGTCATGCGCACGAGTGACTCGCCACGACTCGCCCTGGAAGCCATTCGCGCGACGCCCCTGCTCCTTCGTTCAAGACGGTAAACCCGGTGTTCCTCGGCAACGCAACTCCACTCAGCGGCGGCAGCTGATGAGTCCCTTCGCCGCCGAATACCTCAACACCGTCAGTTCGCTGCTGCGGCGCGTGCACGACGAGCAACTGACCACGCTCAACGCCGCCGCCGCGCGGATTGCCGATTGCATCATCAGCGGCGGCCTCTGGCATGTGTTCGGCACCGGGCACTCGCAACTGTTGGCGGCCGAACTGTTCTACCGGGCCGGCGGACTCGTGCCGGTGAATGCCATCTTGGATCTGCCGCTCTCGGTGATGGTGAACGCACGGCGCTCCACCTGGCTGGAACGGGTTCCCGGCTATGGCGACCAGGTGCTGGCGGACGAACCAGTGCAGGCCGGTGATGTCGCCCTGGTGATCTCCAATTCCGGCCGCAATGCCGTCCCGATCGACGTCGCCCTCGCCGCCAAGGCGCGCGGCGCTACGGTGCTGGCGCTGACCTCGGTGCAGTTCTCCCGCAGTGTCAGTTCGCGGCACTCCAGCGGGAAAAAGCTGCTCGATTGCGCCGACGTGGTCTTCGACAACTACGGCGCCGACGGCGATGCCGCGGTGCAGATTCCCGGCTGTCCCACCGCGGTGTCGGCCACGTCCACCGTGGTGGGCGGTGCGTTGCTGCAGGCCCTGGCGGCGGCCACGGTGGCTGAATTGCAGCGTCGGGGCCACTCCGCGCCGGTGTGGCACAGCGCCAATGGTGAGGCAGACGAGCGCGGCAACGCCGCACACATCGCCCGGTATCGGGGCCGGATCAAGCGGCTGTAAATATTGCCGCCGATTCCCGGGTTTAGGGCTTTGAACTGGCTTAATACCGGGCGATCGGTCGCTTGGCCCGGTTCGCCGGTTAGACAAAGCCGTTGCCATTTCGTAGCCTGACTGAGACCTCTTCCGAGATGGTCTTAGGCACTGGGGACAGGCAGTTCGACGCGGACGACGTCGACGGCAGTCAAAGGATGCGAAGTCTTGAAGTTTTTTCCTACCGTGACCAAATCCGCCGTGATCAAGCAGGTGGCGGGCGTAATCGTCGGAGTCGTGACCCTCAGCGCGGGATGGGGAGGCGCCGCGTTCGCCGAATCCGGGCAGGACGCCATGGCGAGGTTCACAGAGCTCTCCCAGCAAGCTGAACGGCTGGCCGAGACGATGAACTCGGCCCAGCAGGACCTGGACCGGAAGATGCAACTCCTCAGCGAGGCCGAGAGTCGCCAGGTCGACGATCTGGCCCGGCTGGACGCGGCCAGGGCGCAGTTGGCCGGGTACCAGGGCAACGCCGATCGAATCGCCGCCGCCGCCTACATGGGCGGACGTGCCAATGACGTGAATGCGATCCTGACGGCCGCGTCGCCGCAGACCCTGATCGACAACCTGGCCATCCAGCGGACGATGGCAAGTCATATGTCCGAGCAGATGCGAGTCTTCCGGCGCCTCGACAGCGAGGCCCAGGCGATGGCGGCAGCATCGGCGAAGTCCACGGCCGATGCCAGGGTGGCCGTCGACGCGGCCGCTGCCGTGCGTGCGGACCTGCAGAGCAAGCAGTCCCAGTTGCAGACCGAGGTGACCGCAGCTAAGGCAGAGTTCGCTTTGCTTCCCCCCGCCGAACAGGCCGTGCTGACGGTCATGCCGGCGTCGGTCGTGGCGGCACTGGGCCCGATCAGGCCGATCCCCACCGTGGGGATGGGCGGTTTGGTGCCCAACGCGCGGGGCCTCGCGGCGTACATCATGGCCACCTACCCCGGTGTGCGGTCCATTGGCGGTGTTCGCGCGGATCCGCTTCCTGATCACCCGAGTGGTCGCGCGATCGACATCATGCTCGACGATATGGGCCTCGGCGACGTCATCCTCGCCGACATTCACAGTCAGGGGGCCCGCTTCGGAGTCATCTACACGATGTGGCGGGTGCCGGCCCACTTCGACCACATCCACGTCACGGTCGCCTGACCGCCCTAGGTTACCGTCGGGCCGCGAGGTAGATGGTTGCCGCTGACCGGCCACGGGTGAGCGGGTTGTCAAACCAAACCGACTGGGCCTCGACGTCGATGAAGACCGATTCGAGCATCATCGTGACGTCGTCATCGGGCGGATCGTCGGACCACATGGCGAACACGCCGCCCGGCACGAGACGCAATGACGCCGACTGCAGGCCTTCGCGGGTGTAGAAGTCCGCGTGCGAATCGTGCAGGACGTGCCGGGGCGAGTGGTCGATGTCGAGCAGAATCGCATCGTAGGTCCGCCCCGGACAGTGCGGATCGAATCCCACCGCGCCCGTTGCGGCGCCGAAGAAATCCGCGCAGACCAGC
>SXGU01191354.1_pt1 | contig 10177 bp, 9 predicted proteins | sample 3174531 | NCBI WGS metagenome assembly SXGU01 (sample SAMN11356863, study PRJNA531348) | freshwater metagenome | isolation source: freshwater sample F1-140 | place: China: Fuxian Lake, Yuxi | collected 2017-12-25 | reverse complement strand
GTGGCGCACTTGACGCCCACGCCGTGCTTCAAGATGGCATTCGCCGCGTCGATGGTGACCTGATCACCGGTCTTGTCGCGGTACTCGATGCCGAGGTCGTAGTAGTCGAGGTCGAGGTCGAGGTACGGGAAGATCAGACGATCCTTGATGAACGTCCAGATGATGCGGGTCATTTCGTCGCCGTCAAGGTCGACGACCGGGGTTACGACTTTTATCTTTTTTGCCACGCAGGTACCCTACTTGCCGATGGACTTTGCCTGGAGCAATGAGCAGGTGCTCCTGCGCAAACGTGCGAAGGAACTCGCCGCCAACGCCGTCGAACGTTACGGCAGGTCAAACGACAGTTGGATGAACGGTTACTCGAAGGAGTTTTCGCGCGAACTGGGGCGCGAAGGATTCATCGGCATGACATGGCCGAGCGAATTCGGGGGTGGCGGACGCCCCGCCATCGATCGGCTCATCGTCGGCGAGGAGATGATTGCGGCTGGTGCCCCCATCGCCGGAATGTGGTTCGCCGACCGCCAGATGGGACCCGCCCTCATCGGCTACGGCACCGCCGACCAGCGGGCACAGTTCCTCCCCGACATGCTGCGCGGAGACACCACGTGGTGCATCGGGATGAGCGAACCGAATGCCGGGAGCGACCTGGCCTCGCTCACCACCTCGGCCGTGCGCGACGGGACCGAGTGGGTCATCAATGGTCAAAAAATCTGGACCAGCTTCGGTGAACTCGCGGACTTTTGCTACTTGATCTGTCGAACGAGCAAGGAAGGTCCGCCCCACGCGGGCATCAGCGAGATCATCGTGCCGATGGACTCCCCCGGCATCGAAGTTCGGCCGATCACCGACATGACCACCAACCGGCACTTCTGTGAGGTGTTCTACACCGACGTTCGGGTACCGATCGAGAACCTGGTTGGCGCCGAAGGCGGCGCGTTCAAACAGACCATGCGACAACTGGAGCACGAACGTGGCGGCATCGACCGACTGGTGTCGAACCGTGCGTTGTATCTGATGGCCCGCGAACGAGCGGACACCACGAATCCACTCGTGCGACAAGAGATCGCCGACATCGAGATTGGTTACACGCTCGGACGAATCCTCGTGATTCGCGAGGTGTTGAAACAGGCACCAGCCGGATTCTCCGCCGCAACGAAGTGCTTCTGCACCGAACACGAAACAAAGGTCGCCAACTTCGTCTCCGGTGTGTTCGGGCCGTACGCCACCCTGTGGGACGACGTGACGCAGGGACTGTCGTACGCGCCGGCGTACACGATCATGGGTGGAACGTCCAACGTGATGCGCAACATCCTCGGCGAACGCGTGCTGGGACTAGCGAAGTAGGCCGAACCCTCGGCGAGTAGTTTTGGCGCGTGGCCACCCACCCGATCGACCTCAGTACTCGGGTGATCGACTCGGGAGTCGTCGACGAGCGACTCAACCGAGTGGACGGTGATTTGTGGGAGCTCACCGACAACGTGGCCATCGTGGAGAGTTTCAGCCACTGCGTCGCCGTGAACACCGGCGACGGGCTCGTATGTTTCGATGCCTCCGGCACACAGAGCGGCGCCAAGGTGGTGGAGAAACTTCGCACGTGGTCGACCGACCCGATTTCGCACCTCGTGTACACGCACGGACACTTGGACCACGTCGGTGGGAGCGGCGCGTTCCTCGCCGACGCACACTCGCGTGGAACACGTCGACCCACGGTGGTGAGTCACGAGGCGGTACTCCCCCGATTCGAGCGGTACACCGACATGTCGGACTTCAACAACCTCATCAACCGTCGGCAGTTCGGCGGCATTCGCGCCGATTCCGGACTGGGCATTGGTGCCGGTGAGATTGCGCCGCCGGCTGGGGCTGGCGGGGCGGGTGGCGTGGCCGCGAGTAGCGGCGCGAGCGGTATGGCACCGTTTCTCCCTGCCGATGCGTTGAAGCCGGACACCACATTCGGTGAGTCGTTGTCGCTACGGGTCGGCAACCATGCGGTGGAGATGCACCACGATCGCGGCGAGACCGACGACCACCTGTGGGCGTGGTTTCCGGAGCAGAAATGGATCGTCACGGGCGACTTCATCATCTGGAACTTTCCGAATGCGGGGAATCCGCAGAAGGTGCAGCGATACGCGGCCGAGTGGGCTCGTGCGCTGCGGCGCATGGTGGCGATGGGTCCGGAGCTGCTGCTGCCCGCACACGGCCTACCGATCGTCGGCAAGGCACGAATCGCGATGGTGCTCGGCGAGATTGCGTCGGCACTGGAGGCCCTGGTGTCGCAGGTCATCCACATGATGAACGACGGTGCCACCCTCGACACCATCGTGCACACCGTGAAGGTGCCCGAGGCCGTGCTCGCCAAACCATATCTGCGACCGCTGTACGACGAGCCCGAATTCGTCGTGCGCGGTATCTGGCGAATGTACGGCGGTTGGTGGGACGGGGCCGCATCGCGATTGAAGCCGGCACCCGATGCGGTACTCGGTGCCGAGATCGCCGCGCTGGCGGGCGGCGCCGACGTACTGATCGCACGCGCCAAGGGCGTCGCCGAGGACGGCAACATGCGATTGGCGTGCCACCTGGCCGACTTCGCGGGGTGGGCCGCACCCGACGACCCCACCGTGCACGCGCGACGAGCCGAGATCTACGAACTTCGTCGCAAGCAGGAATTGTCGTTGATGAGCAAGGGCATCTTCCGCGCCGCGGCGCGAGAGTCCGAAGCGGTCGTCAAACGACACCAGTAACGATGCACTACTCGCCGCGCACGCGGTTGGGGCTCGCACCCGCCGACTCACTCACGTGGATGCTCCACACGGCGATGGTGGCGGTACTCATGTGGTTCCACGAACCGTGGCGCGATGAATTGCAGGCGTGGGCGATTGCAATGGCGAGCGACAACCCGCTCGACCTGCTGGCGAACACGCGGCTCGAGGGACGTCCGCCAGGCTGGCAATTGTTGCTGTGGCCGTTCGCTCAAGTGGCCACGTCGGTGCGAACGTTGCAGATCATCACGTTGGTGATTGGGTCGGTGGCGGCGTGGTGGTGGTTGCGACGCGGCGCATTGCACTGGAGGGTGAAGGCGGTGGTGCTGTTCGGCTTTCTCTTCACCGGCGGTTACTTGCTGCATTCGCGCGACTACGTGCTGTCGTTCCTGATGCTGGTGGCTGCGACGGCCGTCCACCAGCGCCGCGGAGCCGGGGTGCGCCTCGCACTGGTGTTGTGCGGGTTGGCGTGGGTGAATGCCTTCTCACTGGCGATGGCCGCGGCCTTCTTCGTGGCGGTGTGGCTACCCCAGTTGTTGACGTGGCGTCGGTTGGCGACGGCACGGCGAGCAGAAGTGGTCGGATCGCTGGTTGCAGTCTGCGCTTGGTTTGCGTGGTCGGCGTATCTCACGTATCCGACCGACGACAACCAATTCGGGGTTGGACGGTACAAGGGCTTCGGCACCGCATTGACGAAGTCGTTCATTCCGCTCGACTACGAGTGGGCGTGGCTACAACGCATCGACAACGTACTTGCTGGTGCGTTGCTCGTTGGCGCGTTGGTGTGGGCGTGGCAGTGGTCGCGAACGGCGTTCACGTTCGTGGTGCTTTCGATGGCGATGCTCCTCTACAACCTCACCTACGGGTACGGGGATTACTGGTGGCATTTCGGAAACGCCTACATCGTGGTGTTCGTGGCGACGTGTTTTACACGCGAACGCACGACCACGGGAGCGTTGCGACGCATCGGTGTCGGCTCGCTGATCGTGCTCGCGGTTTTGAACCTCGCGGCGTCACGCTTCGGCGCGGGTCGCGATGTGTACTCGTCGCGAACCTATTCGATGACCCTGCCGGCCGCCCAGCAGTTGCGTGAGATCTGCGACGACTGCACGATCATCGTCGACTGGGACGCGATCGGTGCAGGAATCTCCGCGCAACTCGGCGGACGCGAACTGTATTACCTGAATCGAGGTGACTTCGGTACGTTCGCAAAGTTCTCCAACAAGAACACCGCACCCACCTGGGAGGATGGACTCGCCGCAATGGCGCGATTCGACCGACCACTGCTCATCCAGACGGCATTCATGTCGGGCCCGGCGCCGAGTGAGATTGGGCTAGTTGGCGTGCACCTCGACGGGGTCCACGACACCAACCTGATTTGGCAATTGAACGACCGGCCAATAGTGGCCGACGACTAGGCGGCGGAGTCGTTGAGTTGGTGTTGCTCGAGGAGTGGCGCGGTCATGCGAGTCCAACGGCACCAGCCGCAGTTGGGGGCCGAACGCGGCATGGTGCGACGAGTGATGAGTTTGACGGCATTGGCGACGAAATGGAGGAATGCCTCGTCGTTGCGCTCGACCTCGACCCACACGGCCGACGTGCGATAGGCGTATTGCTTCGCGACCGTCCTTGATGTGGCGGTGGATTTGGTGGAGCGCGCCGACGTGGCCGTCGGCAACTCGATCATGTCGTCGGGCGGAAAGCAAATGAGACCCATTCGCGACACCGGCGCCAGCGGCATGGCGTCGCCCGCCGGACGCTCGAGCGCGATGGCATAGGCGTGCAATTGACGGCCATAGAGCGCAGCCGCCTGGTCGCCCGGTGCGGAGGTTTTGAAGTCGCAGACGCCGTAACCCGCTCGGGAGAACTTGAAGATGGTGTCGGTGTCGCCACCGAATTGCACGCGATACGACGTGCCCGGCAAGGAGATGTTCTCGGACTTCACCCGCCTGCCACGTTGGATGGTGCCGGCTGGCAACGACCGCGAGATGTCCTTCACCGAATGCCCGGTGAAGAATTCCTTCTGGGCGTTGTCGAGTGCGCCAAAGACCTTCGGGAACGCCGTCGCCGGTCGCGGGCGGCCGTTGTAGTGGTGCCAGAAACAGGCGGGGCACTCGTCATGCAGGAACGTGAGTGACGATGGGCTCAAACGGATGACGCCTTCGGCCAGGTCGGCCTGGCGGCGTTGGGCAATGGTGGGTCGGGTTGGTTTGGTGGTGGATTTCGTCGTCATCGTGCCCCCGACGGTACGCGCGGGGTGTAACGCAAATGGTGGGCGTGACCGGACTCGAACCGGGGACCTCCACCATGTCCAGGTGGCGCTCTAACCAACTGAGCTACACGCCCGAAAGCGAACGTCAGCCTACCCCCGCAGCCGCAACGACACTTCGTTGGCCAACAAGCGTCCGGCACGGGTGAGCACCAACCGATCGCCGACGCGGTGCACCAACTCGTCCATGTCGTCGACGTCCACCGAATCGAGCGCCGACAGCGGAACTCCGTCGCGCGTGCGCAACTGCAACTGCAGACGCTCCAGCGACCGGGTGGCCGTATCCAACGCCTCGAACGACGATTCGGCCGACCGACCCGCTTCGATGAGTTCGATGTACCGATCCGGCGTGCGCACGTTCCACGAACGACGGCCATCGCGATGCGCGTGGGCCGCGCAGCCGAAGCCCGCGTAGTTCCCACCACTCCAATAGATGGCGTTCAACTTGCACTCGTGACCGGGCTTGGCCCAGTTGGAAATCTCGTAGTTGACGTAGCCGGCCGCGGTGAGAAGGTCGTCGACGACGTCGTACTTGTCGGCCTGGTCGTCGTCGTCCGGATGTCGCGCCGGCTGCTCGGCCAACGCGGTGCCGGCCTCGACCGTGAGCCCGTACGCCGACACGTGCGGTGCGCCGAGCGTCACCACGTGTTGCACCGTCGCAACCCAGTCGTCGATGGACTCCCCCACGCCGCCGTAGATGATGTCGAGATTGAAACTGTCGAGACCCGCGGCGTCGACGGCATGCACCGCACGAGACACGGCGTCGGGCGAATGGGTTCGCCCAAGTGCGGCCAACACATGGGGTGAAGCCGACTGCATCCCGATGCTGACCCGATTGACACCAATCGAGCGATACACGCCCAAGAGATCAGCCGTGACGTCGTCGGGATTGCACTCGATGGTGAACTCGGCGTCGCTTCGGCGCGGAATCACCTGCAGCGCATTGACGAGCTCGTGCGGGTTCACGTGCGACGGCGTACCGCCGCCGACGAACACCGCGGCTGCCGGCGCCATCGGCCCCGAGTACGGATTCGACGCGGGTTGCATCGCACGTTCGATTTCGGTACGCAACGCTCGCAGATACTGCGACACGAGGTGATCCCTGTCGGTGAACGTGGCGAACGCGCAGTAGTCGCACTTGCTTGCACAGAACGGGACGTGCACGTACACCCCGAAGCCAACTGCGTCAGGTGAGGCGACCGCCGACCACGTCATGGGCGTTCTCGCAACGTCGACGGCAAGGTCACGCCTGGGGTGGCACGAACACCAACCCGAGACTCGCCAATCGCGCCGGCACCTCGTCGATGCTCACGTCGAGCATCACCGCAATGGCCCGGATGTCGTTGGACCGCACCGTGATGACCTTGCCGTTGAAGTCCTGACGCTGCACCTGGATCATGCGCAACAACTTTTCCAACATGGAGAATTGCGGACCCTGCATCTGGCTCAACTTGGCGACATCGATGCGCAACTTACCCTGGGGCGCTGCGGCGGAACCCGGCTCGACGCGCATTGGGTCGCGCGGGAGTAGTTGATCGACGCCGACGTCGTACACGCGAGCGAGCCGTTCGAGACGCGGCACGGAGATGGCGCGTTCGCCGCGCTCGTACGCACCGAGCACCGACGATTTGAATTCCTGATTGGAACGCGTCTCGACGTCGCCCAACGACATGTTCTTTTGGAGTCGAATCGACCGCAAGCGCTCGCCCACCAGGCGGGAAAAGGCCGAGCCGGCGCCGTCGGAATCGCCCGATGGAGCGTCGTCGTTGGGGCCGTTCATGGGTTGTCCTTGGCACGCGACGACGAACGAAGGACGCTCAGCATCGTTGCTGCCACCAGTGTGGCAGTTTCCGCACGGAGAATCGTGTCACCCAACGACACGCGCGGTACGGAACCAGGAATCTCGTCGTCGTCGAAGCCGCCCTCGGGTCCTACCGCCACGAGCGAGATGCGGGTTGCCGAGGCTGAGCGGAGTACGTCTGCATGGGCGGTGGCAAGTGGTGCGCCGTCGGGGTCGGCGATCGCAACCTCGGGACGCGCGCACAATTCCCCAAGTGCAGTTGGCCCGGAAACCGTCGGCAACCACACACGTCGCGACTGCATCGCTGCCTCGCGAGCAACGATGGCGAGTTTGCGCAACTGTTTGTCGGCATCCGACCAGCGCACCACGGAGCGACGAGTCGGTGCCACGAGCACGATCTCGTCGACGCCGATCTCGGTGAGTTTCTGCACCGTCCACTCGTGGCGGTCGCCCTTCACGGGCACGAACGCCACACCGATTCGCGACGCATCCGCCGGAACCACGACGATGTCACCCGTTGCTCGCACCTCACCTTTCGTCCAGGCACAGGTGCGATATCGACCGCGGCCGTCGCTCACGGTGACGGTCTCGCCGTCGCGCAGGCGCAGGACACGCGACAGATGGTGTTCGTCGGTCGGGGAAAGGACGGGGGTTTCTAGTTGGTCGACGAAGGCGTAGGCGGCGGAGTGTCGCAGCGCATCGATCACGAGAATGCCGACTTGATCTTCGACACGATGCCGTCGTCGTTGACCTGCTCGCCGCGCAATTCAGCGAAACGACGAAGCACGTCACGCTCGGCGCCGGACAACTTGGTCGGCACCTCCACCACCACCCGCGCACGCAGATTGCCGCGGCCGCGCGCGCGGCCACCCTGCCCCAAGCGGGGTACGCCACGACCGCGCAGAACGAATTCGTGTCCGTGTTGCACCCCGGCGGGCACGACGAGATGTTCGACGCCGTCGAGAGTGTCCAAATCCAACTCGGTGCCGAGCGCAGCCTGTGCGATGGAGATCGGTACGTCGGTGACAAGGTCGTCCTCCTCGCGACGCCACGACTCGTGGGCGGCCACCCGAAGGTGCACGTACAGATCGCCGGCACCACCACCGCGCGGACCCACCGCTCCCCGACCGGTGAGGCGAAGTGTTTGACCGGTGTCGACGCCGGCGGGAATCTCGACGGTGAGCGAAATCTCCTTCACGATGCGACCCTCACCACGACACGCCGAACACGGCGACGCGATCGTCTCGCCCGCGCCGTTGCATCGCGGACACGCGCTCGTGGTGACCATCTGACCGAGCACGCTCTGTCGCACGCGGCGCACCTGACCAGCACCCCGACACTCGCCGCACGTCGTCGGACTCGTCCCAGCGGCTGCGCCGGTGGCCGAGCACTCGTCGCACGCCACCGCGGTGCGTACGCGAACCTCCTGTTGCGAGCCGAAGACGGCGTCGACGAACGACACGTCGACGATGACCTCGAGATCCTGGCCGCGCGGCGGACCGCTCGAACCCGTGCGACCACCGAAGGGTGAACCACCACCGAAGAACGCGTCGATGATGTCACCGAAACCACCACCGAATGGATCGCCACCGCCGCCGCTCATCCCGGCCTCGCCGAAGCGGTCGTAACGAGCGCGCGACTCGTCGTTGCTCAGCACCTCGTAGGCGCGCGACACCTCCTTGAACTTCTCCTCGGCTTCCTTGTTGCCGGGATTCCTGTCCGGATGCAACTCACGGGCCAGCTTGCGATATGCGCGCTTGATGTCGTCGGCGGAGGCCGTTCGGGCAACGCCGAGCAACTCGTAGAAATCGGTTGACATGTCCGGCTCAGTTCTCGGTGAGACGGCGACCGAGGCGATTGCTCACGACTTCGACGGTGGCCAACGCGGCCGGATAATTCATGCGGGTTGGTCCGAGCACGCCGACGCTGCCGATGGTTTCGCCGTCACGAATCACCGGGGCGAGCACCACCGAACACACACTCAGCGGCTCGACACCGGTTTCCGCGCCGATGGCCACGCTGACGCCGCGGGAGAGCATGTCACGCACCAACGACACCACCACGTACTGCTGTTCGAGCGTTTCGAGCACCGAACGAACGACATCGACTGCCTCGAACGCAGTGGTGAGACTGGCGGTGCCACCCACGAACACGCTGTCGCGATGTTGACCCGCGGCAACGGCCTCGATGGCACGAGCGACGAGGATCTCCACTTCGGAATCCACGCCATCGGCAGTTCGAGCGTTGCCGGAAGCCGTCGACCGCGGCGTGAATGCGGCGTTGCTCAGCGCCTTGCCGACGAGCGACTCGTTGAGCTGGGCGTTTGCCAGCGCAATCTGCAGGTCGCTCGGTGGGCTCGTGAATTCGATCTGTTCGCTCTCGATGTCGCCGTTGGACAGCACCGCCACCACCGTGCCGATGCGGTCGTTGAGCGAGACGATGTGCGCGGATCTCACCACCGCTTCCGACACCGAGGGTCCGGTCACCACCGCGGTGTAATTGGTGAGTTGTGCGAGGAGCAACGACGTTCGGTGGAGCGTCTCCTCCAGTCGGAAGTGGGCAGAATCGAAGAAATCACCGAGCCGCTGGCGATTGACGCTGTCGAGGCGACCGGCTTTCTCCACGTCGGTGGAGGTGAGATGATCCACATAGACGCGGTATCCCTTGTCGGTCGGAATTCGCCCTGCAGACGTGTGGGGCTGGGCCAGGTATCCGTCGGCCTCGAGCGCCGCCATGTCGTTGCGGATGGTGGCCGCCGACACCGAGACACCGGGCAACGACGCCACGTGATTTGAGCCGACCGGCTGACCCGTGGTGACGTAGTGCTCGATCACCCTGCGGAGAATGGCGATTCTGCGGTCGTCGACACCACTGGTGGCCATGAGCGTGACCCTCAGGCTACTGAGCGCGCACGGTTGCGGCGTGGCGCACTCGGCGCACACGGATGAGTCGTGGCGCTATTTTCCCGACACCAACTTGTAGCGACGCAATGCTTCGTTGCGTTCGTCGCCATGGTCGACCATCGGCGCAACGTAGCCGTCGGGAATGCCGGCGGGATTCTCCGCAGGCGTGTGCACGTACTTGTCGGGCACGTTCGCCAATTCCGGAATCCAGCGTCGCACGAAGGCACCCGAGGGATCGAACTTTTCCGCCTGCATTGCGGGGTTGAAGATGCGAAAGTACGGGGCGGCATCGGTACCCGTTCCGGCCGTCCATTGCCAACCGTGGTTGTTGGACGCGATGTCACCGTCCACCAACTGCTGCATGAAGAACTTGGCACCCCACTGCCAGGGAAGATGCAGGTCCTTCACGAGGAAACTGGCCACGATCATTCGCACGCGGTTGTGCATC
>SXGU01522674.1_pt1 | contig 10180 bp, 9 predicted proteins | sample 3174531 | NCBI WGS metagenome assembly SXGU01 (sample SAMN11356863, study PRJNA531348) | freshwater metagenome | isolation source: freshwater sample F1-140 | place: China: Fuxian Lake, Yuxi | collected 2017-12-25 | reverse complement strand
TTTTTTCTGTTGTGCAGGATTCATCGCTTTAATCATGTTCAGCATGGGGTTATTCTTCCCACCGCGCATGACTCCGCGCACAATGCCGTACATCATAAAGTTGATGCCGACGATCAAAACAATGAATAAGATCGCTGCAACTGCAGCGCGGCTATTTTCCATTTTGCCTCTCCAAAATCGGAACTAATTGATCCCAATCCGTCAGGTGAGCGTTGGCGCTGCCTTCGGGAAAAACGTCATTATATAGAATACTGAACAAGCCTGCATCTTTCGCGGCACGGGTGGTGCGGTGGATATCGTCGATCATGACGCATTTGGAAGGGTCAGTTTCCCCGGCGGCTTTCATGGCAAGTTGAAAGGACTCGGGCATCGGCTTGCAGTACGGGTCAATCACGTTTACATCCACAACAGTGTCGAACAGGTCGCGCAGACCGAGGGCGGTGAGCACTCTGTCGGCGTGGGCAGAATCTGCGTTGGTGAAGATCAGGTTGCGGGTTGGGAGAGAGGCGATGAGCGAACGCAGAGTCGGGTTCGGGGCAAGATAATCTTTGAGCGGCAGGTCATGTACAAAGGCAAGGAAATCCTGCACATCGATATCATGATGAGCTTGGAGTCCGCGCAGGGTGGTACCGTACTGCAAAAAATATTTCTCGCGGATGGCAGAAATCTGGTCTTCGGGAAAGCCCATGCGTTCACGCATATAAATATTCATGCGTTCTTTGATGGCTTTCCACAAGCCGGAACTGGAAGGGTACAACGTGTCGTCGAGGTCGAAGAAAATGGTTGTGAATTGCATTTCGAGATTATATAATACCCTGTCAACAAATTGCAGTCTTTGAGCAATTTGTTGACGCAATGGGTATAATCGCGCCATGCCCATACGATTACTTTCTTCTGAAGTCTCGTCACAGATCGCTGCTGGTGAAGTGGTGGAGCGCCCCGCCTCGGTCATCAAAGAGCTGACCGAAAATTCGCTGGATGCCGGCGCGAAGAATATTTCCATTTCCATTGCGGATGCAGGACGGACTCTCATGGAAGTTGCGGATGATGGGCATGGTATACCGGCAAATGAATTGGAACTGGCGGCGGCTCGACACGCAACCTCGAAGCTGACACAGTCCGATGACCTGTTCCACATCCAGACCTTGGGGTTCCGAGGCGAAGCGCTGGCTTCGATTGGCTCCGTCTCGCAGATGACGATCACCTCGCGGGTGGAGTCTGCCAAAGAAGGCGCGCGCTTGAAAGTGGAAGGCGGCATTTCAGGCAAGGTGGAGAAAGTCGGTGCGCCAGTCGGAACAGTAGTGCGGGTGGAGAATCTTTTTTACAACGTCCCTGCTCGTTTGAAATTTTTGAAAACCGATACCACTGAACGCCGAGCCATTGATTCGTTGGTGACACGTTATGCACTGGCATATCCAAACATCCGCTTCAAAGTGACGGATGGCAAGCAAGTCACCTTGCAAACCTCCGGCGATGGCGACCGGCGCGCGATCATGGCGGCGCTCTACGGTGTGGATGTTGCCAAGCAAATGCTGGAAGTGATGGCAAGCGAAGATGAGATGTCACTTACCGGCTTCATTAGCCCGGTTTCGCTCACCCGCTCCAACCGCAAAGAAATCACGTTCTTTATCAATGGTCGCTGGGTACAAGAAATTTCTTTGAACTCAGCCTTATTGCAGGCATATCACACGCTCTTGATGGTGGGACGTTACCCACTCACCGCCTTATTCCTCGACATGGCTCCCGAAGATGTGGATGTGAACGTCCACCCGACGAAGGCAGAAGTGCGCTTCAGAACTCAGGATATAGTATTCAGCTTTGTGCAACGTTCAGTGAGAAAAGCATTGCTGGCATACACGCCTGTCCCTGCTGTTTCACCGCAGTTATGGGGCTCGCGCGCGCGGACGGATGAACTTCCCAGCAGGCAGGTTGGCATTGATTGGTCGGTGGCACATGATTCCGAGTTAACCATAGATGATGGACCATCGACGATGGAAAACCCCAGTCAACCGGTGGAAAGTGATCGTCCATCGTCTGCAGTCAATGGTCAATCGTCCTTTGCTGGTGTTCCTCTGCTCCGTCTCATCGGTCAGATCGGGGCGACCTATTTGGTGGCAGAGGGTCCAGATGGTTTGTATCTAATTGACCAGCATGCGGCTCATGAGCGGGTACTGTTCGAAAAGTTGATGGCGCAGCATGAGAATAAGAGCATTCCTTCGCAGGCATTACTTGCACCAGAAATCGTGACGTTACCGCCGCAGTCTGCAAAGGTTTTGACAGATCAGTTGCCATTCTTGAATCATTTCGGGTTTGAAGTGGAAGAGTTCGGCACGAATACCTTCCAAGTACGCGCCATGCCAATCTTGTTCGCAGGCGGCAGCCCAGCCATGGCACTCAAGGCTCTGGTGGAGGATTTTGAAGAGGATGAGAGTCCGCTTCAGGCGGAGGTGGAAGCGCGGCTTGCGGCGAGAGTTTGCAAACGGCTGGCGGTCAAAGCCGGGCAGGTGCTTACATCCGAAGAACAGAAGAGTCTGCTTATTGATCTCGAGAACTGCCAATCCCCGCGGACTTGCCCACATGGGCGACCTACCATGATCCATTTGTCGGTAGATGCATTGGAACGTCAATTCGGACGCAAAGGTGCACGTTGATCTGGCTTCTAATTTTGTAAGGTGAGTAGAAAAAGGGGTGGCGAATACGCTACAATTGAGTCATGCACAGTTTGACGGAACTCTCCAAACGTGATCTTGAAATCCTTTTTGATCACATTCAGGCGGCGATTGCATTGGTCGATCGTGATGGCAACCTGATCTCATGGAATACCGCCTTTGATTCGGGTAAACGTCAATTCCCAAATGTAAAAAATCTAAAAGATCTCTTTTTGCAAAGAGATGCTGAGATCATCAGCCGAAAACTTACAGAAGGTGCCAAGGATCATTGGGCTGGAGAGTTCGCCATCACAGAAACAGATGCTGCCGTGTTGTGCGATTTCTGGCTGGTGCCAACGGAAAATGAAAAAATGCTCTTCATTGCTGAACGCATCGAAACGGAAGCGGATGCCGAGAATTTGGTGGAAAAACTCCGCAAACAAGTGAAGTTGTTTCAGGTGGAAAGCGAAATTTCAAAGAAGCTGGCACGCAATAAACAGATCGAAATGGAAGCGGTCCTTGCCCAGGCAGAAGAAGTGGCGCATGTGGATCCCCTCACCTTCCTGCCGAACCGCCGCACGATCATCAAAGATCTGCAAAGCGAAGTAATGCGCGCTGAACGATATCATTCCTTGTTCTCGATCTCCGTGGTGGATATCGACAACTTCAAGCAGGTCAATGACACACACGGGCACCCTGTGGGAGATGAAGTCTTGCGGCATGTGGCGCTTCAGTTACGAGACAGTATTCGTCACCCCGATGTAGTTGGACGTTATGGCGGAGAAGAGTTCATCATCCTGTTACCCAATTCGGATAACAAAGCCGCCGCAGAACAGGCGACGCGTTTATGCCGTCAGATCCGCAGTTCGGTCGTTCATACGAAAGATCATGATATTCAAGTGACCATCAGCCTTGGCATTGCCCAATTTCGCATCGGTGAAGACTCGTGGCACAGCCTGCTCAAACGGGCAGACAATGCCATGTTCGAAGCCAAGGGTCGCGGACGCGACCGTTGGGTGATCGGCGATTAACTACCCAATCCATTGAAGATAGAACAGATGCCTCGCCCCGAAATTAAGATTTCGCGGGTGAGTTTTTTTAACGCTGATAAACTCCGAAAACACGGATCTTTAAGACCTTTCCCGCGCACATCTCCCCGCCCTATATTAATTTCTGGTTTAATTATTTTTTGGGGTTATGAAAAAACTTTTTGGAATTCGCTTTCAACCTTGGACTTCACATCCTGCATGGATGGAACAGGGTCTAGCAGATCAGCAAGAGACACAACAGGTTCGGTCAAACCGCAGGGGATGATGCCGTTCCAATAATCCATGTCAGGATTCACATTCAGGGCAAATCCGTGACGGGTCACACCGTTCACATCCACCTTAACGCCAATGGCTGCGATCTTGGCAGGTTTTTGCTTATCTTCAGGTTTACAGTGAATACAACGGGAATGAACGTCGGCTTGGATCCATACGCCGGTCTTACCAGTGCGTTGACCGGAAGCAATTCCATAGCTCATCAATACCCCGATCAGCATTTCTTCAAGCCTGCGAATATAGCCGACATAATCTGCTTCGGGCAGGCGGTCATCTTGGTTTAATTTTCCCAATGGAATTAATGGATATCCAACCAGTTGACCAGGTCCATGATAGGTCACGTCACCACCGCGGTCCACCCAGTAAGTGGAGATACCTTTTTCTTTGAGTTGGGTTTCATTCCAAAGCAGATTACCTGCATTGCCCTTGCGACCAAAAGTGTACACATGGGGATGTTCAAGCAACAACAAGGTTGGCGGACGTGTCCCCTTTGCGATCTCCGCCGCATATTCGTCCTGGAGTTTCCAGGCACGTTCGTAATCGATCAAACCTACATCTAAAATTTCGATATTCATGCCATTAAATTCCGTAGGGGCGAGGTGAACTCGCCCCTACTATATTATTATCCAAATATTCTGCGATACAGATCTGACTCTAACAATCCATCCGGGTCGCAGCGTTTTTTCAGCTTCTTGAACTTTTTCACCGTCTCTTCGCCATAGAATGCGAGCGCAGTTTCAGCCGTCGTTTCGCTGTTCTTGGCAAAGTAGAAGCGCCCGCCATGCGCAAGGATGATCTTATCGAACTCTTGTAACATGGCAGCCATTTTCGCGCGTGTCGAATTTGTCACTTTGAAATCCATCGCGAGCGAGAAACCATCTACAGCATGCGTAAGCAGGAATTTATCGGGGCGGTGACGTTTGGTAACGCCGAGGTATGAAGGCATGCCTCGCTTTTGTGAAAGTTTGATCACTTCGGTCCATGCAGCTTCGGCAGTCTCTTTGGGGAGGAATGATTGATATTGGATCAAGCCGCCACGCCCATAGGAAAGTTCCCAGTTCGGGACATAATCCAACAAGAAATGAAATGCAGCATGCGGTTGGCGGAAGGTATGTTTCGGAAGCGAAGCTATATATTTTGCAATGTTAACCATGCGCCAGCCAAGGTTATTTGCGAATGGTTTCATGAATTGATAAAGGATGGATTTTGGAAACACCCCAAAGATCATGGGCGGCAGAATCTGGTTCTTCAGTTTCATCGTCTCTTGCGGGTTTGGGTCTTCGCCTTCATGCAGGTATCGCGCAGCATGGATCTGTCCGCGCCCGAGAGAGGAACCGCCGGCAAAAGTTTCCAACCAACCAACGATGTAATCATTGTGCGGAGCGCCATCATGCAGGGCGGCAAGGTGTCGGTTGAGATTCTGCACGGGCAGTGCATCCACAACTAAAAGTCCGGAATGGATGCGTTTCATCTGCAGTGTGATGGAGGTGAAAATACCAAGCATCCCATATCCGCTGATCATGGAGTAGAACAAATCCGCGTTCTTTTTGGGCGAGCAGGTTATTTCTGCGCCGGTTGGCAATGTGGCGGAAAATTCCACTACATGCTCACCGATGGTGCCCATCTTGAAATTATTCTTGCCGTGGATGTTCGCGCTGAGACAACCGCCCAACGTCGTGCGCATCGTACCGGATACAACAGGCGGCCACCACCCTTCCGGCTCGACCTTCTGCCAAAGTTTTTCCAATGTGACGCCGGGCTCGCATCGCACCAAGCCGGTAGCTGGATCCCATTCCAGAATTTGATCCATGCCGGTCATATCGAGCACGATACCGCCGCCATTGAGAGCAGCATCGTTATAACTGCGTCCCGCGCCGCGGGCAGTGACGGTAAGCCCTTTTTGCTTGGCAAGTTTGAATGCAGAATAGATCTCTTCGCTGCTGCGCGGTTTTACAACGTAGGCAGGCGCATTGAGAGAGTGACCAAAGTTTTCGAGCTGAGTGAATGTTGTACGCATAGTGAGTTTACGAAAACCCGACAGGGTTCAATGACCTCTGCCAGGTTTCAGACTAGAAAGATAGCTTTCTGAAAATAAATGAAGGGATATGCCGAATGACAAGCATGATGTACTGCCAGAAGAAAGGCGTATAGATCGACTGCTTGCGTTTTTGCATGGCTTTGTAGATATCATCCACTGCTTTTTCTACAGGAATAGCAAAGGGAGTGGGTCCCACAGCGGCTTTGAGCATTTCTGTTTTGACAAAGCCCGGCTTGACAGTGAGCACGTTCACACCATGACGAGTGAGGCGATTGCGCAAGGCTTCAAGATATGTAGCCAGCCCCGCCTTGGAAGTGTTGTACCCAGGGTTCCCCACCCGTCCGCGATCTCCGGCAACGGAACCAATGCCGACGATCTGCCCAGCCTTTGCGGCTTGGAACATTTCAGCCACCGGGCTAAGCCATGCCATCCCACCAATGAGATTGATCTCCACCATCTGTCGGTCATTCTCAAAGTTGTACTTGTCATTGCCCCCGGGCGGGAAGTTGACACCTGCCATGAAAATGAAAGTATCCAACCCGCCAAGGTCCGCTACAATTTTTTGTAACAATGCAGGAACCTCTTGGTAATTGGATACGTCATGCGGGTATGCCAAAGCGCAGGTCTCTCCTTCGGCTTGGTTGATCTCTTCACATAATATGTTCAATTTATCTTTTTGACGAGCAACCAATGCCACAACATAGCCCTCTTTGGCGAGTTTTTTTGAAAGAGCAGCTCCCATTCCAACAGAAGCGCCGACCACAATGGCACGACGGCGCGGATTCAACGGTGTAGCGGGTGTTAACTTCGCTGAGTCAGACACAATAACCTCGTATTAATTATGTATTCATGTCATTCTAACACAGTCCATAAATGACCTTTCAGGTCGAAACTGCAAGTGTATAATAGTACAAACAGTGTATTTAGAGGAACTGATAGTTGGACATAATTGTATAAAAATGAACAACAATCATGGCAAGCAAGGATCGGTCTTTACCCGTGCATGGGATATCATCTCTCATGACGATACGATTCCGCCTGAAGAGAAAAAAGCGATCCTGCGCTTGATCCAGGTCATTATTGAAGCTCGTGAGCAGGCAGCAGATAAAAGGGTGGGCGATGACGAAGAGAAATCCATTACACATGAAGTGATCTCAAAGCATTCGTTGATGATGACCGTCAAGCATCAGGCAGACGAATTGGATGCGTTGAAACGCATCAGCCTTAACCTGACCTCGAACCTGGACCTGCAAAAAGTGCTGGATGTGCTGGTGACGGAAGCCATGAACCTTGTCAACAATACACATGCTGTACATATCTTTTTATATGAACGCGGCGAGTTGGAATTCGGGGCTGCCCTTGATTCCAAGGGAGATAGGAACATACCGATCTCCAAACCAAGAAAAGACGGGCTGACCTATTCTGTTGCCAAGACTGGCAAGCAGATCATTGTTGAAGATATGAAGAACCATCCTCTTTACAAGGGGACTCCGGGGGAATGGGGTGGGTCCATTATTGGTGTACCGCTTAAGTTTAAGGACGAAACACTGGGAGTTATGAATCTCTCTAAACGGGTTGTGGGCAAATTCACCCGGTCTGAGTTACGTCTTATCAGCCTTCTGGCAGACCAGGCTGCAGTGGCGATCTTCAACGCCAGCTTATATAAACGACTGGCACTGATGGCAAATACAGATAGTGTCACGGGGTTGCCGAACCGCCGCGCATTGGATGAACGCCTACAGGAAGAATTCCGGCTTGCCGAACAGACCGAACTTCCATTCTCCGTGGTCATGATGGACCTGGATGGATTCAAAGCTGTGAACGATACTTTTGGGCATAACATTGGGGATGAGTTGTTGTATTCTTTGTTCAACTTCCTTGCGCAACGGATGCGCAGTTCGGATTTCCTTGCACGCTATGGCGGCGACGAATTGACCCTGGTCATGCGCAATACAGATGTTGATGCTGCACAGACCGTCACCAAAAAAGTCATTGAACTAATGCGGGAGTATCATTTTTCTTTCCCAAAGAGCAAAGAAATGGATCTGGGCATCACGGCTGGAATTGCGGTTTACCCGACCCATGCCAGCAACCCTAGTGATCTCATCCGTGCCGCGGACTCGGCTTTGTATTACGCCAAGAAGTACAACCGTGGTCAATATGCCATTGCCAAGGGCGTGACCGGGAAGTTGAATCCAATTCGGGTAAAAGACTCTTCCTGAAAGACCGGGCAGGTCAAAGTTACGAAGTTGAGGCGGCGGGGTTATATCCATAAACCAATATAGGAGAAACAGATGCCTCGCAAAGTCAAGCTCATCCTAAACCCCATGGCAGACATGGGACGCGCCTGGAAAACCGCCAACGACCTACGCCCGATCGCGCAGGAATTTCAAGGGGAACTCACCTGGAGTGGAACGGTCTATCCCACGCATGCCATCGAACTTGCACGGCAGGCTGCCGAAGAAGGTTACGACATGGTGATCGCGATGGGCGGCGATGGCACCGTGCATGAGGTGATGAACGGCTTGATGCAAGTCCCTGCTGAGAGGCGTCCTGTGATGGGTGTTGTACCCATTGGCTCAGGCAACGACTTTGCTTATTCCATTGGCATCAATAAAAAGGCAGACCATGCCCTCGCGCATGCATTAAAAGCAGAGAATGTCAAAACTGTGGACATTGGCTTGATGACCGATGAACATGGGCGTAAGGAATATTTCGATAACACGCTCGGTATTGGCTTTGATGCCGTGGTCACCATTCGCTCGCACAAGCTGCCCATCGTTAAAGGCTTTTTGATGTATCTCACAGCGGTCATTCAAACCATTCTGCTGAATCACAACCCAGCCAAATTAAGAATTGAAACCGAAAAAGAAAATTGGGAGACCAGCGCTTTGATGGTTACACTGTGTAATGGACCGCGTGAAGGCGGCGGCTTCATGCTCTCCCCTAATTCCAAGAACGATGATGGCACAATGGAATATGTCATTGTCAACAAGGTTTCGCGCGCCATGATGTTCCGATTGGTGCCAGAATTCATGAATGGCACACACATGCGTTTCAATCAGGTCCGCATGGGAGAATATCAAAAGCTATCGCTCACATCAGATCATCCGCTTTACATCCATGCAGACGGCGAAGTCTTTACCAGCTTTGGCAGCAATCTAAAAAAAGTAAGTTTCGAAATTTTGCCCCAAGCACTCAAAGTAGTTCCCGGATAACAAAACAGCGGCTGAGAAATCAGCCGCTGTTTTATCAATGAGATACTATCCGAACAGCCTGGCAGAAGCCATACATAAAATACTAATAAATATACAGATCATATTTCCTTGGCTGCTCATTTTCTGACGGCCGAGCAACCCCTGCAAGGCAGTCGCCTGTTCTACACTTGGCTTACCCTGAATTTGAGCACCCAAGGCTGCCAAGGCAGTATTGGCATTACCAAGCATCAACCCAAAAACGAACGCAGCAATGCCAAAGGTTGCACCGATCCCAAAGACAGTCCCTGTGGCGGTCATCATCCATGCTGATTGGAACCAGCTGGAGTCAATGCCATACAAGATCGAACCCGCGATCACTGTCGTCAACCCCGTCACCGACATATACAGAGAAAAACGAGTCTTCGTGATCAAATGCCCGGCAAATTGCTTGCCTGCATCTCCCGTTGCACCCATGGTTGGCGCAACAAACAAGGTCAACGCTAAAGCGCCGCCGGCCCACAAAATACCTGCAACAATATGGGCAATTCTTAAAATTGAAAACAGTAAAGTCATGATGCATCTCCTTGTTCATATTAAACCCTGCAACAAAAATTCGCTACGGACTGCATCGAAGGAATGATAAAATCCCGCCATGCCCACGCTTGAACAAAGTCTTCAAAAAATGGATATCGGACATCTCCGCATCGTTGCCGAATTCTGGGGATTGGAGTTGGAATCCACCGATACCTCCTCTGCCCTTGAAGAACTCTGCGCCTCTTTACTGGACCTGGAAGCTGTATCTGAAACATTGGAAGTTCTCCCCACTGAAGCCCGCTCCGCGCACAATGTGCTCGTTGGCGCCGAAGGCAAAATGGAGTGGGCAGCTTTCGCCCGCAAATACGGCGAGATCCGCGAGATGGGTGCAGGCAAACGTGACCGTGAACGTCCATACCTCAAACCTGCTTCCACGTCTGA
>SXGU01400620.1_pt1 | contig 10180 bp, 9 predicted proteins | sample 3174531 | NCBI WGS metagenome assembly SXGU01 (sample SAMN11356863, study PRJNA531348) | freshwater metagenome | isolation source: freshwater sample F1-140 | place: China: Fuxian Lake, Yuxi | collected 2017-12-25 | reverse complement strand
GCAGGGAGCGAAAACCGTGTATTGCCAAGACCTAACGAACATCGTTTCTCGCAACGCCGTCGGCCGTAGCTCCAAAGGAGCGAAGGCAGATGGGCGTTTTTATTTGATACACAGCCAATTCTTGACGGTTTTTGTGCTCCATGTTACTTTACGGCCACATTTTGCTCGGTAGGAGTTGAAGGTTCTCAGGTTCGCAGGTTCTCAGAAACCGCGGCTACTGCGAACCTAAGATCCTGCGAACCTGAGAACCTAATTATGCCAACAGTAAACCAACTCATCCGAAAAGGTCGCACAACGACCAAGCTCAAGAGCAAGTCGCCAGCGATGCAATACTCGCTCGACTCGCTTCACCGCAAGCGCACGGTGCTCGCCAAGGGCAGCCCGTTCAAGCGTGGCGTGTGCGTCAAAGTGACGACCATGACTCCGAAAAAGCCAAACTCGGCCATTCGTAAGATTGCCCGTGTGCGTCTTTCCAACGGAACGGAAGTTTCGGCCTACATTCCAGGAGAAGGCCACAACCTCCAGGAGCACTCCATTGTGCTCATCCGCGGAGGCCGTGTGAAAGATCTTCCAGGTGTGCGCTATCACATTGTGCGCGGTATGTACGACACCCAGGGTGTCGCCGCCCGCCGCAAGGGTCGCTCGCTCTACGGAAACAAGCGTCCAAAGGCAAAGAAGTAGCGTGTTAGTAGCTAGCAGTTAGCAGCTAGCAGTTGGGAGCCCCCTAACTACTAACTGCTAGCTACTAGCTACTTTTCTTTATTAATCCCGCTGGAGTACCTCCCACGCAGGAGGGAAGCAACCAGCAGAATACGTCATAAATATGCGCGGTAAGAAAGCCTCCATTCGAGTCATTGCCCCAGATCCAAAGTTTGGAAATGAACAGATTGCCAAGTTTACAAATCTCATCATGCGCGACGGCAAGAAGTCGACCGCTCAGGCCGTGATGTACGACACCCTTGACCTCATCGCAGAAAAGACGAAGGCGGATGCGCTTGTCACGTTTGAAAACGCGCTCAAGAATGTCATGCCAACGCTTGAGGTGAAGTCGAAGCGTGTTGGTGGAGCCAACTACCAGGTTCCAATGCCGGTACGCGGTGAACGCCGCCTTTTGCTCGCCACCCGCTGGATTCTCGCGGCAACCCGCGCCAAGAAAGGCCGCCCAATGGCGGAGAAGCTCTCCGACGAACTCATTGCTGCTTCCAAGAACGAAGGGGAAGCGGTGAAAAAGAAGGCTGATGTCCAGCGCATGGCCGAAGCCAACCGCGCATTTGCTCATTTCGCTCGATAGGACTTGAAGGTTCGCAGGTTCGCAGGTTCTCAGAACCGCGGCAACTACGAACCGACGAACCTACGAACCTGAGAATCTATATACTATGCCCCGAGAATATTCACTCGATAAAACCCGTAACTTCGGGATTATCGCCCACATCGACGCCGGAAAGACCACTGTTTCCGAACGTGTGCTCTTCTACACAGGTCGCACGCACAAAATTGGTGAAGTGCACGAAGGGGAAGCGACCATGGACTGGATGGAACAGGAACGTGAGCGCGGTATTACGATTACCGCCGCCGCCACGACCTGTTTCTGGAAAGGTCACCGCATGAACCTCATCGACACTCCAGGGCACATCGACTTTACGGTCGAAGTGAAGCGTTCGCTTCGTGTGCTCGACGGTGCGTGTGTGATTTTCGACGGTGTGGCTGGTGTGGAACCACAGTCGGAAACCAACTGGCGCTATGCGGACGACTACAAAGTGCCGCGCCTTTGCTTCATCAACAAACTCGATCGAACTGGCGCCGACTTCTACAAAGACTTGAAGTCCATCCACGATCGTCTCACAAAGAATGCCTACCCACTTCAGCTTCCAATCGGAACTGAGTCTGACTTCGTTGGTCTCGTCGACTTGCTGAAAATGCGTGCCTTCTACTATCGCGATGACCAAGGCAAGCAGGTGGATGAACTTGATATTCCAGAGGACATGAAAGCGCTCGCGGAAGAGTACCGCGCCAAACTCGTCGAAGCGATTGCTGCCACCGACGACGTGCTCATGAACAAGTTCCTCAACGCCGAGCCAATCTCCGAAGAAGAACTCAAGGCGGCGTTGCGTAAGGCGGTCATCAAAGTGGAAATCATCCCAGTGTTCTGTGGCTCTGCGTTGAAAAACAAAGGAGTGCAGTTCATGCTTGATGCCATCGTCGACTACCTCCCAAGCCCACTCGATATTCCTCCGGTGAAAGGGCACAACCCAGACGATATGGAAGCGTTCATCGAACGCGCGGCGTCCGACTCCGAACCATTCGCGGCACTCGCGTTTAAGATCGCTGCCGACCCATTCGTGGGAAAGCTCGCCTTCTTCCGCGTGTACTCTGGCTCCATCAAAGCTGGTTCGTACGTGCTCAACACGTCGAACGGTGAAAAGGAGCGCATTGGACGCATTGTTCGCTTGCACGCCAACAAGCGTGAAGAAGTGGATGAGGTGTTCGCGGGAGAAATTGCGGCAGCGGTGGGGTTGAAATCGACTTTCACGGGTCACACGCTCTCCGACGAAGAAAATCCAATTTTGCTCGAAGCGATCGTCTTCCCAGAACCAGTTATCTCGATCGCCATTGAACCGAAAACCAAAGCCGACCAAGAAAAGATGGGTGTCGCCCTTCAGCGCTTGGCCGAAGAAGATCCAACGTTCCGTGTTCGTACCGACGAAGAGACCAACCAGGTCATCATCGCTGGTATGGGCGAACTTCACCTCGACATCATCGACGATCGCATGAAGCGCGAATACAAAGTGGAAGCAAACGTCGGCGCTCCTCAGGTGAGTTACCGCGAAACGATTCGCGAAACGAACATTGAAGGAGAAGGAAAGTACATTCGTCAGACAGGTGGACGTGGTCAGTACGGTCACGCCGTTATCCGTCTCGAAAAGAACGAGAAGGGCAAAGGCTTCGAGTTCGACGAAGAAATCAAAGGTGGATCCGTGCCACGCGAATTCTGGAATCCAATTGAAAAGGGTGCCAAGGAAGCTGCAGAACGTGGTGTGCTCGCTGGTTACCCAGTGCTCGACGTGAAAGTCACACTCACGGATGGTTCGTTCCACGATGTGGACTCCAACGAAGCCGCCTTTAAGATCGCTGGTTCCATGGCGTTCCAGGATGCTGCCAAGAAAGCAGGCCTGATGCTCCTCGAACCAATGATGAAAGTCGAAGTGGTGACTCCAGAAGATTACATGGGAACCGTCGTGGGAGACTTGAACTCAAAGCGCGGACAAATCCAGGAAATGTCCGACCGCTCCGGAGCCAAGATCATTCTCGCGTACGTGCCGCTCGCCGAAATGTTTGGTTACGCCACGGAGCTGCGCTCGATCACCCAGGGTCGTGCGTCCTACACCATGGAATTCATCCACTACGAGGAAGTTCCATCCAACGTATCCAAAACCATCATCGAATCCCGCGCCGGCATGAATCGTCGCGTGTCCTAATCGCACAAACAAAAAACCGCCGTCGGGCGGTTTTTTCGTGGTAAGCCCCGATGAGCCACGCTCCCACCCTCGGCCCTCGGGCCCACCTGCCAAACGAGACGGGATCCAGCCTTTCCCTAACGGCTGGTCCCTTACCACTCGGAAGTCTCAAGAAACCTAACGAAGACTTCCTCTGTGATACCCGCCCGACCGGACGACTCCAGTCGTTCGGGCAGGCTCGTTTGGCAGATGGACCACTCGGTCTGTCGGTTGGGAGCCGAGTTTCGAAACATGAGCTCGAAACTCGACGTGGCCGGCCCGGGCCGGCACAGATAAGACAGTTCGACGACCGTGTTCTGCTCAGGAGTCCGAACTGTCCAGAAAAAAGACCGCGGATCCAGGCGACGTGACTCAGGAGTCCGAACTGTCCAGAAAAAAGACTGTGAACCCAGGTGACATGATGTGTGTTTGTTTTACTTCGCCTTCACGTAAACACGCACGTGCTCCTCGTCCTTCACGGGTATCCATGTCTTAAATCGGAACCCGTTTGACACGACACGCGCACCGACAGGCAAATCTTTTATCAACTTTGGTTCGAGATCGTCCATCGCATACGGAACTTGGTACAGGAACACGACGGAGAATTTGGAGAAGTCAGCTTTCCAGAAGGAGGAGCGGACGAACTTGGCGGTGGCGGAGACGCCGGAGACTTTCGCCAAGGCTTGGGACATGCGCACGAGGCCTGGATGAATCTCGTATCCCACAGCTTCTTTCACACCTGCTTTCGCTGCTGCTACGACGATGCGGCCATCACCAGATCCGAGGTCTGTGATGACATCTTCTGGTTTCAACTCAGCAAGTCGAAGCATGGTTGCGACGGCTTCACCCGAGGAAGGCACATACGGCCCGCCGCGATGCAGCAATGGCCACAACATCCACACACACCACCAGCACGTAGCAAAAGCCATGATGAGCAGGAGCGAAAGCGTGAACAGTAACCAGAATGTGGTAAGATCCATAAGAAACGAATCAACGAATAGGCTACCAATCCTACGTATCTACGAATAAATTATGTTGTCTGCAAACATTCCGGCATCCATCCTCACCGCGTTTCCGTTTGGCGAAATCGCATCTGTGAAGCCGATTTCCATCGGTTTGATTCATCAAACATACCAGATTCGAGCCTCAAACGGAATGTTCATCTTGCAGCGGTTGCACCCAGTGTTGGCGTCCGACGCAATTGGGAAGGATTTTTTGGCCGTGACGCGACAGCTGGAAGAAATGGGAATGTCGGGAGCGTTGTGTGTATTGTCGACGAAAGGAAAGGTTTTGGTGAAAGATGCAGAAGGGCACAAGTGGCGGGCGCAGACGTTTTTGAAAGGGAAGACGTATCATCGAGTCGAGAGCGCGGCGATGGCACGCGAGGCCGGGGCGATTTTTGCGCGATTCCACCACGCGCTTTCGGATTTCGATTACACGTTTAAGTCGACAAAGATTTTGCACGAGACGGAAAAGATTTTTGAAACGTTCACACACGTGGTAAAGAAAAACTGGAAGTCACCACTCATGAAAGAAGTCGCCGGCGAAGTCGCTTTTTTGACGAGTGAGATGCACAAGGTGTTGTTGCCGAGTGACTTGCCGTTGCGTGCGATTCACGGGGATCCGAAGATTTCGAATTTGTTGTTTGATGCAAAGGGTCGTGCGGTCGCGATTGTCGATCTCGACACGTGCAATCGTCGTCCGCTCCTTGTAGAGACTGGTGATGCATTCCGTTCGTGGTGCGGTGGAAAAGAAGATGATCCGAAGAATAGCTTCCGGCTGGAGATCTTTAAGGCTGGATGGAAGGGGTATGAAGCAGGAGCCAAGGATTTTATTACCGCTCGCGAGCGCAAACTCGTTCCGAAGTCTGTTGCGACAATTACGCTTGAGTTGTCTGCTCGATTTTTGACAGACTACTTTACGGATAACTACTTCGGTTGGGATGCATCGCGCTATTCATCGCGTCGCGAACATAATCTTGCTCGCACCCGTGGCCAACTCGCGCTGTATCGCGATCTCTGGAAAAAGATGGATAAGATGAAAGCGATTGTCGGGTCTCGTTGATTTATTCGTCCATCTCCCTTCATCCAGAGGCCGTAGGCGGAAGGATCTTTCGTTCTCATCCGCGAGATCCTTCGTCGCCTTCGGCTCCTCTGGATGACGGTTCATATGAGAAACTTTGTTTCGATCGACAAGATCCGACCAATCATTCGTGAAACACTCGGATCGTCGTTCGTGCTGAAACCTCTCGTTGGAGGACTGCTCAATCAGAATTTTATTGTAGCAACGTCGTCGACGAAGTTCGTCTTTAAAGTCTATCGTCCAGAGATGGCGACTGAGAAAGTGGATGAGATGCATCGGATCATGTCACATTGCTCTCGTCGTGACATTCCACTCGCGTTTCCTATTGCCACATATCGTGTTGCTGATCATGTTGCCGCACTTTATCCATATATCGAAGGCGAAAACGTAACACGATTCGGAAACGCGATAAAAACCGTTGGCCTCATGGGCGAGATGCTTGGTCGTGTCGACAAAGCACTCGATTCGTTTCGATCGGCTGTTTCGAAGCCGCCCTCGATCGAACTCGCAACATGGGACCCAGCCAAAACGATCGAGGAGATCGTACAGATTCGTCGCGCGGCGAAATATAGCCGCGGTGAAGCGCGCGAAATCGTCGAGCAAGCGATTGTCATTTATGAAGACATCATTGCACAAGGTGACTGGGACAAAACGCGTTTTGCCAAACTTCCGGTCAAACTCTGCCACAACGATTTTCACACCAACAACGTGCTGATGCGTGACAACAAACTTGTCGCGGTGCTCGACTGGGAGAAAGCCGGCTGGGATTGGCGCGCGTTTGAAATCATGCGAAGCATCACGTTCAACTGCCGCAAGAGCGACCGCGAACTCGACTGGAATCTCGTCCGTGCCTACATCCACGGCTACCGCAAACATCACTTCCTTACTGCTCTCGAGCGCGAACTTGCTTTCGATACTGGTGTGTTTAAAATGTTCTTCTCCCTCTGGACCATTAAGCAATATCTCGCTGGCCAAAAGGAACTCAAAGCGAATATTCTGCGGCGTGCGCGACTTCTGCCATATCTTTTCAAACATCGCAGCGAGTTCACGGAACGGATCGCTGAGCTCTTAAAATAATCTACTCGTCATCCAGAGGCCGTAGGCCGAAGGATCCCCGTTCGAGTCCGCGAGATCCTTCGTCGGTTTCGCCTCCTCTGGATGACGATAATCGTCAAAGCAAAACCGCCTCCCTGACAAGCAGGAGAGGCGGTTTTTGGATCGAAAGGTGAGAAGCTCGTATTCAGGCGTAAACAGTGTTACTAGATCCTGTGATTTCTACTCATGCCTCGTGCGGTGTGTTCTAGGTGAACGCTTTCGACTCTGTGCCAGCTTGCCCTTTGGAGCTCCCGAAGGAGCGAAGAAGGGAATGGGACTGGCAGCACAAGACAGTAGAATACCAGAAAACCTGGATTCCGTCAAGCGCCGCAGGCCTTTTTTATGATATTTGCGCCCATTTCGGCCTCTTTTTTGGTGAGGTTCAACATGGGAGTGAGGAACAGGGTGCTGGCATCGGTGAATTCGGTAACTAGGCCGTTTCGGTAGCATTGGGCAGCAATGAGGGCAGAAATTGGCAGCCGGAATTCGATGGCCAGCACCATTCCGACCCCACGAACTTGTCTTATTTTTTTGAGCGATTCAAGCGGCTTGAGAAGTTCGAGCAAATACGCACCAACTTCTTTTGCGTTTTTTGACAAATCGTCTCGGATAATGAGTTCAACGTTTTTCTCTACAGCTGCTAAATCCTGGAGCGCCCATCCAAATGTTGAATTGTATGGAACCCCAGTACTTTTTTTGAAAACGTGTTCGGTCACGAGTGTGGCTGCCATAGTCGCATAGCCGCCGGTAAACGATTTTCCGAGCGTGATGATGTCTGGTTCGATCCCCCAAAGTTGTGAGCCAAACAGTTCACCGCAACGCCCCATGCAGGTGGCGACTTCGTCCATAACTAGCAGCACGCCGTATTTACGACAGAGGTTTTCAATCGTTGAATAAAACGTCGCAGAAGGAATAAAACATCCAGCATTTGTCCAAACAGGTTCGCTCATGAACGCGGCAATGTCTTTGCGAGATTTGAGGAGGTCTTCAAAAGCAGTGATGGTCTGTTCTGCCTCCGTATCTGTTTTTGGAAGAGGTAATTTGATGAATCCGGTGACGTTCGGCTCCATGCCTGAGGTCGAGGCATTCCCAAGGGCCGCAGCGCCATACGTGTGTCCGTGATACACGCCGCCGATCGTCACGATCTGCGACTTGCCCGTAGTCATCCGCGCACACTTAATCGCAAATTCAACAGCTTCCGAACCACTGCACGCACGAAACACACGATTCAATTTTCCAGGTGCCAACTCAATGAGTCGTGTTGCGAAATCTTCGTGTCGTTGCACGCGAAACCACGGCGGCACATGCAACCCTTCGCGCGCCTGTGCACAAATCGCTTCCGCCATCTCCGGATTTTTCCATCCAACCGTTCCTACACACCAACCTGTCTGAAAATCCAAATATTTTTTCCCCTTTGCATCAAACAAATACGATCCTTCGCCCCGTATAAAATCCACCGGAGCCGAACCGTAATCCGCCAAATGTTTTGCCATACTCGGTAAGTGTAGCAGGAAGTGAACTCGGAGTCGTCTTGACGGTGTGGCAGATCTGTTCTAAATCTTTGCTACCACGAGGTAGGTGTGGATTGTTCTTTCAAGATTGATATTCGACGCGAGGTACCCGAGATTTCCGCGGCTATTACACGGGTTCAGGAAGACTCGAAAAAGCGGTTTCACCTTCGGGTCGTAACCGTCATTCACGGTTTAGTGATTGTCACAGTCCCCGTGTTCTTTGCTGTATTTGTGCTTCTTATCTGGTGGCAGCCGGTCGTTGGCACAACACTCGCGATTCTCAATGGAATCGCGGCCAAGCGTCTTTGGCGTGAGGGGGAACAGTCGCCATTTTGGCGCAGAGTTTTTCTTGGGGTTCTGGCGTTCCCAATTCTGCTCCTGTTCTCTGTATGGCGTTTGCCTGCTGTAAAGACGGAGCTTCGGGCGGGGCTTAGTTCTATTCCACCGAGCTCAGATCCACGATGGCCTTTCGTTTGGAAGTTGTACTACATCGTTGAGCGGTATAACGGGTTGTTGACGCAAACATCGACGGGGGAGATAAATCTCGTTTTTCTCGCCAACTGCTGTGCGTCACGATTCCCTGAGGAGAGCACACGTCTTACATGCGCCTTGAGGCGCGTGCAGGATGTCTGGAGTTCGTTCGCGCCAGAAGTGAATAATTTGTTGTATCTCCGCCCGTTGGGTGGAAGGGAGCAACCGGAAGTTGCCCTGGCGTTGGAAAAGAAGCTCAATGAACTCAATACAGCAACTTACCAAGTGTTCATTGCGCGCAATTTACTCCTCGCTCGGTTTTCCGAGATTTTCCCCTACGGCCTTGGCCCCTAAGCCTAGGTTTTTTTGTTAACGAGTGACGATTTTCTTGATATCGGGTTCTAGCCCTCGAATCGTTTCTTCAAGGTGTAAAATATCGGGACTGTTTTCGCTGTTTGTTCCGCCCGTAGTGAAGGAATAGAGACTCTTTCCGTCAGTTGTTTGAAATAGTATACCGCGTGGTTCCAGTAGACGATCAATTGCCCGATCGTCTAATTGCCAATAGCGTTGACAGAGGAACTGAATGTCTTCTAAGTGCTGGCGAAGGTTTTTTCGATACTGTTCGTTTGCAAGAATACGTTCTTCTGTTGTCGCTGCTTTTTCAAATGCGACGTCTCTGGTTATTTTATAGGAATGCCCTGCCAGTCGTAGTCGTTCGAGAATTGCCCGACCTTCGTCGTCAGTAATGCGTTCGTTTATTTGTGGCGGTGCCGTTTCACTTGGGAGAAAAAATTCACCGATATAGGTTGGTACCCCCGCTTTCCAGAGATCGTTTTTCCAGGTGAATGATTCGATGGATGATTTTGGATATCCAAGGATGAACCCAAGCAAAGCAACATTACGTTCTTTTCCTTCAGCCGTGATGCTTGAACGACCAAGATTTGATTCGAGAGATGCCTGTGTGTCCCACCCGACAGCAGCAGCGACCTCGGGTTCGTCTGTGAGCCGTTTCTCAAGTTGCTTTTGGTCGACGATGAGTCCTGATGGTAAGACCATGGCCTCTACTCCAAGCTGGGCAAGCTTTGTTTTGATTGTTTCAAGATTCGGTCCACGATCTTCTTTGAAATGCCAACCGAAATACACAGCCGGCTTTATTCCTCGTATCAAGGCTTGCATCTGTGGATCTTTCAGAACACGGTCTTCTTCACTGATCGATTGATCAATAGGTCGATATTCTGTTTCACTTCGCATAGGGAAGAGTATAGATTGAGTATAGCATTTGGGTATTTTACATAAAACAAAACGACCTCCTCAGGCGAGGGGTCGGGATACGTCACATCGTCGCGGCGCGGAGGATGTTGAGCGAGGCCTCCGGGATCGCGGGGACCCAGGTTTGCATCGACTGTTGCGCCAGCATCTCGTACGTCGCGCGGCGACGAGCGAGTGGCACGCGGGCGAGCACAGCCTTCATTTCGTTCCACCGACCGGTTCCCCAGGCGAGCCCGAGGAAGTGGTAGATGGGGATGG
>SXGU01204154.1_pt1 | contig 10180 bp, 7 predicted proteins | sample 3174531 | NCBI WGS metagenome assembly SXGU01 (sample SAMN11356863, study PRJNA531348) | freshwater metagenome | isolation source: freshwater sample F1-140 | place: China: Fuxian Lake, Yuxi | collected 2017-12-25 | reverse complement strand
GGCATCCCGCCGGCCATCGCCATCGAGCAGCGCAACGCCGTCCGCAGCACGCGCAGCACCGTCGGCACGATGACGGAAATCTGCGACCACCTGAAAGTCCTCTGGCCGCACCTCGCCACGCTGCATTGCCGGAAGTGCGGGCAGCCGGTGGAGAAGGAGCCGCCGCAGCGGGTGTGGGACAAGTTGAAGTCAGCAGTCAGCAGTCAGCAGTCAGAATGCCTCGTGACGTTCGACCTCGCGCTGTCAGAGAAGCTCTCGCTGAAGGAGTCGCTCGACCTTATTGCCAAACAGGGCTACCAGCGGCTGCTGGTGAACGGCGAAGTTATGCGCATCGAAGACACCGCCTCCCATTCCGCATTCCGCACGCCGCAATCCGTATTAAACGTTCTCCAAGACCGCCTCAAGCTCACCGCCGCCCACCGCGCCCGCTTCATCGAAGCCTGCGAGCAAGCCTACCACTTCGGCAAAGGCCGGTTGACCGTGCGGTTCGTGGGGAAGGGAGGTGAAGGGTTTGAAGAGGTGAAGGGTTTAAGAGTTGAAGCGGCTCCGAGCGGCGCCCCCTCTTCAACGCTTCAACGCTTCAACGCTTCAACCCTTTCCTTCTCGAACAAATTCCATTGCGCACAATGCGACCTCGACTACCGCGCGCCTTCCCCCGCGCTCTTCAGCTTCAACAACCCTGTCGGCGCGTGCCCGGCGTGCAAGGGCTTCGGGCGCACCATCGGCATTGATTACGGACTCGCCCTCCCCGACCGCTCGCTCTCGTTGGCCGAGGGCGCGGTGAGGCCGTGGCGCACCGGCACCGGCGCGGAGTCGTTGGCCGACATGGCGAAGTTTTGCAAGAAGCTCCGCGTGCCGATGGACGTCCCGTTCCGCGACCTCAGCGCCGAACACCAGAGCTGGGTCATCGAAGGCGACCCCGGTTACGACTCGACCGACCCTGCCAACTCCTGGCCGAAGAAGTGGTATGGCGTGAAAGGCTACTTCCGCTGGCTGGAGAGCAAGAGCTACAAGATGCACGTCCGCGTCCTCCTCTCGCGCTACCGCAGCTACACGCAGTGCCCGGCGTGCGAGGGGAGGCGCCTTCAGCCGGAGGCGCTGCTCTACAAGTGTTCAGTGTCCAGTGTTCAGTGTTCAGAAAATTGCCGGCAGTCCGAAGGCGTCCCTGCCGCTCCACTGAACACTGACTCACTGAACACTGAACACTGGCTCTCCCTCGCTGACTTCTACGCGCTCCCCGTCGCCCGCGCCCTCGAAGCCATCACCACCCTCCACGCGACGCATTCACCCGTCCCCCTAGACCCTAGACGCCAGACCCTATCCCCCCTCACCCACGCCCTCGAAGAAGTCCGCTCCCGCCTCCGCTTCCTCGCCGAAGTCGGCCTAGGCTACCTCACGCTCGACCGCGCCACGCGCACGCTCTCCGGCGGCGAGACCGAGCGCGTGAACCTCACCACCTGCCTCGGCACGCGCCTCGTCAACACGCTCTACGCCCTCGACGAACCAAGCGTCGGCCTGCACCCGCGCGACACCGCGCGTCTCGTCACCATCCTCCAGCGCCTGCGCGACCTCGGGACCACCGTCATCGTCGTCGAGCACGAAGCCGCCGTGATGCGCGCCGCCGACCAGATTGTGGACCTCGGCCCCGGCCACGGGGAAACCGGCGGTGAACTGGTCTTCCAAGGCACGCCCGCCGAGCTGCTCAAGCACCCCGTCTCGCTCACCGGGCAATACCTGAGCGGACGGCAGCGGGTTGGAGTAGGTGAGCGGCGGCCCGTTCATGGCGAGGCAGGTGAGAAAGTGAGAAAGCGGGTAAGTGAGCAAGATCCTAGCGGCCACTCTCCCACTTTCCCGCCGGCCCACCTTCTCACCCTCTCCGGCGCATCCGCCCACAACCTCAAAAACCTCACCATCACCCTCCCCCTTGCCCGCTTCGTTTGCCTCACCGGCGTGAGCGGCTCTGGCAAGTCCACCCTCGTCCGCGACTGCCTCCTCCCCGCGCTCCAGGCCAAGCTGCAAGCCGCGCAAGCTGTCGCAAAGTCCTCGGACCGCCTCGACACCGACGCGAGCAGTGAGGGGGACGACCCCGGACAATCGGCAATCGGCAATCGGCAATCGGCAATGCTCACCGGTGCGGAACACCTCACCCGCGTCCTCCTCGTTGACCAATCTTCCCTCGGCAAAACCCCGCGTTCCAACCCCGCCGTTTACATCGGCGCCTTCGATCACCTCCGCGACCTCTTCGCCGCGACCGACCTCGCCAAGCAACGCGGCCTCAACAGCAGCGCCTTCAGCTTCAACTCCGCGGTCGGCCAGTGCGACCGTTGCCGGGGCGCAGGGTTCGAGAAAATTGAAATGCAGTTCCTCAGCGACATCTTCATCAAGTGCCCGGCGTGTGAGGGACGGCGGTATCGGGAGCACGTGCTCGAAGTCAAAGTCCGTAGCCGCCGACGTGAGGAGGCTCCGTCTTCCCAATCGGCCATCGGCCATCGGCCATCGGCAATTAAACAGAGCCTCCTCACGGTGGCTGCTACCCAGATTGACTGGAGCATCGCCGACCTGCTCTCTGCCAGCGTGGACGAAACCCTGATCTTCCTCGCCGCCCTGCCAGAGTCGAAGCCCGCCGCCCGCGCCGCCGGTGCGCTGCGCGTGTTACAAGAAGTCGGCCTTGGCTACCTCCGCCTCGGCCAGCCCATCAACACCTTGAGCGGAGGCGAAAGCCAGCGACTCAAACTCGCGGCACACCTCGCCGAGTTCGGAGTCCCGGCTTCAGCCGGCACCGCGCCCAAACCGCCTGAAGGCGGGACTCCGAACAAGACGCTTTTCATCTTCGACGAACCCACCACCGGCCTGCACTTCGACGACGTGCGCGTGCTCGTCGCCGTCTTCCAGCGCCTCGTGGACGCCGGCCACACCGTCCTCGTCATCGAGCATAACCTCGATGTCATCCGCGCCGCCGACTGGCTCATTGATCTCGGCCCCGAGGCCGGCGACACCGGTGGCGAACTCGTCATCGCCGGCACGCCGGAGCAAGTCGCCGCGTGCGAACGTAGCCACACCGGAGCGGCGCTGCGCGGTGAGACAACACAACCTTCCACAAAGGAGGCCAAGCGATGAGCGACTTGGAAACACTTCCTGCCAGCAGTGACGCCATCTGCATCCACGGCGCGCGGCAGCACAACCTGAAGAACCTCTCCCTCGCCATCCCGCGCGGAAAGTTCGTGGTCGTGACCGGCGTGAGCGGCAGCGGCAAGAGCACGCTCGCCTTTGACCTCATTTTCGCCGAGGGCCAACGGCGCTTCCTCGACGCGATGAACGCTTACGCGCGGCAATTCGTGGAGCAGATGGCGCGGCCGGACGTGGACCTCATCACCGGCATCCCGCCGACCGTCAGCATCGAGCAGCGCAACTCGCGCGGCGGCGGCAAGTCCACCGTCGCCACCGTCACGGAAATCCACCACTTCCTGCGCCTGCTCTTCGCCAAGCTCGGCACGCAGTTCTGCCCGCAGTGCAACGTCGCCGTCACGGGCCAGACCCGCGACGCGCTGGCCGCGAACTTGCAGAACGAACTCAAGCGGCGCGGCGACCTGCTCCTGCTCGCGCCCGTGGTGAAGAACCGCAAAGGCTTTCACAGCGAAGTCGCGACGTGGGCCGCGAAAAACGGCTACGCCGAACTCCGCGCGGATGGAAAGCTGTTCCGCACGGACGAACCCTTCCGTCTCGACCGCTTCAAGGAGCACGATGTGGAAATCGTGGTGGGGATGCTGGAACAGAGACCCAAGCGGTTGGACTGGATTGAGGGCGGCATGCTCCGGGCCGGACTGATGAAAACTCCACAGCAACGGATTGACGCAGCCCTCCAGCTCGGCCACGGCACGCTCTACGCGCTGGACAATCACCGACGCCTCACCGTCCACAGCACCGAGCGCGCTTGCCCGCAGTGCCACGCCAGCTTCGCCGCGCTGGACCCAAAGAATTTCTCCTACAACTCCGCGCAAGGCTGGTGCCCCAAGTGCCGCGGCTTCGGTGAACTCTTTTACATCCCCGACGTGGAGCGCGGTGCTAACGCCGACTCGGTCGAGGAAAGTTGGTGGAGTTGGGCGAACGAGCGCGAGACCTGCCCCGAGTGCCAAGGCGCACGGCTGAACCCCGTGGTGCGCGCCGTGCGCCTCCAAGTAGGAGACGACGTGAGGAGTCTCACTTCAAACTCCGCGACCGCCGCGAAGCAGAGAAAGTCAGAGACTCCTCACGGCGGCTCCTGCGGACGGACGATTGATTTCTTCTCCACTGCGAATGTGGACGCCGCGCTCGCCTACTTCACCACGCTGAAGCTCACCGGCCGCGATGCCGAAATCGCCCGCGACATCCTGCCGGAGCTGCGCGAGCGGCTGAAGTTCCTGAGCGAAGTCGGCCTGGGCTACCTCCAATTGGGCCGCGCTGCACCGACGCTCTCCGGCGGCGAAGCCCAGCGGATGCGCCTCGCCGCGCAGCTCGGCTCGAACTTGAGCGGCGTTCTCTACGTGCTCGACGAGCCGACCATTGGCTTGCACGCGCGCGACAACGCCTTGCTCCTCGGCGCGCTGAAGAAACTTCAAGCGCGCGGCAACTCCCTCCTCGTCGTCGAGCACGACGAGGACACGATGCGCCACGCCGACTGGGTCATTGATCTCGGCCCCGGCGCGGGTGTGAAGGGCGGCGAAGTCATCGCCAGCGGCACGTTGAAGGAACTACTGCGGCACAAGGAAAGCATCACCGGCCAGCAACTCCGCGCGCAGGCGGGGAAGAAGTATCCGAGCCGGGGCGCGCGGCGGGCGGTAGCAGCCGACGTGAGGAGGCTCCATGTTCCCAAAACGCCAGACGCCAGACGCCGGACCCGGAAAAGTCAGAGCCTCCTCACGTCGGCTGCTACCCCGTGGCTGGAGTTGCACCGCGCATCCACGCACAACCTCAAAAACCTCACCGTCCGTTTCCCGCTGAATCGCTTCGTCGCCATCACCGGCGTGAGCGGCAGCGGCAAGAGCACCTTGATTCGCGAGTGCTTGTTGCCTGCCGTGGAGGCTGCGCTTGCCAAGAAGCCGCGAGGTTCGGCCCCAGACCCCAGACCCCAGACCCCAGACCCTCCCCGCCTCACCGGCGTAGAACTGCTCTCCGCCGTTTACGAAGTGGACCAATGCCCCATCGGTCGCACGCCGCGCTCGACGCCCGCGACCTACGTCGGCTTCTTCGATGACATCCGCGCGCTCTTCGCCCAAGTGCCCGAGGCGCGGAGGCGCGGCTACGGGCCGGGGCGCTTCAGCTTCAACAGCCCCGCTGGCCGCTGTCCCGGCTGCGACGGCGCGGGCGAGGTGAAGTTGGAAATGAACTTCCTCCCGCCGGCCTACGTTCGCTGCGAAGTCTGCAACGGCCTGCGCTTCAATCCCGAGACGCTCGACGTGCTGTTCAACGGCAAGAACATCGCGCAAGTGCTCGACCTCAGCGTGGCCGAGGCGCTGGACTTCTTCGCCGCGCAGAAGCGCATCCGCCGCCCGCTGGAGGCGCTGCGCGACACCGGCCTCGACTACCTCAAGCTCGGCCAGACCAGCCCGACCTTGAGCGGCGGCGAAGCGCAGCGCGTGAAGCTGGTGACACATCTGCTCGGCGGATTGAAAGAAGGCCCCGACACGCTCCCCAACCGAACACTCCAAATCCGAAACGCCAAACTCTTCATCCTCGAAGAGCCGACCATCGGCCTGCACATGAGCGACGTGCAGCGGCTCGTGGAAGTCATCCAACGCCTCGTGGACGCCGGCCACAGCGTCCTCGTCATCGAGCATAACCTCGACCTCATCGCGGAAGCCGACTGGGTGATTGACCTCGGGCCCGAGGCGGGCGAGGCGGGTGGGCACTTGGTTTGCGAGGGCACACCGGAGGAAGTGGCAAAGTGCAGGAAGTCGCACACCGGGCGTTTTCTCAGCGGGCTGGTCGGACGCTGAGAGAGCAAGTATTCAGTGGGCGGCGCGGATGGTCTCTGACTGAATACTGAAAACTGGTTACTGAACACTGCCCGTGAGCTTCGACTACGAAGAAATCATCGAAGGCGTGTCCGTCTTGCGCCGAGTGTCCGCTGGGCGGCACGAGGGCGTTTGCGACGCTTTACACGCCGCCTTCGCCGCCGCGCTCGCAGGCAGCGCTGTTGCGCGCCTGCTGGAGCCGCGCTCGATCGTCCAGCTTTCGCCCAGCTCGTTCCTGCGGCCCGACCTTGCCCTCGTCACCGCCGCGACGGGCAAGCTCTGGCTTGCCGCCGAGGTCGTCAGCCCCACCGACCACCGCTGGGACACGGTGACCAAGAAGGAGCTTTACGAGAACTTCGCCGTGCCGCGCCTCTGGATGGTGGACCCGCGCTACGACAACGTGGAGATCTACCACGGCAGCCCGCACGGCCTTGCGCTCCAGCACATTTACGCCGGACGCGAGGCGCTCACGGAGCAGTTGCTGCCCGCGTTGAGGCTGACGGTCACGGAGCTTTTCACTGCGTGAGGGTAATGTGGGCTTAAAAGATTTATCGGAATAACTGTTGTAATCACGGGGGAAATCGTCAGGGTGCGCTCGCACTTAGATTGCTCAAGGTTAGCTAGGCATGGTGAATCGTCAGGTGAACGTGGTTCGGTGATGATTTGAAACCCGGTGTTCGGGAACAGTCGGCGAAGCAGGAGTGGGTCTAGTCAAATCATCAAATGAACAACAAACTGTTTGTAGGGAATCTTTCCTTCAACACCACCGAGAACGATCTCCAAGACACTTTCGCCGCGCACGGCACGGTCATGGAAGTCAACCTCATGATGGATCGCATGACCGGCAAGTCCCGCGGTTTCGCCTTCGTCACCATGGACTCCGATGCCTCCGCGCAAGCGGCCATCGCCGGTCTCCACGGCAAGAACATGGGCGGCCGTGACCTCACGGTCAACGTTGCCCGTCCTCGTGAAGAGCGTCCCCGCTCCAGCGGCGGCGGCGGCGGTTACGGCGGCGGCGGCGGCGGTGGCGGCGAGCGCCGCGATCGCGGCAGCCGTTACTAATCCGCAGTAGTTTCCTTTGGTGCGGGAAGCCGCGAGGCTTCCCGCACCTTTTCGTTTTCAAGCGCGGCCACACCCAACGTATCCCGTTCCTATCCCATGGAAGAACCCATCACAGTCGAGGGCCACATCACCATCGTCCTGCCCGGGACGATGTTCCGCGTGAAGCTGGACAACCAGCACGAGGTCCTCGCCCACATTTGCGGCAAGATGCGCAAGCGCTTCGTCCGCCTGACCGCCGGCGACCGCGTGAAGATGGAGATGTCGCCCTACGACTTGTCCAAGGCGCGCATTGTCTATCGCCTGCGCTGAGGCGCGGGGCATTCTCCTTGAGTCGTCGGCCCGCGTGACCTACACCGGGCCCATGCGTCTCTTAAATCTCGTCGGTCTCTCGGTTCTCCTCTCCTCCCTGTAGCTCTGCGGCGGCCTTTCCGCCGCCGAGTCGGTCAGGCTTCCCGCGAAGGTAAAGCTCCACCTCTACCTCCTCATCGGCCAGTCGAACATGGCCGGTCGCGGCATGGTGGAAGAGCAGGACAAGGCACCGCATCCGCGCGTGCTCAAGTTCACGAAGGAGAACGCCTGGGCACTCGCGACCAACCCGCTGCACTTCGACAAGCCCACTATCGCGGGCGTCGGCCTCGGCTCCAGCTTCGGCCGCGCGCGGAGGCGAATCCTGACGCGACCATCGGCCTAATCCCCTGCGCGGTGGGCGGCACGCCTCTCTCTCCCTGGAGCAAGGGCGGCGACCGCTACGCGCAGGCGCTCGAACGAGCGAAGCTCGCACTGAAGGATGGCGCGATCAGGGTAATCCTTTGGCACCAAGGCGAAGGCGACTCGGGCAACGAGCAACTCGCGAAATCCTATGGTGAACGCCTCGCCAAGATGGTGAAAGACCTCCGCGCTGACTTGGGCGCAGGAGATGTCACGTTCGTCGCTGGCAAGCTCGGCGAGTTTCTCAAGCGCGAGGACAAGGACGGCAAGCCCTCGCATTGGCCGAAGGTGAACAAGCAGATTGGCGCGCTGTCCAAATCCGTTCCGAACACCGCCGCCGTCGAGTCCACCGGCCTCAAGCACAAGGGCGACGGCGTCCATTTCGACACCCCATCGCTGCGCGAGTTTGGCCAACGCTACGCCGAGGCGATGAGGCGCTTGCAGGCGGTCAAGACGCGCTGACACTGTTCTCCATCGGTGCAGCTTCGGTTTGACACTTCTCAGCCGTGGCCTGACAACAGGGCCATGAAGCCCTTCAGCCTGCTTGCCGCAGCTTGGTTACTCCCGTTGGCATTGACCGCCGCCGAGTCGCCGCGCACTTACGAGAACAAGCTCGTCCGCCTTCAAAACCCGCCGCCCTTGCTGGCGGACCACCCGGAGTTCGTCGCGCCGGTGAAGGAACTGGTGCGCTTCGAGGCACCCGTGCTCGTGGATGACGCGTCCGCCGATCTGCTCGTGCGCGCGTGGCGCTTCTCCTACAACGCGCGCGGCATCATCGAGGTGCCCAACCGCCTGCGCGCCGCCGACACCGCCATCATCTTCGTGCATCCGTGGGGCATTGACGACGGCCAGGGCTGGCGCACGCCGGAGCCGGCGGGCGTGGCGGACTTCTGCACGCTGGAGAAGAACAAACTCGCCGCCCGCCACACGAGCGAGGTCATCGTGCCGTTCATCAACTCGCTGCGCGGCAAGGTGAAGTTCGTCATGCACTCGCTGCCGGGGGGCGAAGACCCCATCCGCCGCAAGCTCTACCGTTCCTTCACGCGCACGCCATCAGCCGGCGAGCGAGCTGAGGGTGCGAAGGAACTCGCCGCGAAGCTGAACGCCTTCAACTACCGTGGCGAGCCGCTCCCAGCGCAGCTCAAGGTCTCCACAGACAAGGGGGTGGTGGACTACTTCAAGCAATTCCCCGGCCTCGACGCCGGGGCACGCTACAACGGCGAGGGTTTCTGGAACCTGCCCATCCCCGTCACTCGCGACGCCGACGCTCGACCGGACGACGTGGTGATTTACGACACAGCCGGCTACGAGCCGCTGAAGAAGTTCCTCGCGAACAGCGGCGTTCGCCACGTGCTGCTCGTCGGCTACGCCACGGACATGTGCTACTGCCGCACGACGGCCGGCTACGAGAACCTGCGCAAGGACTTCAACGTCTTCCTCGTCGGCGACGCGACACTCGCGACCTTTCCCGCGAACGACTCCCCGCGCCACGCCACCAACGCGCACGTCAGCTACGCCGCGTTGAACAACCTCGTGACACAGGTGAGCTGGGTGAAGCTGACGAAGCCTTGAACCCCGTGCCGGCGACTTACAGTCGCCGTCCGTGTGCCCCCCATACGGGGCGGTGTCCGCAAAACTGACGCAACTGGACTACTGCTCTCCCAGCCACACCCGCGCGAGTCCGGCGGGCTGGAACTTCCCCTCAGCCGAGAGCGTGAGCGTGACTTTCGTCTCGCGACCCTTCGTGGTGGTGGTGGTCACAGTGGAGGTGAGCGATGCGGCCGTGGGCTTGCGATCCACGCCGGCAGGCGCGATGCGCACGACCTTGCCCGCCTTGAGCTGCTTGGCGATGTCGCCCCCCTCGTTGAAGAGCGTCAGTTGCACTTCCTTCCCGTTCACCTCGTCCACGTAGCCGGGTGCGCCCTCCATCTGGATGCGCTTCACATGGACGGCCTTCTGCTCGGTTTGGAATTTCACCAGACTCTCGTCGTCGAGGAAGACTTCCCACGCCACGCGCACTTTGCCTTTGCCGACGCCGCGGGTCTTGGTGCGCAACTTGTCGCCGGGCTTGATGTCCGTGAACTTCGCCGGCGCGCCGGCCTTCCAGTAACGCGTCTCGCCATCGGTCGTGATGACGACGTTGGTCTGGCGCACGAAGCTCTTGTCGAAGTTCGCCCACGTGCAGCTCAGCTCGCGCTTCGCGGCGTCAATCTTGTCCACGTAGAAATACTCCTTGTGGCCATTGAGCATGTTCATCTCGTCCTGGATGTAGGTGAGCCAGACCCACTCGCCCTTGTCGTTCTCGTGCAGCCGGAAGATGGCGCGCTCGCCGACACGGAAGTCCTGCAAGTCGCCGTTGGCCGCGTGGTGCAGCAACTCGGCGTAGGGCATGACCGTGAAGCTCATCACCGAGTCGTCGC
>SXGU01097566.1_pt1 | contig 10180 bp, 9 predicted proteins | sample 3174531 | NCBI WGS metagenome assembly SXGU01 (sample SAMN11356863, study PRJNA531348) | freshwater metagenome | isolation source: freshwater sample F1-140 | place: China: Fuxian Lake, Yuxi | collected 2017-12-25 | reverse complement strand
CGGACGTCGCGACATAAAAGTCTTCTTCCTCGTCTGCGTGATCGCGGCCGGCGTCTATGGCGGGCTGACGGCCAAGACCTCGATCCTCTACACCCAGGGAGCACCCGCCCTGCTCGCGCTGCTGGCCGTCCTGTTGGCGCGCCCTGCACGCGTGCGACCGCACCTTTGACCCGCTGGCCCGACGTCATTCTGGTGAACGGCCCGTCGAGCGCCGGCAAGACGACGCTCTGCCGGGCGCTGCAGGCGACGATCGTCGAGCAGCCCTACCTCGTCGCCGGCTTCGACGATTTCGTCTTCATGGCCGCGCCGCGCTTTTACCGCGGCGCCGACACCGGCCGGCAGGACGCGCGCGATGCCTTCACGGCGCAGGGCGTCGAGATGGTCGTCACCTCGCCGCCCGGCGCGCCCGTGAGCGTCACGGCAAAGTTCGGCCCGGTGTTCCGCCGCCTCGTCGATTCCATGGCGCCGGCGGTGCGCACCCTGGTCGATGGCGGCAACGCCGTGATCTTCGATCACGTGCTGCACGACCGCGCCATGTACGAGAGCTTCCGGACGGCGACGGCCGGCCTCGATGTCTTCGCCGTCGGCGTCACCTGTCCGCTCGACGTGCTGGAAGCCCGCGAACGCGCGCGGGGCGATCGCGTACTCGGCCGCGCCCGCGGGCTGGTCGACGTCGTGCATGCGTTCGGCGCCTACGACGTCACGGTCGACACGGGCGCCGCTGCGCCGGACGCCTGCGCGGAAGCGATCATGGCCGCCCTCTGCGCGCGCAGTTGACACTTGCCGATGCCGCCTGTGAAGCGACAGCCTGCCGTTGAACAGCCCAAAGCCGGGAGTCCGGCGATCTATACTTGGGATCCGGCCACGGGACAGCCGTCGATCAACGGCGTGGCGGCGCCGCGCACAGGCGTCACCGCGGTCAACAAGATCTTCTCGACCATCTGGTCCCTGGGCTCCTCGACGATCTGCGCTCGGGAAGGTAGCTGAAGTTTTCGTTGTCGCAGATCGCCGACCTGAACATCTCCGCCGCCACCAGCGCCGACGGAATGCTGATCCTCCGACTCAGTCGACAGCCGAGCGGGTTCACGCGCGCGTAAGCGACTGCCGGGTCATTGGGCATGTGAGTCAAGCGTCAATCGTGCACCTCCAGCAGGCCCAATACGGACATTTACGGAGTTGCAGTCCCGCGATCTACTTCCCTTGACTAAGGGAGGGCACGATGGACTACAGAACTGTGCATCTGGCTATCAATCTCGCAGGTCATGCCGCCAACACCTTCAATCCCGGCGGCAACGTCTCGGAGTGCAATTCGGGCGGTTCGAGCTGGTGTTATTCGCCGACCAGGGGATGCGGCGGCGGCGGCGCAACCTGCTTCGGCACCTCGAGCAAGCTTGAATCGATCGAAGCCATGGTGTCGTTGCCAGCCGACCGGCTGGAAGTGTTCCAGAAAGAGTTGCAGGCCCTCGTCGCCCGGATGGCGATCAAGTAAGAGGGCTCCAGCTACAACACCCAGCCCGTCACGCTTGCGCGACGGGACCGGGTTGGGCGGTCATTGCGACATGCAATCGCTGGAAGATCGACGGCTGCGCAGCAATCCGGACCTGGATTTCATCGCGGTCGCCGACCTTTCGGCGAAGCGCCGGCGTGCGCTCGAGGCCAATGTCGGCAAGGACATCTGCGGGCTCCTGCACCATCGCCGTGCGAGTTCCTGGGAGATCGCCCTCGATCACGACACCGCGCGGCTCCATCACGCCTTGCTGAAACCCCAGGTCGGGCGTTCGGTTCTACAGGGCCAACCGCCGGAGCGGCGCTTCCGCGTCCTGGCGCGTCTGGTGTGCGATCAGCTCCTCCAGGTCGAAAGGGACGACGGACGCTTCGTCGACGGCATTGCCGCTCACCCCGTCCTGTTCGGAGGCGATGCCGAGCCCGGATTGTCGGACCGGCTCGATCGTCTGTCCCGCGCTGCCCTCGATCACGCCGCGGCCGTCAATTCGAGGTCGAGCACGGCGTTGGCCCGTCGTCTCTACACCCACAACGCCCTCCCTCTGACCCGGCGCTGGCATGAGCGGCTCGCCGACGTGCAGTGCTGGCTGGGACTGGATCGGCTCGGCTGGCCGCAGCGTCTGAGCGACCACTACGTCGCGCCGGAGGCTCCGTCGGGCGGCGCGCCGTGGCTGCAGTGGACGCGCCGCGGCAGCGGACAGGAGGCCGATCGACGTCGCAAGATCTACGTCAGCCCGCTGCCGGCACAGCTTGCCGAGGTACTGGCGGTCGTGGCCGAAACCTGCCGGGCGCTGGAAGTGCCGGCGTTCAAGGTCGGCGCGACCCCGTTCGGCGTGCTGAGGCCGGACAAGCTGGTCGTCTATCCCGGCAGCCGGACCCAGCTGCGGCGCGTCGCCGAAGAACTCGGCCGGGCCCTTGACGACGTCGACGCCCAGGGCGTTCCTTTCACCGCGCCGCTCGGCACCGGCGCTCTTCTGTCCTGGGCGATCGATCCCGGCGACCGGGTCTCCGTCGGTCGCGGCGCGAGCTGGCGGATCGCGGTCTCGGAAGGCCTGGCCGCGACGATCGCCCGCGCGCAGGGCCAGGCGTCGCCCCCCGAGATCGTCGAGTTCGCGCTACAGCGCCTGCGCCTCGACGACATCGATCCGATCGGCTGGCGCGCGAGTGGCGGAGAGGGCGTGACATGACCAGTATCGCGAGCGTCGAACCGTCGAGCATGCTGGTCCTGAGTTCCGACGTCGACATCGTCCCTATCCGCGAGTTCCCGGCCGACCTGCGCCAGCGCCTGGGCGGCAGCGCCTCCGACTTCGTCCTGTCCGACCGCAGCTCGCGGATCGGCTCGCAGCGCATCGCCGGCGACGCGGCGGATTTCCTCAGGCGGTTTCGCGAACCCCGCCGGGTCGTCGAGGCGGTGTTCGAGCACAGCGTGGAACTCAAGCGCGATCCGATGAAGGTGCTGGACGAGGTCTGGCCGCTGATCGCGACAATGTGCGAATCCACCGTGCTGCTCGATGCCGCGATCTCGCATCGCCGTCCGCTCGGCCCCGCCCTCTCCCCGGGCGCTCTGTTTGAAGGCTGGCGCATCGTCGAATGCATCAGCGATCTGGCGGAGACCGACGTCTACAAGGCGGAAGCTGCCGACGGCACGCCGGCCGCGATCAAGTATCTGCGGGCGGGTTCCGACCGATCGGTCCGCGAGAACATGCGCCGCGAAGCCGATGTCCTGCGGCATGCCGAAGCAAGCGGCTGCGCCGTCGCGCCGCGCCTGCTGGCGGCCGATGTCGACCGCGACGATGCCTTCCTCGCGCTGCAGTGGTTCGAGGCGCGCATGCTGGCCACGCTGCTGCGGACGCGCGACTACGGACTCGCGCGGCGCCGGCGATTGGCAGTCTCGCTGCTCGACGCCTACCTCGACCTGCACCGCCGCGGCGTGCTGCACGGCGATGTCCATCCCGGCAACGTGCTGGTGCTGGCCGACGACAGCGTGCGGCTGGTCGATTTCGGCGGCGCGCGTCTCGTGGATCGCCCCGACGAACACGTGCCTGGCCGGCATGCACGCATCGGGTTGGTGCAATTCTACGAACCCGAAGTCGCGCGGTCTGTTCTGGCCGGCGGTGAGCCGCCACCGCCCTCGCCACAGGGCGAGCAATACTGCGTCGCGGCCCTCGCCTGGTCGGCGATCGTGGGCACCGAGCCGCTTGCCCTGTCGCTCGAGACCGAAGCGGCGCTCGGCCAGATCGCCGAACAGCCGCCGCGTGCCTTCGCCGAGTTCGGACTCGGCTGGCCTTCGGTGGAGCGGGCGCTGATGCGCGCGCTCGCCAAGGAGCCGGCGCTGCGCTTCGACACCATGGCGGATTTTCGCGATGCGCTGGTGACGGCGCTCTCGTCGTCCGAACCGGCAACGCAGTCGCCTGCGGAGGCCGCGACTCCGGCGCCACCGCTCGCGGCGACGGCGCGCCGCGACCTGCTCGCCGATTGCGTCGGACGGTTCAAGGCTCAACACGGGCTCGCGGCCGACCTCACGCTGAGCGGCCTGCCGCGCGGTCCGAAATCCTCGCTCTACGCCGGCGGCGGCGGTATCGCCTGGGCGCTGCTGAGGCTTGCCTGCCTTCAGGACGACGCCGCCTGCCTGGCGGCGGCCGACGTCTGGATCGCGCGCGCGCTCGCCCTCGCCAGGGATCCCTACGCTTTCACCGACGGGTCGGTAGGGTCCGCGACCGAAACCGGGCCGATCGCCTTGTTTCACTCGATGACGGGACTTCACGCCATCAACGCGCTGACCCGCAATGCCGCCGGCGACAGGGAGGAGACCTGGCAGGCCCTGACGGCTTTCGCCGATGCGGTGCCGCTGGCACGGTCGGACGGCGCGCCGCCTTCCGATGAGCTCGATCTCTTTCCGCAGGACACGACCAACGGGGCCGCGAGCCTGCTCCTGGGCGCGTCGCTGCTGTTGCCGCTGTGCCGACCGGAGCCTGGCGGCATTCAGGACGATGTCAGGCAACGGATCGAGGCGATCGGGCGCGAACTCTACGCCGTCGTCGAGGACCAGCTCGTTCCCAAGCCGCCGGCCACCGGTCGGCTTCTGGGCTTCGCCCATGGCCGTACCGGGGCGCTGCATTCGCTGTTGCGATGGGCGGAGGTCTCCGGCGATCCGCCGTCACCCGCCCTGTCGGCCGGACTCGAGGTCTTGGCGGGCCTGGCCCGGCGCCGTGGCGAGGCCCTGGCCTGGCCGATCGACGCCGCCGATCGTCGCAGCCCCTCCTGGACAGGTTGGTGCCACGGCTCGGCCGGGCATCTGCTGACCTGGACGACCGCGGCACGCGTGCTGCGGCGACCCGATTGGCTCGACCTCGCCGCGGCCACCGGCCACGACATCTGGGAGCAGCGGGGACGGTCGGGACCGTCGCTGTGCTGCGGCGCTGCCGGGGAAGCTCTGTCGCTGTTCGATCTCGCGCGGGCCTGCGGCGACTCCTTGTGGATCGACCGCGGCATCGAACTCGCCACGCAAGCGGTGGCCACGGCGCACCATCTTCACGACGCCCAAGGGCTGTTTCGTTCGGAAGTGGGCGTCGCACTCGCCGCTGCCGAGGCGCTGCAGCCCGAGACCTCGGCGTGGCCGGTCTGCCAGGCAGTGGGCTGACACTCTTCTCCTTGGGAAATCGTCGGCCGACGCCGTCGTTGGGGAAGCGGTGCCTGCTGGCTGTGGAAGCAGTCCGCCGCGAACCGGTCTCCTGGTCTTCTGAGGTTTAACAGGGGAAAATACAGGGGAGATTCAGCGGAAAGCGTCGTCAGGCACCCATGAGGACCAAAAAACCAAGTTCGATGGCCTCTTCCCATCTTTTCTAGGTTTCAGACATCAGGGAACAAGATTATCGATAACAGGGGGTGATTCGAAAATAACAGGGGAAAAACGGCAGTACAGTTCCATTGGCAGCCGGCTGGCCATGGCACGGTGCCGTCACCAGCATGAAATTGTGCGTTTTGGGCACTCCGACAGCCGAAAGTCGGCGGTCTACAAGTCGCGCCGATATCCTGTGTCTCGGATTGCGGAGGCGACGCCTTTTCGATCGTAGACGATGTTGACGCGGGCGCCTATTTGCACGTCACCATTGTCAGGCTGGGCGATGGAGACCGTTTGGCCGTCGTCCTTTTGCCCGGCGACCTCGACGCCGCGCTGGCCGGACCCGCCGCGATCGACCGCGGTGCCGGCGATGGCCCCATCGAAGCGGAGGTAGAGCCAGATCGCCTGGTGGATGATCTCAGGCGGGTATCGGTACCCGCGGTAGCAACTTTTCTTCATCCCTTTGGCTATCACCTCGCCGCACACGCCGCTACACTCGGCGCGCCGTGACATTGCTGTTCGGCGAGATCGCAGCGCCTCTCGCAACGAAGTTCAGGCCACAGGCTCCGAGAGATACGGCAGTCCCCACATCTCCTCGTTGACCAGTTTGCCAGCGATCTCGTCAGCGATGCCGGCGATCAGGCGATGGCCCTTCTCCTCGCTCGCCGCGTCGGGATTGCCGATCACGCCCGAGGCGGCCATGGCGCCGAGCGTGCGCCAGCGATAGACACCGCCGCCGACGAGGTCCTTCACGTCGGGCGTGCGGTTCGATTTGGCCAGCTTGATCCGGTCGCGCGCGACGAGGTCGGGACGCAGCGCCATCATCATCGAGGTCTCAGCCTCGCAGGCGTGCTGCAGGCCGGCCTGGGTCTCGAGGATCGCAGCGATAGAGTCGGCCGCCGCGTACCAGTAGGTGAATTGCACGATCGGAATGCCAAACAGCGGCGTGAACTCGTCGGCCGCGACGCGCATGGCGTTCTCGTTGCCGCCATGTCCGTTCAGCAGCACGATGCGCCGGAAGCCGTGCCGCACCAGCGACTGGCAGATGCAGCGCAGCACGGCGAGGAATGTCCCGGCGTCGAGCGTGACCGTTCCGCCGAAGCTCATGTGATGCTCGGAAAGTCCGGTCCACAGCATCGGCAGCACGACCGCCGGCCGGTGCGCCGCCACGCGGCGGGCGGTCTCCAGCGCCACCGTCTCGCCCAGCATGCTGTCGACCTCGACCGGAAGATGCGGCCCGTGCTGCTCGAGCGATCCGACCGGCACGATCACGATGGCATCCTGGCGCGCCCGTTCCCTGAGCTCGTCGGCCCGCAGCTTCCGCCACTCGATCTCCATGCCAATCCTCCCTGTGGGCACCGGCACCGCAAGCCAGTGTCGGTTTCTGCGATTCAAGTCTCAGGCAAACGGTCCGATCGGACAAGCCGGTCGCGCCGCCGTCGTATCGCCTGGAAAACAGGGCGCCCGCGTGCCATCGTTTGGCATCCGCAATGGTAATTGCAGGACGGGGGCTGGATCATGGCACGAACAGTCGAGGTCGCAGTCGAGCCGCTGAGCGCGTCCGCCTTCGAGCCATTCGGCACTATCATCGGCGCCGGGACCGGACCGCCGGCGCTCGACTGGGGCACCTTGCAGACTTGGATGGCGCCGTTCGACGTCGACGGCCCGACCCAGATGACGCTCTGCCGCTATCACCGGGAGCCGGTCGAGTGGAGCCAGATGGAACGCCATCTCGCGGTGACGCAGGCCTTCCTGCCGTTGGGCGGAGTCGCCAGCGTCATGGTGGTCGCACCGCCCAGCGACCCGGCCGACCGCATGGCCCTGCCGCCACCCGACAGCGTGCGCGCCTTCCACATGGACGGCAGCTCGGGGGTCGTGCTCCGTCGCGGCACCTGGCACGCGCTCCGGCGATTTCCGGTCGGCGCGCCGCTGATCGACATAGTTCTGCTCACCGGACGCGACACCCAGGCCGAGCTCGAGCGCCAGGCGCGCGACGGCGCCCTGCCAGCGCTGACCCACGAAGCCGACTATACCTCGGTGCATGGCGTGACCTTTCGCGCGGTCGGGTTCTAGTTTCCTCACCCTGCGGAGGCGCGAAGGGCCGTCTCGAAGGGCAGGCAACACGAAAGACTGCGGCCCACCCTTCGACACGCATCGCTACGCGATGCTCCTCAGGGAGGCCTTTGTTGATCCAAGAACGGACGAAACGGCACGACGCCGTGAAGAAACTCGTCGCCTGGGCCGATTGCCTAAGGCCGTCCCAGGTGTCATCATTCCAAGGTCGCATCGAGGTTATCGAAACGCCGCCTCGCCCGACAGAAGGAGACAAGCATGACCCTGCTAGGTTGGAGACTGAAGGCCTTTGCGGGCGCCGCAATGGCCGCCCTCCTGATCGTCGCCCCGGAGGGCGCGCGAGCCCAGACGCTGGTGGTGGGGCAGGCGGGGGACACGCTCACGCTCGACCCGCATTCCTTCAACGGGATCGTCGAGGCGAGCGTGATGTCGAACCTGTTCGATCCGCTGATCGCTTTCGACAAGAACATGGAGATCGATCCTAAGCTCAGCCTGATCGAAAGCTGGAGGAACCCGGCGCCGGACCGCTGGGTGTTCGAGATCCGCAAGGGCGTGAAGTTCCACAACGGCGCCGACCTTACGGCTGAGGACGTGGCCTACTCGATCGAGCGGATGCGCAACTGGAAAGCATTCGGTGCGATGACCGGGATCGCCTTCTATGTGAACAAGCTGGCAAGCGCCAAGGCGACCGGGCCGCACACCGTCGAGGTCCAGACCGCCGGCCCGTTCGGACCGATGATACGCCATCTTCGCACCGTATTCGTCGTCAACAAGGCACATGTCGAGAAGGTGACCAAGGAAAAGGGCATCGAGGAAGTCGGCCGCCAGCCCGTCGGCACCGGTGCCTTCAAGTTCGTCGAATGGGTGCCGGGCGACCACGTCACCCTGGAGCGCAACGCCGACTGGTGGGGCGGCAAGGTCGGCGTCGAGAAGGTCACCTTCCGCCAGATCGCCAACAACGCCACCCGCACCGCGGCACTCCTGTCGGGAGAGATCCACATCGCCACCGAGCTGGCGCCACACGACGTCGCCCGGGTCAAGCAGAGCCCGGTCAACGAGGTCGTCGTCCTCGATGGCATGCGGACCGTCAACTACAAGTTCGATTCGGTCCGCGAGGAGACGCCCGGCATTCCGGGCATGAAGAACCCGCTGCGCGACGTGCGCGTGCGTATGGCGATCAACCATGCGATTGACGCGCCGACCATCGCCAAGGTGGTGATGGCCGGATTCGGAACGCCGTCCGAGCAGATCGCCGGACGCCAGCACTACGGCTGGAGCCCCAACGTCAAGCGGCTGCCCTACGATCCGGAAAAGGCCAAGGCCCTGCTCGCCGAGGCGGGCTTCCCCAAGGGCTTCCCGCTGCGCGTCGATTCGACTAACAACCGCTACGTCAACGACGAGCAGGTCTGCCTTGCCGTCGCCCAGATGCTGACCAAGGTCGGCATCCAGGCCTCGTGCCGCGCCCGCTCCAAGCAGATCGTATTCAAGGAGTTCTACGACAAGACGATCCTGTGCTGCTCGATGTTCGTCTTCTCCTACGTGGTGCCGACGGCCGACATCGCAGGCAACATGGAGACGAACTTCCACAGCCCGACCGCCGACGGCCTATATGGCGCCTCGAACGGCGGCGACCCGAAGACGCCGCAGTACAGCAACTCCGCGGTCGACAAGCTGATCGAGGCGGCCGCGCAGGAGACCGACACCGAGAAGCGCAAGCAGATCCTGCACAAGGCGTCGGACGCCATCATGGCCGACTATCCGATCGTGCCCCTGCATTACCAGAACGACATCTACGGCATCTCCAAGAAGGTCTCATGGAAGCCGCGCGAGGACTATTACCTCACCATGTACGACGCGACCTGGAAGTGAGCGGCGCGGTGGCCGCGAGGCGAATGCCGCCCGCGGCCGCCGGCCCGTCAGCGTCAGCATTGCCGCATCCAGGATGACCGGATTCCTCGTTCAACGCTTCATGCAGACGCTGCTGGTGATCTGCGCGGTCTCGCTGGTCGTGTTCGTGATGAACTACTACGGCGGCGACCCCGTCTACATGATGCTGCCGCCGCAAGCGTCCCAGGCCGACATCGAGGCGATGCGCGTGTCGATGGGCCTCGACCAGCCGATGGCGGTGCAGTACGCGCTCTATTTTAGCGGGCTGCTGCAGGGCCAGCTCGGCAACTCTTGGACCCAGGCCCGTCCGGTGCTGACCTTGATCCTCGAGCGCCTGCCGGCGACCTTCGAGATCGCTATCGTCGGCATGCTCTTTGCGCTCGTCGTCGGCGTGCCGCTCGGCCTTTCCGCGGCCATGAAGCCGCGTTCGGCCGGCGCACGCTGGAGCATGGGGGTCTCGATCCTCGGCATCTCGATCCCGCCCTTCTGGCTCGGCATAGTGCTGATCCTGGTCTTCGCGGTGACTCTCGGCTGGCTGCCCTCGTCTGGGCGCGGCTCCACCGTCCCCGTGCTGGGCGTGCCGATCAGCTTCCTGACTCTGGACGGCCTAGCCCACCTGATCCTGCCCGGGCTTACCCTGGCGCTGTTCAACATGGGGCTGATCCTGCGCCTGCAGTACGCAGCCATGCGCGAGGAACTGGCCACCGACTATGTCCGCTACGCCCGTGCCCGCGGCGTGCCGATGCGCGCCATCATACTGCGCCATGCCTTTCCCAACACGCTGATCCCGCTGGTCACCTTCTCCGCGCTGGTGTTCGCTCAATCGATCGCTTTCGCGGTGATTACCGAGACGATCTTCGCCTGGCCCGGCATGGG
>SXGU01470004.1_pt1 | contig 10181 bp, 7 predicted proteins | sample 3174531 | NCBI WGS metagenome assembly SXGU01 (sample SAMN11356863, study PRJNA531348) | freshwater metagenome | isolation source: freshwater sample F1-140 | place: China: Fuxian Lake, Yuxi | collected 2017-12-25 | reverse complement strand
GGCACGATCGCGGCCACCACGCCGATCGCCGTCCGCTCCACCAGCGTTTCGCGACCCATTTGAGAGGGGCGGCGGTCCTCGGCGCCGAGCGTCTCGGCGAGGCCCGCATAATAATCGAGGATGCCGAGCGGGAACTGCCCCTCCAGCAGGCCGCTGAGCGCGATCGGCATGCCGTTCTGCATGCTCACCGCCTGCGCCAGGGCTTCGCCGCGAGTCGCGAGCGCGGCCAGGAAGCGCTTCATCACGGCCGCTCGGTCCGCCGGGGCAAGCTGCGGCCAGCCCGACTCGTCGAACGCGCGACGAGCGGCGGCAACCGCGCGATCGACGTCCGCCTCCACCGCCTCCGGGACATGGGCGATCACTTCTTCGGTCGAAGCACCGACCAGCGCGAACCGCTTGGCCGACGCGGGCTCCACCCATTCGTTGCCGATGAAGAAGGCGTCACGATCCAGGCTCATCTCTGCTCTCCCGCTCCGGCGCGTGTGCTCGCGTCCGTGAACTTGTCATAGTGGATATCGTCGAGTGCGACGCCGCGCTCGACGAGCGCGGCGATGCCGGCATCGATCATCGGCGGCGGCCCGCACATATAGCCCTGAGCTCCGCTGCCCAGCCGTTCGAGCGCGGCAGCGACATGATCGGTGACCAGACCCGATCGATAGCCGTCCACCGTCTCTTCGGACAGGATGGGCCAATAGTCGAACCCCGCCGTCCACTGCGTGCGGATGCTGCCGATCTCCTCGCTGGCGTAGAGGTCGCGCTCGCGCCGGGCGCCGAACAGCAGCAGGCAGTCCCGGCGCACGCGCCGGTTCGCCGCGTCCTGCAGCAAGCTTAGCACCGGCGCCAGTCCGCTGCCGCCGGCAATACAGAGGATCGGGCCCGATCCTTCGCGCAGCCAGAAATTGCCGTGCGGCGCGTCGATCTCGAACTCCAACATGCTCGCATCGCCCGTAAACAGCCGGTCGGTGAAGCGGCCTCCGGGCACGTGCCGCACGAAGGTCTGCAGCTCGGTCGCCCCGCCGCGGCGCGGCGCCGTGGCGAACGAATAGGAGCGATGCTCGCCGCTCTCGTCCCATCGCACATTGCCATATTGGCCGGCGCGGTAGTTGACGGGTGTGTCGACGCGCCAGGTCAGGCGCTTGATGTCGTGGGTAAGGTCCTCGACCGCGATCAGGCTGGCCGGCTGGCGGACGGTGACGGCGTCGGCGTCCGAGCCGATCTCCACTTCAAGCACGACATCGCTCTTGGGCAGCGCCTGACACGCCAGAATGAAGCCGGCGTCGAGCTCGTCCTTGCTGAGCGTGTATCCGAATGGCGTGATCGCCTCGACTCTGCCCGAGACCAGCTTGGAGCGGCACGATCCGCAGGTGCCGACGGTGCAATCGTGCGGATAGGCGATGCCCGCCTTGAGCGCCGTTTCCAGGACCGTCTCGCCCGATCCGATTTCGAACTCCAACCCGCTCGGCACCAGCGACACGCGCTTGGCGGTGCCGCCGCCGAACAATCTCTTGAGGAACGACATGGTCCTCAGCGCCGCGACGACGTTGCGACAGCAGGTGTCGCGTGCCCCGACACGGGTCCTGTCAGCATCGAGCCACTCCCTTCAGCTGCAATTCGTAAAGCAGTTGACATGAGCATTGCTTAGCCTAATTTGCGTATTCACGTCACGCAAAAAGAACAGAATGCGGGCGCCGAGAGGATGCTGGAGGGGAGAAGACCATGCGCCGTACGTTCGCAGCCGCCGTGCTTGCCGGAGCGTTGTCCAGTGTTTCGACCGGTGCCCATGCGCAATCGGTGATCGCGAATGAAGCGCCGCCGCCGTCCGCGAGCGACGCGCCGCAGGACGGCAGCGCGGTCGATCCCGATCAGGCGATGGCGAGCGAGACCGCGTCGCCCGAAGGCGGCCTTGAGGATATCATCGTCACCGCCACCCGCCGCTCTGAGAACCTGCAGAACGTGCCGGTCGCGGTGTCGGCGATCACGGCCGCCGAACTCACCAATCGCGGCGTGTTCGAGACCACGGACCTCAACCGCTCGGCGCCCAACCTTCAGGTGTCGTCGCCTTATGGCAAGCAGCAGCCGAACTTCTCGCTGCGCGGCGTCGGCGTCGGCACCGAGTTCAACGCCAACGCGGCCTCGCCGGTGGGCGTCTATGTCGACGAGGTCTATCAGGGCTTCCGCAACTCGCACGGTCAGCAGCTTTTCGATCTCGAGCAGATCGAGGTGGTGCGAGGGCCCCAGGGCACGCTCTACGGGCGCAAAACCACCGGCGGCGCGATAAACTTCATCACCAACGCGCCCGGGCTCGAAGGGCAGGAAGGCTATGGCACGGTCGGCTACGGCAATTACAATCGCCTGAACCTCGAGACCGCGATCGAGGTCACGCCGGTGCCGGACAGGTTCGGCATCCGCATCGCCGCGACCTACGTCAATGCCAGCCCCTACATCCGCAATCGGCTTCCCGCCGGCCTCAACACGTCGGCTGGCTTCGGAGCCTCCGGCCTTAACTTCAACACCGGGCGCGATCCCGGCGGCTACAAGAGCTACGGCTTGCGGCTGCAGGCACGCTGGAAGCCGATCGACGCGCTCGATCTCACGCTCAAGATTTACGGGGCGGAAGCGCGCGGCGGGACGGAATCCCCGCTCGCAACGGGCCAGAGCCGCACCAGCGATCTCATCGACTACACCAGCCCCAACTTCCTGCTCGGCGGCCTGTTCGCCGCGCTTGCTCCGGCCGGGCTGGTGCCCGCCAGCTACAGCGCATCCGCGCGCGGCCTGGGCGACCAGGAGATCGAGGAGGATACGATCGGCCGCGCGTTCAACCAGGCCCGCGGCGCCGTCCTCAACGCCAAGTTGCGCCTCTCCGACGATCTGCGCCTGGTCTCGGTCACCGGCTATGACGATGCCATCTACCGGCAATCGTCCACCGGTTGCGACGGCACGCCGCTGCGCCTGTGCGCGATCGCCTACGGGTCCGAATTCGAGGCGGTGAACCAGGACCTCCGGCTCGATTATGCCCGGGATTCGCTGAAGCTGATCGTCGGTGCCTTCTACGGCCGCGACGAGGTGCAGTCGGACAACGGCCCGGATTTCTTCAACTTCCTCAGCGACGTGCGCGCCGCGGTCGGCCTGCCGTCGAGCTACTTCAACCCCGGCGGCGCCTTCAACGGCGCCGGCCTGTCGGCCGGCTCGCTGCCGACGGGCATCCGCGCCACGCAGACCTTTCGGCAGATCCGCACCTCCTATGCCGCCTATGGCGAGGGGAGTTACGAGGTCACCGACCGTCTCAAGGTGACGGTCGGCGCGCGCTACACCAAGGACAAGATCCGGTTTCGCGACGGCATCACCACCTATTTCGACGACGCCGGCACGGCGCGGCTGATCACCGTGTCCGGATTCCAGCAGAACGGCGCCTTCTCGCCCTACTTCCTGCAGCCGGTGCGCGACGAGGCGGGCAATGTCGTGATCCCGTCCTTCCAGTCGCTCGGCATTCCGCTGCCGGGACCGCTCGAGCGGGATGGCAATTCCGGCCGCGTGTCCGGCCGCGTCATCGTCGACTACAAGCCGACAGATCGTACGCTCGTCTACGCCAGCTATAGCCGCGGCTATCGCGCTGGCACCTTCAACGGCCTGGCTTATGGCAGTGCCAACCAGGTCTATTTCGTGCCCCCGGAAGAGGTCGACGCTTTCGAGCTCGGCTTCAAGTCGCGATTCCTCGACAATCGGCTGCAAGTCAACGCGGCGGCCTTCTACTACAAGTACAAGGGGCAGCAGGGCCAAGTCGTTGACGCCACCGCAACCGCCAACCTCATCTCGCTGGACGGTACGCTCAAGGGCATCGAGGTCGACACCCAATTCGCGCTCACCGATCGGTTCCGGGTCACCGGCTCCTTCGGCCTGCTCGATTCGAGCTATGACGACGGCGACTGCCCGGCCAACGCCGCGCTCATCCCGTCCTTCCCGGCTCAGCTCGGCAGCTGCGTCGTCTCGTCGGCAGGCCCGGTCAGCGTCGGCGGCAATCCCTTCCCCTACGCGGCCAAGTCTTCGGTGAACCTCGGCGCGGACTGGACGCTGTTCGACGACGACATCAACGAGTTCATGCTGCACGCCGACGCATCCTATACCGGCCGCTTCTACTATGACTCGTTCAAGGACTATAGCAGGTCCCCGCTCAACCGGGTGAGCACCGGCAAGTTCGGTCAGGGTGAGGGCGATTACTGGGTCGTCAATGCACGCGCGACCTACACCCGCAACAACGTGTCGCTCTCGGCTTATGTGAAGAACCTGACGGACGAGACCTATTATCCGTTCGGGATCGCGCTCGAGAACCTGTTCGGCAATGGCTACCGCGTTCGTGCGGAGCCTCGCACCTACGGTGCGGAGATCACGGTTCGTTGGTAAGCGCCCTAGGCGGCGAAGCATGGAGGATCGGATGTTCCACGATGTCAGGCTTGCCCGCGAGGGGCTGCGCGTTTCCAACGAGCATGACGACCGCCACGATCTGCCGAACTCGCCGCATGCGCGCGAGTCTATCCCGACCCTGATCAACGATCCGGACGCGGGCATTGCCGGCTTCACCTATACCTGGGTGAACGGCGCCAGCGAAGCGGGGGCGCTGCTGGCGCTGTTCGGCCCGGCCATCGGCGATCAGCCGATCCAGCTCAGGCTGCCCGACCGGCCGGTGCCGCGCGACATGCGCTTCGACGATTGGCGGATCGACGGCGTCACCCTGCTCAACGATCTCGGTTTCGGCAGCTCCTCCATCAGCTGGGAATCGCCGGAGGCGAGCCTCGACATTGCCTTCAGCGCCTATCATCCGCCTTATGCCTACAGCGCCAACCGCGACGGATGCCCGTCCTACACCGCGACCGATCGCATCGAGCAGAGCGGCACCGTGAAGGGCCACGTCACTGTCGCCGGCAAGCGGATCGAGATCGACGGCCTCGGCCACCGCGATCACAGCTGGGGCAGGCGCGATTGGGGTGCGTTCCAGCATTACAACTGGTTTGAGGGTCAGACCGCGGATGGCGTCTCCGTGCATTTCTGGCGCTTCATCGGCCTCGGCCGCGTCAACCTGCGCGGTTATGTGATGAAGAACGGTCTTCAGGCGGAGATCACCGATCTCGACCTCGACATGAGCTATAGCGACGATCTGTGGCAGCGGACGATGACGGCGGTGATCATCGACGAGGCGGGGCGCCGGACCGAGGTCACCGCCGAATTCTATGCCCATTATCCGCTGATCCCGAGCCCGCTCCTGACGTTGCGCGAGGGCGCTGCGCGGGCAAGCTTTGACGGCCGGCCCGGCGTGGGCTGGATGGAGGTGGCGTGGCCGCCCGCCTATCTCGATCATGTAAAGGCGAACGGCCCCTATTGAGAGGCTGCGACGTGGAGGGCGACATGCTGGCGCGTACCCAGGGTGACATGGAACCGGCCTGTGCCGCGCTGGTGGAGCGGCGCGCGCGAACCCGAGAGCTCGAGCCCTATTCGGCGCGCAGCACCGCGTCGGTGGTGGAGGCGCTGGAGGATTTCTTCGCGACGGAACGGCCTGGTGCCAGCGTGTCGGACATCCGCCGCATGGGCGGCGGCGCCTCCAAGGAGCAGTTCCGGTTCACGCTGACAGGAGCGGATGGCGGCACGCAGCATTACGTGCTGCGCATGGACCCGCGCGAGGCGATCACCGAAACCGACCGCCGGCGTGAATACGAGATCCTGAAGCTCGTCCAGGGCCTTATCCCGGCGCCGCTGCCGGTCTGGCTGGACGTGGACGGCAGCCGTTTCGGCCAGCCTGCCGTGATCATGGAGTTCGTCGGCGGCGTGACCAAGCCGAGTGGCGCCGGCATGAAGGTGAGCGGCCTCGGCACCCTCCTGGGCGAGCGGCTGCGGGGCCAGCTCAAGGACCAGTTCCTGCAGCATCTGGTGACGCTGCACGGGATCGACTGGCGCGAGGCCGATCTGCCGAGCTTCGCCGCGCCGGTCGCCGATCCGCAGCAGCCGGCGCGCTGGTCCCTGAACTATTGGAAGGCGCTGTGGGCGCTCGACCGGACGGAGGAGCGCCCGATCGTCAGCCTCGCGACCCGCTGGCTCACCGACAATCTGCCGGACTGCAGCGATCCGGTGCTGACGCATGGCGATTACCGGACCGGCAACTACCTGTTCGACGAGGACAGCGGCCGGATCACCGCCGTGCTCGATTGGGAGCTCGCCCGCATCGGCGACTTTCACGAGGATCTCGCCTGGACGATGATGCAATTGTTCGGGATCTTCGATCCGGACGGCACCTTTCGCGCCGGCGACCTTTACGGGCGCGAGGAGCTGATCGCGGCCTATGAGCAGGCGTCCGGGCGTACCGTGAACCGGCGCACGCTGCATTATTACGACGTGATGGCATCGTGGAAATGCTACATCATCGTTGCCGCCAACGGCCTGTCGGCCGCCCGCGCCCGGCACAATCACCAGGACGTGCTGCTGACCTTCCTCGCCTCGTCCGAGCCTTTGTTCGCGGACGACCTGTGCCGGCTGCTGTCGCAGGAGACTCCGCGATGATCCCGAGCGTCGACGAGCGCCTCGCCAGCGTCATCCGTGCCTTGACCGACGTAGTATTGCCGTCGCTGCCGCCGGAAGCAGGACTGGCGCAGGAGCAGGTGCACCTCTGCCTGGGACAGCTCCAGATCCTCCAGGCCCAGATCGACGGCTCGCTTGCGTTCGAGGCCGAGGAGTTGGCCGATGCGGCGGCGCTTGCGCGCGAGCTCACCGATGACGAGTCCCTCGCAACTGCCTTGTCCGGCGCCGAGGCCGCGCGTGACCCGGCAGTGATCCGTGCCGCCCGCATCGACCTTCACGAAGCCACGGCCACGCTCATCGCCCGCCGCGGCAGCGATCCCTCGCTCGCCCGCACGATCATCGCGGCAGAGAAGAAGCGGGTGGTGAAGGAACGCGCATGGTTTGCGCCGTTCGGCTTCGACATCGCCCCGCCGACGGTCTGACCACCAGCCAACGCCCGAGGAGCATGATATGGTAGAAGCCGTCGCCGCCGTGATGCCCTCGGCCAACGCGCCGTTCGAGATCCAGCCGATCGAGGTCGACGATCCGCGAGCCGGCGAGGTCCTGGTCGACATCAAGGCCGTTGGCATCTGCCACAGCGACCTCGTCATGGTCTCCGGCGCGTTCGGCACCGCATTCCCGGCGGTGTTCGGCCACGAAGGCGCCGGGATCGTCGCTGCGGTGGGGGAGGGGGTCACCAAGGTCAGGCCCGGCGACAAGGTGCTGCTGACCTTCGACAGCTGCGGCGCCTGTGTGCGCTGCCGCGCCGACGATCCGTCCTATTGCGAGCACTTCACGGCCATGAACATGGCCTGCGCACGGCCGGACGGATCGACCCGGCTGCACCGCGGCGGCGCGCCGCTGGCCGACAACTTCTTCGGGCAGTCGTCGTTCGCCAGCCGCGCGATCGCCACCGAGCGCAACGTCGTGAAGCTTGCCGAGGATGCCGATCTCGCGGTGCTGGCGCCGCTCGGCTGCGGCATCCAGACGGGGGCGGGCGCGGTGATGCGATCGCTGGAGGCGCAAGCGGGGCAGTCGCTGGTGGTCATCGGCGGCGGCTCTGTCGGGCTGAGCGCGGTGCTCGGCGGCACGATCGCAGGCTGCGCTCCGATCATCCTCGTCGAGCCGCAGGCGGGGCGTCGTGAACTCGGCGCCGCACTCGGCGCCGACCATGTCATCGATCCGACGGAAGGGGACCTCGCCGGCCAGGTACGCGCGATCGTGCCGGGCGGGATCGACCTGATCGTCGATACCAGCGGCAATGCCGCTGCCTTGACGGCGGCGCTCGGGATGATCGCCAACAAGGGCAAGCTCGGGCTGGTCGGCCTTCCCGCGACGCTCGACGCGGCCCTGCCGGTGCCGCTCGTGCAGTGGCTCACCCAGGGCGGCACCGTGCGCGGCGTAGTGGAAGGGGACAGCGATCCGGAGCGCTTCATCCCCGAGTTGATCGAGCATCATCGCGCCGGCCGCCTCCCGTTTGATCGCTTCGTGTCGACGTATCCGTTCGATCAGATCAACCAGGCGGTGGCGGACGCCCATTCCGGCAAGGCGGTGAAGGTCGTGCTCACGCTTTGAGCGCCGGGAGGCAGCCGATGATCAAGCCGGAAGATGTCGATTTCCACTTCACGCCGGAAAGCCACTGGCGGTGGGTGGAGACTCTCGCGCTGCCATTCTCGGTGCCGGACGCCAACATCAACGTCATCTGCTACGTCGTGGCGCGGCCGATGCTGGGCGTCTGCGCGGCGGATATCACGATCATGGATCGCATCACCGCCTTGTGGGAGGAGCAGGCCTATATCGACGACATGCAGCACCTGCCGTGTCCGGAGCGGTTCTCCGATTTCACGCTGCCGAATGGGTTGTCCATAAAGGCGGTCGAGCCGCTGCAGCATTACCGCGTCGATTACGACGGGTTCGACGACACCGGGTTCCACCTCGACTACCGCGCGCTTCACGTGCCCTACGACATCAACGATCCGGCGATGGACCCAATGGCGGCGGCGCGCACCGGGCCGGCCTGGGACAGCAGCTGGTCCGGCCATTACGAGCAGACCTACCGCATCACCGGCGAACTGGTCGTGCGCGGCCGACGCTACGCGGTCGATTGCGTCGACACCGGCGACCGGAGCTGGGGGCCGCGACCGGAGCGGAACAACTCGCCGGTGATCTGGTGGCATGCCAGCTTCGGCGAGCGCCTCACCTGCCACCTCTTCGCCGGCCACGACATCGCCGTCACCGACGCGATCGGCCCGCACATCAGCGGCTATGTCCTCGAAGACGGCGAGGTTTTCGGCATCACGCACAGCGAAGGCCGGCAGGATTATCGCGGCGCGATGCCGATGGGCGGAACGCTCCGCGTCACCGACGTGCGCGGCCGTGAGTTCACGTTCAGCTATTCGACGGTGAACGGTTGCTACTGGGCGCCATACCCCTCCAACACCTACCTTCAATCGTCGCTACGCGTCGCGTGCGACGGCCGCCTCGGCCATGGCGTCCAGCAACTCGGCCTCAGCCGCGCCTACCTCACGCGCAACCGTGACCGCATCGGCCGCTTCGGCGGAACGCCCTGAGCGGCCGCCGGGGATCGTCTCTCACCCCACACTCACGAAGCTATCGAGGACGCGCTTCCTGCCGGCATGTTCGAAGTCGATCTCGAGCTTGTTGCCTTCGATCTCGGCGACTTTGCCGTAGCCGAACTTCGAGTGGAAGACGCGGGCGCCCAAAGCGATGTCGGCGCGGCCGGGATTGCCGAGGCTGACGGCGCTGGCGCGGGCTTCGACGACGCGTGGCGGGGTACGCTCGAAGCCGCCGCCGGCGGCGCGCGCCCAGCCGGGGCCGCGGCCGGTGCCACGGGCGACATCGGCGAAGGGATCGGCGCGCTCCGACCAATTGGCGCGCCACAGGCTCTCGCCACCAGTCATGGTGGTCTGCGTCTCGATGTGGGCAGGCGGCAGCTCGGTGACGAAGCGGCTGGGGATCGAGCTGGTCCACTGGCCGTAGATGCGGCGATTGGCGGCGTGGAAGATGAAGCATTTGCGCCGCGCCCTTGTGATCGCGACATAAGCAAGCCGACGCTCCTCCTCGAGGCTGGCATTGCCGCCCTCGTCCAGCGCGCGCTGCGAGGGGAACACGCCTTCCTCCCAGCCCGCCAGGAACACGGTGCCGAACTCCAGGCCCTTAGCGGCGTGGATGGTCATGATCGTGACCTTGGGCGTGTCCTGCCGCTCGTCATTGTCCATGACAAGGGAGACGTGTTCGAGAAACGCGCCGAGCGTCTCGTAATCCTCCATCGCTCGGGTGAGCTCGGCGAGGTTCTCCAAGCGTCCGGCGCTTTCGGCCGAGCGGTCGACCTGCAGCATGGCGGTATAGCCGCTCTCGTCGAGCATCAGGCGGGCGAGTTCGGCATGCGGGACCCCTCCACCGCGCTCCGCGCGGTCCGCTTCCCCGAGCAAGCTGGGGGAGGACAACATGGAGCGCCAACGGGCGAAATCTCCGACGAGGTTCCCCAGCGACTTGCGGGCCGCGCCTGAAAGTTCGTCGGAATCGAGGATGCCGGCGGCGGCCTGGAACAGCGGAATGCCCTCGGCGCGGGCATATTGGTGGAGCTTGGCCACCGCTTTGTCGCCGAGACCGCGCTTGGG
>SXGU01100195.1_pt1 | contig 10182 bp, 9 predicted proteins | sample 3174531 | NCBI WGS metagenome assembly SXGU01 (sample SAMN11356863, study PRJNA531348) | freshwater metagenome | isolation source: freshwater sample F1-140 | place: China: Fuxian Lake, Yuxi | collected 2017-12-25 | reverse complement strand
GGGCGCCGGCGAAGTTGGAACGGAGCCTGGCTTTCTTGAAGGCAGGCTCCGATGTCGTGTACCACGACTTGTGGAATGTCGTACAGCTAGATGAAAACCCGGTGAAAGGCCGTATTGTATCGAGCCAACCCCTCTCGCCCATGTTTGAAAGCTTGCTGTGTTCCGCCTATTCGATACCCAACTCAAGCATTGTGGTCAGGAAAAGCGTGCTGCAAGCGATTGGAGAGATCTGTGAAGACACCGAGCTCATTGCCGTCGAGGATTTCGACATGTTGCTTCGTTTGTCGAGAGTCACGGAAAAGTTCGTCAAGGTTCCAGAATGTTTAGGTTATTACTGGAGTGGGGGGGCGAATATTTCCGGAGCGTCGCCCGCACAGATCCGTCGAACCGAGGCTGTATACCGGCGGCATATGAGGCACTTGGATGAATCAAGCAGGAAGCGGGCTGAGGCGCTCCTCGCCTATCGCATCGGTCGGATTGCCCAGCTGCATGGGGATTGGAATGTGGCTGTACCCAATTTGCTGTCGGCCATCCGGGGCCATCTTGACGCGAGCTATAAACTGAAAGCGCTGTGGTTGCTCTCGGTGCACCGTTTGTTCGCCGCAATGTAGCGGCAGCTCCGCATGCGTGGCCGGAATCTCATGGGGCCGCCGCACCGTAGCCGGATCGTCGATATGAATAAAAACTGGATTCATGAGCAAACCGAATGCAATATTTCCCAACTCGATAAAGCGATGGAAACGTCCAATCCTGAAGCGAAGGCGTATCTGTGCGATGCGAAGGAGTATCTTTCGAGGATCTCCGAACAGTGCAATTATCTGGATGCTGCCAAATTAATTGATTGGGAATCGTGGTTGCGAAAGGGTTGCGCGGTTCTGGACTTGGGATGCGGGGGAGGATGGTTGGCTGGGTATCTCTCCAGGCTGGAGGAGGTAAGGACGGTATATGCGTTGGATTCGAGCAAGTACTTTGTCCTGGATATGTTGCCGCAGATTGTCCGGCTCATGGGAGGGCGGCAGGAAAAGATTATTCCGATAGAGGGTTTGTTTACTCCGCTGATGTTCGACGATGGGGCGCTAGACCTTGTCGTTGCTTCCTCGGTACTTCACCATGCCGATAGTTTGGAGACGGTGTTGAAGGAAATGAAACGAGTGTTGAGAAGCGACGGGTTGCTGGTTATTTTGAATGAAACTCCGTCTTCCGGTATTCAGCATGTCTTGTCGCTCGGCAAGGCATTCCTCAAGATCTTTCTGAATGCCGCCTTTCATCGGTACAAACCGATATACCCCTCCATTTCCTCTTCTGGGTATCTCTATGATCCCATGCTTGGGGATCGAGATTGCCCGCTGTGGTATTGGAAGGAGGCCATTCATCGTTCAGGATTTGTCATCGTTGAATGCATGGATACAGGCTTGTCTACCGTTAAGAATGTCAAGGGGCGCAGCCTTGTGCACTTCGTCTGTAGAGCGGCGTAGGTGAGGGACCTGCCTAGTCTGGATGAACAAGGCCCGTGTCGTCAGTTGAGCGTTGGGCCTGATGGGTTTGCGAGAGCAATCTGAGCAGTGAACCGCGTCAGTCTGATCATTCCATGTTACAGAGATGCCTCGACGATCGCCCGGGCATTGGAGTCGGTGTACCGTCAGACCAGGCCTGTCGAAGAAGTGATCGTTGTCATCGATTGTTCTCCGGAAACGGAGGAGATCGAAAGCGCTCTGAAGGCATTCCCTCGCGTTATTCTTATTAAGCACGCTAGCAATCTTGGTTTAGCTGCGACAAGGAATACCGGTGTGGAAGTGGCCACAGGGGATATTGTGACGTTCCTCGACGCCGACGACGAGCTGCACCCCCAGAAAGTCGAATTGCAGTTGCATGTTCTCGGTCAGAATACGGCGGTGACGTGTGCGGTTCGAAGGATATGGCCAGACAAACCTGCCGGTGAGTCGCCCTTGTATGAAAGGGTAGGGGTGGTCCAAAGAGTGACTGGTACTGGGAAAATGGTGCTGACCAATTTTCTGACGGGGGCCTCCCTCATGATCCAGAAGGATCTTATGCAGAAGATGGGCGGCTATGATTCGTCACTGCGTTCATGTGAAGACTATGATCTCTGGCTTCGCCTGATCGAGTGTGGAGTGACAGTGCGCAATATTCAATTGCCGCTGTACTATTACCATCTGAATGAGCGAAGTTTGTCCCGTGATGTGGCGAGCGTATCCTATTGGGAATTGGAAGTCATCAAGCGGTACTATGCCAGGAGGCAGCGCGAATTCTTGAGGTCGTTCAGGGATCGATGTATATGGGCTTGGTGGATGTTGAAGCATCTCGCCCGCCTTGAGCAAACTCCGAATGAGACGCTTCGGCGTCAAACCGTGAGCAACATCGAATTATTGGGTGGTTGTTCTTTCTTTGTGTGGGCGTTGAAGGCTGTTGCTAGAACTCATCTGCTGCGGTTGTATGTTTATTTGAAATCGTCGTGACAAGCAGCGCAATGGCTCTCCCTTCGAGGAATGGACACGCATTACAGGCAGGAATTCCTTCCTCGGTTGAGCGTTCGATGTCCGATGCGGCAGTCGATCGGGAAGCGGGGAAGAGGATTCGTGTGTTGGAGGTCTGCACGATTCTTCTGACCGCCCGAGTCTTTGTCGCGCCGGTAGCGAAGTACCTTTCTCGCCGTGGTTATGAAGTTGCTGTCGTGTGCTCGACCAGAAATGTAGCGGACGGTCCCCTTATTCATGGTCACGCGGCTGTTGAAGGGTTTCCTGAGAAGTGGCCCCGGAAATTTGAACAAGCCGTTAGGTGGAGAATCTGCTACCGTTGATGCCCTGACAGGGCGATGAAAGGGAGCAGACGATGGCAAAACGAACACGACGGACGCATTCCGCGGTGTTCAAAGCCAAAGTGGCGTTGGCCGCGATGGGCGGCGACAAGACGTTGACCGAACTGGCGCAGCGGTTTGAGGTGCATCCCAATCAGATTACCGAGTGGAAACGGCAACTCAGCGAGCGAGCGGCCGAGATCTTTGGCGGAGGAGCCGCATCGACGGAGCCGCCGGTTGATCTGAAGGCCGTATATGCCAAGATTGGACAGCTCACGCTGGAGAATGATTTTTTAGAAGGGGCGCTCATCAAGGTGGGATTGCTGAGCGCAAAACGATGATGGACGTCACTCATGCCCTGCCGATCAGTCGTCAGGCTCAGCTGGCCGGGATCAGCCTGGGTAGCGTCTACTATGTGCCCAAGTCTGTCGGCGCGGCCGATCTGGTGTTGATGCGTCGCCTTGACGAGTTACACCTGGAGCACCCGTTCATGGGCGCGCGTATGCTGCGCGACCAACTGAATCGGGAGGGGTTCGACGTGGGACGTAAACACGTGGGCACGTTGATGAAGCGCATGGGCATGGCGGCGCTCTATCGAAAGCCGGGCACCAGCACGAAACACCCCGGCCATGACGTGTATCCCTACCTGTTGCGCGGGCTCACCATCAACCGGGCGAACCAGGTGTGGGCGCTCGACACGACGTATATTCCCATGGCCAAAGGGTTTGTGTACCTGACCGCTGTCATGGATTGGGCCAGCCGCAAGGTCTTAGCCTCAACAGTCGCGATCACGTTGGAGGCCTGCCATGCGGTCGATGTGTTGCACGAGGCGTTCACTCGCCATGGCCAACCAGAGATTGTACATACCGATCAAGGCAGCCAGTTCACCGCGCAGGCATTCGTGCAAGCGGTCAAGGATCGGAGCTGTCACCTCAGCATGGACGGGCGCGGAGCCTGGAGGGATACTGTGTTCGTCGAGCGGCTGTGGAAATCGGTGAAATACGAGCGGGTGTATCTCCATGCCTACGACTCCGTCAGTGAAGCCAGGCAGTCGATCATGCAATACTTGGAATGGTACAACCGAGCGAGGCCCCATTCGAGCCTGGACAAGCAAACACCGGATGAGGCCTATGCCGTGATGCTGCCGACGGGTAAACTGGCAGCGTGAGGATTAGCAGAGAGTCCACTTAAGAAACTCAGGCTGCTGTTCAAACGGATGGGGCCACTTCTCTATGACCTGAGCGGGGTAGACCCGATTCATAATAAAGGGGTGTATGACTTCAAACAGGGGACCGGCGCCCGTCTAGTTGAATGTCTGGGCGAATGGGAATGGGCATCGCTTCCGAGCATGTGCTGGGCCTTCAATTGGGCGTCGAAACGAAGGGCGGGCGGATAGTTCTGGATTCTGTCGCACGTACGATCCAGTTCGGATGCATATCGTGAGAGCAATCTGCTTTGTCGTGACGACTCCTTTTGCCGTCAATGCATTTTTGCTCACGCATATGAAGGCATTGGTGGATTGTTGTCCGGTTACCCTGTGCGTGAATCGCTCTCTCTATCCGCTTTCCGATGACATTGATCCGCGCATTCGGGTGGTGGATTTTCCGATCGCCAGAGAAATTTCTCTGTTCAAAGATTTGCGGGCGTTTCTGTTTTTTGTATCGTGGTTCCGCGCAGAACAGGTTGCGGCGGTACACAGCATCACTCCCAAGGCTGGGTTGCTGGCCATGCTTGCGGCCTGTCTCGCCGGTATCCGGTTGCGGCACCACACCTTCACCGGCCAGGTCTGGGCCACCAAAAGCGGAATGGCGCGTGTTCTGCTGAAAGCGTGTGATCGAGTGATTGTGAGTGCGGCCTCGCAAGTGTTTGCCGATAGTCCGTCGCAATGTCGATTTCTCGAGAAGGAGAATGTTGTCAAATCGGGCGGGGTTTCTGTGTTGGGGCCCGGTTCGATCGCGGGTGTCGATATGGACCGGTTTCATCCGGACGCGAAGGTGCGTCAACGGCTTCGAGCCGAGTTAAACAGTCCCGAAGATCTGTGCGTGTTTTTGTTTATGGGAAGACTGACAAGAGACAAGGGGATTTTTGATTTGATCGAGGCATTCGCCGCAGTGGTTGCAGCAAATCCACGGGTAGAACTCTGGCTGGTTGGTCCGGATGAAGAGCGTTTGCAGGAACAGCTTGAGCCACAGAGCCGGCGTGGGACCGGCCGCGTGCGGTGGTTTGGACAGACCTCTCAGCCCGAGTGCTATATGGCGGGTGCCGATGTGCTGGTGTTGCCGAGTTATCGGGAGGGATTCGGATCCGTCGTCATTGAGGCGGCCGCCTGCGCCGTTCCGACGGTTGCATATCGGATTGACGGCGTGATCGATGCGGTGGTCGAGGAGCGCACCGGGGTGCTGGTGGAGAGGCACAACGTCGACGCATTTGCCGCGGCGATGGTGGCTCTTTCGCTGGATACTGAGAGAAGAGATCGATTGGGCAGGCAGGCCCTAGACCGGGTTGCGAAAGAGTTTTCAGGCCCGGCTGTGACGGCGGAGTGGGTGAAACTTTATGAGCGCGTGTTGTGACGTCTATGACTAGGATCAAACGTGTGTTAGGCCTGATGTCTCTCGATGGGGAAGCGGACACGCATTCCTTTCACTATCCCTCTGCACGACTGTTCTGGTGCGTAGGATTTATCTTTGCCTCCTTTTTGGCAGTACTGTTTCAGAAGGTGGTGTTGTCCCTGGTTCCGGACATGCATGCCGGTCATGGCTTGCTCCAAAACGATGCCATCGGTTTTCACAATATCGCGGTTGGAGCTGCCGAGCGCATCCGTGCGAATGGATGGTCTGAGTGGAGATTGTTTCCTGGAGCAGCAGGGAATGTCGGAATGCTTTCGGCCGTCTACGTGCTGTTCGGTCCGGATCCGGTGTGGTTTATTCCGATTACTGCAGCGGCCCATGCCACTGGCGCGTTATTGATCTACAGGATGGGGGGGTGGTTGTGCCTCGGCAAAGCCGGAATGCTCGGCGGTCTTATGGCAGGAATCGCATTCTTGGCGTTTCCTTCCGCATTGCAGTGGTATGGACAAAATCACAAGGATGCGTTTGCTATCGCGGGGATCTTGCTGGTTCTGGATAGCTGGTTGGAGTTGCATTCTAGAGAGGATGTGCGGCTAAGGGCCCTCTTCTCCTTAGTCGTACGTGCGGTTCTTGGTGCAGCCCTCGTGGGGGTGGTAAGGCCATATTTCCCCATCCCCTTGGTATGTGCGTTGGTTGTCTCCTCAGCGGTCGTGACGGTTTTTAGTGTGATGAGCTGTCCTCGGGTGGCGTTGCCTGCGTTGGCTAGACAATTGGTGCTGGTCGGTTCTGTGTTACTAGTCGCGCTCACATTTGCCCGTATGGATGTTGATATGGGTGTTGGGGCCCACCTTCTAAGTGATTCGGCACGCGTGCACCTCGATATTACTCTGGACTCTGAAAACGGCCAGTCTTGGCATTGGGAACCGACGACTATGGTACCAGCTGAAGTTGATAAGGTACTGAAACGAGCCTCCGAACTGCGGGTTCACTTTGTCGTCTTCGGCCGCTCGGTCTTCGCCGGGTCGGAAATAGACGGGGAGCGTTTGCCGAATAGCGTGCTGAGTGTGCTGCTGTATATGCCAAGAGCATTCGTGGTGGGGTTGTTTGCTCCGTTTCCGGACACGTGGGGGGAGCGTGTGTCTGTCCCCAGGTTGGTTGGGGCGGCGGAGACCATGGTCTGGTATGTGTTTGCCCTTGGTTTTGTAGTGACGGTGTGGCGTATGTCAAGCCGTCCGCTCCTCGCAGGGGTTACATTTTGCGCCACGGTGTTGGTAATGCTCGCCTATCTTCATCCCAATGTAGGGACATTGTATAGACAGCGTTTCGGGGTCTGGCAGTTCTTTCTGCTCTGCGGGTCAGTGGGTTGGGCTAGCCTGATCCTCGCCATGCTTGAACAGCGCACGGTGGTCCGGAAGCGCGAGGGGCGTGGACCTCTATCGACTGACGGGGTTGCTTTAGCAGGAGCCGTCTCATCGAATGTTGATCGTCTCGCTGCCTCAAGTGCGGTGGTAATCATGATCACGGTGCTGTGCCATCTCGGTTTTCTTACCAGGGATTTGTTGTTGGTAAAACAGCTGGGGGTGAATGAGGGACTGGATGCTTTCTTCACCGCTATGATGGTTCCCATGTTCTTTGTGACGTTTTTGGCGATGCCGATGGCGGATGCCTTGACGTTGCCGTTTCTCTCAATCAGTGGCGATGAGTCCGGGGTGCGGCGGGAGTTGCTGATTCGCCATATGCTGGGCTTTGCCATTCTACTTCTGGGGGCAGTGGCCGTACTGGTGGCTATTGCTGCCCCACAGATTGTTTCTGTGGTCCTTGGCAACGGCGGATCGGATAAGGCAGGCCAGGCCGCAACCATGCTGCGGTGGTTTGCTCCGATCATTCTGCTGTCCGCATGGACGGTTGTTGGGAATGCTGCCCTGAATGCGCTTGGCCGGTCACGACTGGCAGTGCTTGGCCATCTGGTAGTCCCGATTGTAACCATCGTTGCCTTGGTTGCTGCTTCTCCAAGCAACGCCTCGGTCGCGGCGATCGGAGGAATGCTGTTGGGGACCGCCTTCAATCTGGTGTGGGTGGTATTTTGTCTCCGTTCCTGCGGGATCCGGCTGGTGCCCGCTTTCCCTGCCGCACTGGTTGTTCGAGCCGTAACACCGTCCTATTGGCGTCTGATCGGTGTGGCGTTGTTAACGGCGGCGTTGGTCCCGATGAACTACGCCTTTGCTGCTTCGGTCGTGTCAGGAGCGGTTTCGGCATGGGCCTTGGCGAGCAAGATCGTGGTCCTGTTTTCAGGGCTGGCCAGTGTGGGTGCATCTTTCGTTGTGCTGCCGTATCTGGCTCATCAGATGTCGCATGGTGCGAAGAAGGAGATGCAGGATGACGCGTACTTTCTGCTTCTGGTGGGCGGATGGATAGGCGGGTTGCTGACCGTCGGGACTATGTTATTTGCCGAACCCTTGGTTGGTGCGGCGTTATCCGGGAGTTTGTCGCAGGCGCAGGTGGTTGAGTTGACGAACATTGTCAAAGTCTACGTGTTGCAGTTGCCTGTTGCGGTCACTGGAGTACTGATCACGAAGATGGCGATCGTTTCAGGCATATCGTCGCGTGTGCTAGTCGCGGCACTGTTGGGCTTTGCCTGTAATCTGGCGGTGAATGTGGCGTTTGTCACCCCTATGGGGGTCTTGGGAGTGGCGATCGGCGCCTTGTGTGCCAGTGTCGTGACGACATTGAGTCTCGCCGTTGCAGCCAATCGTCGCATCGGGCTGTCATTTCGGCAGTTACTGATAGTATTCGCCAGTTGGCTGGTGTGGGGCGGCGTCTGTGTTGCGATTGACTCACATGACATGACGGCGATGGAGTGTGCCGCTCTCACAGTTTTTGCCATGGTGTGGGTTCAGTTCACTCACTGTCTGGCTGGTCGGAAACTTTTGATTTGTGAAGCGAAAGTTTGATGTGTGCCTCGTACTGGTTGTTAGCGCCCTGTTGTTGATCCCGGCGGTCGTCATCGGGTTTATCGTGTACGTCACCTCGCCCGGTCCGGTGTTGTATTGGAGCGACCGGGTCGGGCGGCATAATCGTTTGTTCACAATGCCCAAGTTCCGAAGTATGCGAGTGGATGCGCCGACAGTTGCGACGCATCTGCTCACCGATCCGGCTGCCTACCTGACCCCGACGGCTCGTATTTGCGTAAGGCGAGTCTGGACGAACTGCCGCAGTTCTGGAGCATCCTCAAAGGGGACATGAGTTTCGTCGGTCCCCGCCCTGCGTTATTCAATCAGGAGGACCTGATCGCCTGAGTACCGATGCGGGTGTTCACGAACTGGTGATTGGCCTGGATTGGCTTGTAGTGACCGTGAGGGAACGGGATTGTAGTCGTTGGGCTGGAGGGGCAGTCTGGTCAACCGTCCTCCGTGCCGCGAAAGTCTCACACCGCTTGCAGGGACGCAAACGGCGTTTTCTCCGCTACCCGGACGAGGCCCAGTAGACTTGAGACTTCATGCAGGAGAGCTTATGCCATCCCCACCACGAGCTACGTTTGAAAGAGCGCGAGAATCATTTCAAGAGATGCAAAGCGCAGGGGACCCGGAAACTCTTCAAGACGCTTGGGAAGACTTTCTGATTTACCACCAGCGAACATGGAACCGGTGCGCGGCGTACTACAGGGGGAAGCCTTTCTGGGGGGCTCTTCTACTGAAGTACGCTGCGCAACGCGCCAACGATTCGTTTGCTGCAGTATGTGCAGCAGGCACGACACGCTGACGAGCACGGTATCGATCCGTCCTCCCAAGTACAGCTTGGCTCTACTACCCTCGGTCCTGGCATATATACGGGCGGAACAACCATAGTTGGCGGTGGCCCGTATGTGCTGGGACTTGGTAGTACCGGGCGAGTAACAGTCTGTCCAGCCGCGGTGAAGACTAAGCCAGTTGTGAATCGCTCGGTCACCTTCAACCCTCCTGTTCTCAACGGGGTATCGAATCCACCTGTGCTTGAGGTCGCCCGGGAGGCGTTGAAGTTCTACGAGTCCATTTCTCGGAGATAAACGATGCAGATGGTGACTGATTCGATTTTATGGAAATTGATTGTGTCCTTCGGGGCAATGTGATCAGCGCATGAGTAAATAATGTCGTTTTCCTCGCAATAGACGGTCACTACCCAACATTTCAATATGACACCAAAAGATCACTTCGATGTTGCAATGGAGCGCGCAGAACATTTGCTTCGGCTCTATGACCTGCTGCACGATACAAGAGCACGAAAAGTGCGCGCTGATTGGGCTACCAAATTCGTGCCACTTATGCATTGGCCGAAGGTAGAGAAGATCGTTCGTGTTGATGGGAAAGGTCAAAATAGTATTCTGATCTTGCGTGAGATTGCTCAACGCCGCAATCAAATTGTTCACGAAGCTGACATCGTCCGAAAAGCAAAGACAAAAACAATCACCATGCGTGATATATCAATAAAAACTGCATCAGCGTGGGCCGACTGGATGCGAAGTTTTGTGGCTGCAACAGATTCAGTGGTCGCCAGCACCGTCTAGACTGCGGTCCGTCCGGTTGCACGCCAGCGGCGGAAAGTCTTCACGCTGATCAATGTCCCGCGCAAGCTCTTCGAGTACGAGTTCCTCCCGCAATTCTATGACGTCACAGGACCGCTTCCAGACCCTTGCGCTCGATCAAGTTGAGGAGCTTCAGGGACGGGCCGCTCGGCCGCTTGTCGCCTACTTCCCACTTCTGCACGGTGGACAGGCTCGTGTTGAGAACGGCGGCGAACACTGCCTGGCTCAGGTGGGAATCCTCTCGC
>SXGU01041149.1_pt1 | contig 10182 bp, 8 predicted proteins | sample 3174531 | NCBI WGS metagenome assembly SXGU01 (sample SAMN11356863, study PRJNA531348) | freshwater metagenome | isolation source: freshwater sample F1-140 | place: China: Fuxian Lake, Yuxi | collected 2017-12-25 | reverse complement strand
CGGTCATTGCGCGCGCGCTCCTGTGCGGATACACCACCACGATGACTACGCACGGCGCGCACTCCAGTTTGGCCACCGCGAGCGTCCCCCCCCGTGAACGCAATTGGATTCGTGGACTCGTGCTCACGAGCGCGATCGTGCTTGCGATTCTTGTGGGTGTTACCGCTTCAGGTCGGCTCGTCGACGCGCGCGCGATTCCCGCGGGATGCGTGTCGCTCGCGACCTCACGAGCGGATGCAATCACCACGCTCGCATGTGTGTGGGTTGCGTTGACGCTCTTGGGTTTGGGCGTCGGCCGGCTCGTGAACGCGGTGGTGGGGGCGTTCGTGTTCGGAGCGGGATTGACCGCGCTGACCCTTCGAAGCGCGTCGATCTCAGGGGCGATCTTCGATCACGCGTCGCTCCGTGCAATTGGCATGGAAACGCTGATATGGGCTGTTCCATTGACGCTGACACTCGTGGTGATTTTTCGACTCTCGGGACCGCTCCCTGATATCGCGCCGCGTTTCGGCGGAGAAGCGGGTCGGCGTTGGTGGCGCGAGTACTTCGACCTCGACGCAATCCGATCTGGATTCGTTGGAGTACTACTGCCACTGATGGCATGGGTTCTCGTTCGAAACATGCTCAAAGGTCAGGCTTTCGGCGGGGCATGTGCGGGAGGGGTTGCCGTTGGGATCGCCTACAGGCTCGTCGCGCCACAGGTGACACCGCTGTTCGCATTCATCGCGCCAGTCGTGTTGATGGGGGTGTACCAGGTGTATGGGGCCTCTCGACTTTCAGTCGACCCAACGCTGCTATTTGCTGCTGGCTCGCTGCCTCCAGAATTGCGATTGCTCCCACTCGACACAGTCGCAGGGGCCGTGACGGGAGTCGCGATCGGGCTTGGATGGGCGCGCAGTTTTCGGCGCAGCGATACGATCGCCTCGTGAAACTCGTTGTTACTGGAACTATCGGAATTGACACCGTCTACACCCCTCGCGACAAACGCGAAGGTGTTGTGGGTGGAAGTGCGGCGTATTTCGCCGCAGCCGCGAGCCAACTCGCTCCGGTGCGCCTCGTCGCCGCAGTGGGTGGAGATTGGCCAAGCGAGCATCGCAAGACGCTGAGCGGATTCCCTGGCGTGTGCATCGAAGGGCTCGATGCGCGCGCACAGTCGCGAACCTTCGCGTGGGGAGGTCGGTACTTCGAGGATGTCAATCGGCGCGAGACCCTCTTCACAGAGGTCGGCGTCTTGCAGGAAGCCCCGCCGCCAGTGCCGCTCGGATACCGCGACAGTGAGCTGGTCTTCCTCGGCAATACCCATCCTGCTGTTCAACTGGGGTTTCTCGAGCAGTTTCCTGCTCGAAAACTTGTAGTAGCCGACACGATGGACCTCTGGATCCGCACCGCTCATGGCGAACTGGGTGCGCTGCTTGCGCGCGTCGATGGACTCATCATCAACGATAGTGAGGCGGGCGAACTGACGGGATTCCGCAACGCGATCAGTGCAGGAAAGAAAATCATGGCGATGGGCCCCAAGTTCGTCGTAGTGAAGAAAGGTGAGCACGGAGCCGTCCTGTTTCACCAGAGCGGAATGGCGCTCGTACCAGCGTTCCCCGTCGAAGAGCACAATGTCGTCGATCCAACGGGGGCGGGAGACAGTTTCGCTGGTGGATTCATGGGATATCTCGCCCGCGAAGCGCGGTTCGATCCGGCGGCACTGCAGTCGGCGATGGCGTACGGCACCGTCATGGCGAGTTTCGCACTCGAATCGTTCGGGCTCGATCGCATGCGCCTGTTGAACGCCACCGACTTTCAGCAAAGGCTGGCCACGTTCCAACAACTCGCGCGGGTTGGGTAACCGATGCGCTTTCCGCTGTGCATCCTCGCGTCGTTTGTTCTCAGTGCGCTCGCGCGGGCTGATTGGATCCCCTTCGCAGAACTTCCAGGCGGGTCTTTGGGTGAGTCGATTGCGCGTGACTTTCGGCCATCCGACACAGGATCAGTGCGCGATGTGCGCTGGGACGAAGCGGGGCACACCGCGTGGATTCGCAAGGCTGGGCAGTGGAGCCTCGTCGACTTGAAGACTGGAATCGTGTCGCCGTCACCTGAGGGATCAACTCCGCCACCGGCGGTTGCTCCAAAGCCACGCCGTGAGAAGCGCGCTCCATCGCGCGGTCATCAGCGCGCGAGTGAATCCTCTCCTGATGGAGCGCGTATCGCGATCTCGCGCGATGGCAATGTGTACGTGAAGTGCGACAGCGCACGCGAGCGCGCCATCACGACCGATGGAACGTCAACGCAGCGGTATGGCACCGCGAGTTGGGTCTACGGCGAAGAACTCGATCAAACGACTGGCATGTGGTGGAGTGCAGATTCGCGCTGGCTCGCGTTCTATAAGTTCAACGATGAGGCGGTGCCGCAGTACACGCTTCTCTCCGGGCTCACGAAACTGCGCCCAGAACTTGAGAGCGAGCGATATCCGAAGCCTGGAGATCCCAATCCAGTTGCGACGCTCTGTGTCATCGACGCGTGGGCGTGGTGCGCGAGCGAACAGGGAGACGCTCCCGCGCCGATTGCGACCATTGATGTCGGAAGCGCCGATCAGTACATCTATGGAATCGAGTTCGCTCCCGCGGGAGAGACGCTGCTCTTTCACCGCCTCAACCGCCGGCACGATGTCCTTGAACTCTGTGCAGTTGAGCCCGCGACTGGGGCTGTGCGCGTCATTCTGCGAGAAGAGCAACCTCACTGGAACCACCACAATCCAGAAATGGAGTTTCTCGCAGACGGTCGCCAGTTCATCTGGTCGACCGAGCGATCGGGATTCAAGCAGTACGAGTTGAGGTCACTCGACAGCAGCGCAGTCATCGCGCTGACGCACGGCGGGTTTCCATCGGGTGCAATCGTGCAGGTCGACGAAACGCACGGGGTCCTCTATTACACGGCGTTTCCTTCGGCGACGGCGATCAATCCGCAACTGATGTCAGTGAAGCTCGACGGGACGATGCAGCGGCGGCTCACGCCAGACGATCGTTGCTACGGCAGGTTTCGCGTCGCACCCTCGGGGGAGTTTTTCATCGCATCAGATGAGACGATTTCGCAACCGCCCTCATCGCGGCTCTACCGAATAGACGCAGGCGAGAGCGCCGCCGTGGTCGCAACGCTGAGCGAGGGAGCGAGCGATATTTGGTCGTCGCGCGCACTTCCGCCGCCCGAACTCGTCCGCGTCAAGGCGGCTGACGGGGCGACCGATCTCTATGGAACGCTGCACTATCCAAGCAACTTCGATCCAGCAAAGTCTTGGCCGCTTGTCGTCGATGCGTATGGCGGACCTTATTTTGCGACGGTCTCGAATCGGTTTTCCTCTCCGCGCGCAGAGTGCGAACTCGGTTTCGTGATTCTGCAGCTCGACAACCGGGGGACGCCAGGGCGAGGAAAGGCCTTCGAAGACGCGACCTACCTCAGGCTCGGTGGACCGGACCTCGACGATCAAGCGGCCGCTGTCCAGCAACTCGCCAAGCGCCCAGGCATTGATGGATCGCGCGTAGGCATCACAGGCATGAGTTACGGTGGGTTCATGGCCGCACTTGCGCTCGTCCGGCACCCCGACGTCTTTTCAGTCGCCGTCGCTCGCGCTGGCCCAATGGACTGGCGCCAGTACGACTCGATCTACACCGAGCGATTCATGCGAACCCCAGCAGAGAATCAAGCGGGGTATGACGACGGGAGTGTGCTCGTTCACGCCGATCGCATGAAGGGCAAGTTCATGCTCATTCACGGAATGCAAGATGACAATGTTCATCCGTCGAATGGATGGGCGATCGCGCAGAAACTCTACGACCGCGACTTCTCGTTCGACATGCTGTTTTTCCCGAAGGCGGGTCATGGCGGATTCAACGCGGCAGAGAACGATGCGATGTGGACTTTCTTTACGCGCGAGCTGAAGGCAACGCCGCTCGGAACCGCTCGCGAACCCTGAATCACCCCCGTGACCCCCATGAGCAACGAAGCACTTCCTCCCGATCGAAGTCATGTTGCGACTGAGCAGCGCCATCCCGATTCGACAGACTTTGATTCCCTCTCGGTCATTGAGCAGGTGCGCGCGATTGCGCGCGATCACGCGATCGTCAACGAAGCGGTCGACGATGCGGCTGCTGATCTAGCGGCGCTGATTGAGGCCCTCGTTGCGCGCGTCAGGCGGAGGGGGCGGCTCTTCTATTGCGGCGCGGGTACCTCGGGCCGTTTGGGAGTGCTTGACGCGAGCGAGTGCCCTCCGACATTTTGCAGTGATCCCTCTCAGGTCGTTGGGTTGATTGCTGGAGGGGATTCGGCACTCCGCCGCAGTAGCGAGCGCCGCGAGGATGATGCCGATGGCGCCGAGGCCGAGTTCACTGCGCACGCGCTGTGCGAACTCGACACAGTTGTGGGGATCGCTGCCGGAGGAACCACCCCCTATGCACTGGGAGCACTCGCGCTCGCAAAGGCTCGTGGAGCGCTGACTGCGCTCATCGTCTGTTCGCCGCGCGAACGACCAATCGCGTGCGATCACCTCATCGTGCTTCGGACTGGTCCAGAGATACTGACTGGATCAACTCGTCTCAAGGCTGGGAGTGCAACGAAACTCGCGCTGAACTGCATCACAACTGCGCTCTTTGCACAGCTCGGCAAGGTGCATGGAAATCTGATGGTCGATGTCGCGGCGACGAACGACAAACTTGTTGATCGTGCGATCCGCACACTTCAGCAGTTTGACGGGTCGCTCACCCGCGCCGAGGCTGCCGGCTTGCTCGCGTCAGCAGGAGGACGCGTCAAGGTTGCGATCATCATGCGTGCGCGCAGCGCCTCGCGCGAGGACGCCGAACACCGACTGCGAGCGGTTGGGGAGAGTCTTCGCGCCGCACTCGCCTGACGAATGAAAAATGCGGCCCCGCCGAAGCGGAGCCGCATGTTCAATCTTGCGACATCGTGCAATGTTGTGAGTCGCCGTGGCGACTCACACAACACTCAGTCAACTCAGCTGACGAGAGCGTTCAGAGCCTTGGTTGGGCGCACGCGAACCTTCTTGCTCGCTGGCTTGGCCTTGAACACCTGTGTTTCACCCGTGAATGGGTTGACGCCGGTTCGCTCCTTGGTCGCTGGCTTCTTGACAGTCTTCAGCTTCATCAGTCCGAAGAAACTGAACACGCCTGGTCCACGGCTGCCGAGGTCAGCACCGATGATCGAAGCGAGGTTGTCAAACATTTCCTTGACAACGGTCTTCTTCACATCAGAAGCAGTCGCGAGTTCAGCGATGACTTGGCTGCGTGTGCGAACCTTCGTCGATGGAGTCGCTTTGAATGCCTTTGGCGCAGTTGCCTTCTTGGCTGCTGCCTTTGGTGCCTTCGCTGCTTTGGTCGCCTTCTTGGCGGGTTTCTTGGTCATTGTTGCCATTGCTGTGATGTCCTTTCTAGTGACATTTCATCTTCGAGAATTGGTCTCGCTCCCATCCGCACATCATGTGCGGCGCGCTGAATGTACGACAGTTGCCAACTCGCCCGCAAGCGAAACAGGCAAAATCCCTGCGATTTCACGCACTTTTTTATCTCGCCGGCGGCGCGCTCGGGCGTACCGTCGCCCGCCCGATCGAGGCGTAGATGAATCCCAACTCGCTCATTTGCGCCGCTCGGAAGAGATTTCGGCCGTCGAAAATCACCGGATGGGCAAGGCGCCGACGAATCTCGGCAAAGTCAGGCGATCGAAACTCAGCCCATTCCGTGCAGATAATGAGCGCCTGAGCGCCGTCGAGCGCCGAGTACTGGTCATCGAAACGTTCGACCTGCGGCAGTTCATGGGCAAGGTGATCGAGCGCAACCGGGTCGTACGCGCGTACCCTCGCACCTGCAGCGAGCGCGCTGTTCATGAGGGTGAGGCTGGGAGCCTCGCGGATGTCGTCGGTCTTTGGCTTGAACGCAACCCCCCAAAAAGCCAAGGATTTACCGCGCAAATCAAGCGAGAGTTCGTTCGTGATCTTCGTCCAGAAGTGGGCGCGCTGATCCTGGTTTACCTCGTGCACCGCAGCGTTCAGTTTGCAATCTAACCCCACTTCGCGCCCCATTGACACCACCGCCTGCGTGTCCTTTGGGAAGCAACTCCCGCCATACCCTAGTCCGGGGGACAGGAACTGGTTCCCGATTCTGCGGTCTGCGCACATCCCCTCGCGCACCGACTCGATGTCCGCCCCGCACCGCTCGCAGAGACTTGCCATCTCGTTCACGAACGAGATCTTGCAGGCCAGCATTGCGTTGCTCGCGTACTTGACCATTTCAGCGCTTGGGATGTCGAGAAGGAAGATCGGATTCCCCTGGCGGATGAACGGGTCGTAGAGGGCACGCATCGTCGCTGCCGTGGCGGGGTTGTCGACGCCGCAGACGACCCGGTCGGGATTCATGAAGTCGGAAATCGCATCTCCCTCCTTCAGAAACTCTGGATTGTCAGCGATTTGAAATCGCACAGTGGTCTTGGCGGCGATCGCGTCGCGCACGCGATGGCTCGTTCCGACCGGCACCGTGCTCTTGACGACAATAGTCTTTGTGGCGGCCTTCGATCCAAGGCGCTCGAGCTCGCACGCGATGTCGTCGGCGACGCTAAGCACGTACTTCAAGTCGGCACTTCCATCGTCCCTGCTTGGGGTCCCCACGCAGATGAAGATGACGCTCGCATCCCGATAGGCCGCGCTCTTGTCGGTCGTGAAATGCAAGCGGTTCGCGTTTGCGTTGCGAACAATCATCTCACTCAAACCGGGTTCATAAATCGGGCTGACACCCTTGCGAAGCGTTGCGATCTTCTCGGCATCGATGTCGAGGCAGGTGACATCGTTTCCCATGTCGGCAAAGCACGCCCCCGTGACGAGCCCCACATACCCAGTACCAACCATCGTGACCTTCATTGTGGACGCGAGTGTAAGGAACTACCTACGCGTGCGTTCGTTCTCGAGCAATCGAAGTTTCATCCCGAGTGCCCAATGCGCAGGAGTGCGATCACCTGGCTGCGCCATCGTGCCGCAGAATCCGCCGAGTCCTGTCGCGCTCACAACGCGGTGGCAGGGGACGAGTGGTGCAAGCGGGTTTCTCGCCATCGCGGCTGCGGCAGCTCGATGCGCCCTCGGTCGACCTGCAGCGGCTGCGAGCCACTGGTAGGTTCGTGTCTCTCCCGCTGGAATCGTCAGTGCCGCGCGCCAACAGGCAGCGTGAAACGGGGGAGTCGCTGGAAGAAGTCGAGCGATCTGAGCCCGAGCGACCGCACGCCCAGCTGCGAACTCGCAGATCAAGTCCGCAGCCAATTGGAGTTCGTCTGGCAGGCTCTTGCGATTCACCCGCGGGCGTCCGCTTCGGTACCGAGTGTGAGGGAATCCACTCTTGAACTCGAGAATGACCGTCGCTCCAGCAAGGGGCCGCTCCATCACGGCGACGACGATACCGCGAGGGTCACACCGCTACCATCGCGAGCATGACCAGCGCAGCAACGAGCATTCCGGGAGCACATCCATGCCACGACACCATGAGCGATGAGTTGATCGCGACGGTCCAGCGAGTCGATCCAGAGCTCTCGTGCATTCTGGCAGGGGAACGAGCACGACAAGAGTCGACGCTCGAGCTGATCGCCAGTGAGAATCACGTAAGTGCGGCCGTCATGCATGCCGCGGGATCGTGGATGACCAACAAGTACGCCGAGGGGTATCCCGGCAAACGCTATTACGGAGGGTGTGAGTTTCACGACCAAGCAGAAGAGCTCGCGCGGAGTCGCGCGAAGAAGCTCTTCGGGTGCAACTACGCCAATGTGCAGCCGCACTGCGGGGCGAACGCGAACATTGCCGCGTTCATGGCGGTGCTGAATCCTGGCGACACGGTGTTGAGTCTGCCAATCAAGTCTGGAGGGCATCTCAGCCACGGGCTCAAGGTCAATTTCAGCGGAACGTTCTACAAGATCGTTGACTACGGATTGGATGCCACGACTGAACTGCTCGACTATGACGAGATCGAGCGACTTGCGACCGAGCACAAACCCAAACTGATCATCTGCGGTTACTCGGCGTATTCGAGGGTGATTGACTTCGCGCGCTTTCGTGCCATCGCCGACAAGGTCGGCGCGTTGCTCATGGCCGACATTGCGCACATCGCAGGACTCTGTGCAACTGGAGTTCACGCGAGCCCCTTCCCGCACGCACACATCGTCACAACGACGACACACAAGACACTTCGAGGACCCCGCGGCGGCATGATTCTCACCAACGATGAGAAACTCGCCACGCAAGTCGATCGAAAGGTGTTTCCTGGAGTGCAAGGTGGACCGCTCATGCACATCATCGCCGCGAAGGCGCTCGCGTTCGGCGAAGCACTTCAGCCCTCATTCAAGGTGTACTGCCAGCAGGTAGTGAAGAATGCGCAGACGCTGGCGCACGAACTTCAATTGCGCAAGTACCGCCTCTGTTCAGGAGGCACCGACAACCACCTGATGCTCGTCGATCTGCGCACCCGTGATGCCGAGTTGACTGGGGCAGACGCTGAGAAGTGGCTCGAAAGCGCCGGAATCATCTGCAACAAGAATGGGATCCCAAACGACCCGCGTTCGCCTGTGGTGACCAGCGGACTTCGACTCGGAACCCCAGCACTCACGACGCGCGGATTTCGTGAGACGCAGATGCGTCAGGTCGCCGCGTGGCTCGATGCGGTGATGGGATCGAAGGGTGAACCAACGACCTGTGCGCGCGTGCGCGATGAGATTCGTGCTCTGTGTCACTTCTTTCCACTTCCGCATTGATGGACGGTGACCAGCGCATCGTGACGTTTGACCTTCCGCCGAGCTCGCCGCTCACGTCGGTACGATTGCTTTGGCCGATTCTGGTGGTGCTCTTCTTTGTGGTTCCGGCGGGAACCATCGCGTTCACGTTCGCACTCGGATCCGCTGCCCGCGCAAACTCGGGTGCGGGGGTCAGCTCGCCCTTCACGCCATTTGTGCTCTTTGCCTTGGGCATGGGTGCGACATTGATCGTGTTCTACGTCTTCAATTGCCGCCGACTCAGCAAGGTGCGCCGAAGGCAGTGGGACGACTTTGTCACCGGCCAGGGTGGGGGTGAGCACGCAGTGCAACTCGAGAGTCTCATGAGAGTGAACAGGTGGGGATTCGGCAGGCGACAGGCGACATGGAACAAGATGAGTTGCGCAGTCGTGAAGGCGCTTCGCACGTCACACAACGGATCGATCGCGTTCATCCCATCGAAGCTCGCGAAACAACTCGAATCTCATAAGGCTCCACCTGGCCTCCTAGAGCCCGAACCAATCGGCCACAGTTTCTCATGGGCGCAAGGGTGTGCCATGGTGTTTCCGTTGCTCCTCGTCGGCAATTCGTTCGTCTCACGCCGACTTCATGGCGTTCCCTGGGGGTGGCTCGATCTGCTCTTGGCAGTCAGCCTAGGGGTACTCGGCCTTTCTGCGGTCGTGTGGTGCACCTCAGTGCTCGGCGAGAAGGTCGTCGCCCTTAAGTCGACGAAGGGCATCGTCAAAGCAGGGCCAGGATGGATTGACTCCCACACCCCCAAGAGGCGGTGGACGGTCGAAGATTCGGTGTTGATTGTGCGAGCGATGACCCCAAGCACTCGCACGAACTATCAGGCGTTCTTGCTCGGTCCACAAGGGATGCTCATGATTCCAATCGCCAAAGGAACAGGCCCCGCCTTCATCAACCTCTGGCAGCGGTGGACGACCCCGGAGCCGCGCCTCGATCTCGCGGAGTGATCAACCCGTCGCGTCATCGACGCGGCAGAGCGACCCGTCGCGCAGCGCGTACTCACATCCGGTGTTGGCGCACCGAGCGCTTGCACTCCCAGTCAGCGGCAACTTGAGTTGTTCGCCGAACTCGCTCATCCATCCAATCTGCTTCGCGGGAACGCCCACCATCAGCGCGTAGGGTTTGACATCTTTGTTCACCACCGCACCCGCACCGACGAAGGCATACTTGCCGATGGTGACGCCACAGACAATGGTGCAGTTGGCTCCGAGTGTCGCTCCCCGTTGCACGACAGTATCGCGGTACTCATCCTTGCGGGTGATGGCGCTTCGTGGGTTGTACACATTCGTAAACACCATGCTCGGTCCGCAAAAGACATCGTCTTCGAGCGTGACATTGTCATACACACTGACATTGTTCTGAATCTTGACGTTGTTG